>JAABUU010006550.1_pt1 | contig 12418 bp, 9 predicted proteins | sample 5559301 | NCBI WGS metagenome assembly JAABUU01 (sample SAMN10711884, study PRJNA513360) | rock metagenome | isolation source: Antarctica rocks | place: Antarctica: Victoria Land, Richard Nunatak white
GGCCGGGCAGATCGCCGCCCATCGAACCCGCGACAAGAAGGAGCTGCTATCGCCGCAAGAGGTGCAGCGGCAGCATCGAGAACTGGCAGGGCAGCACGGCCACCAGGCCGACCGGGTTGTGGCCGAGGCGCGGGAGCGGGAGCTTCATAAAGAACAATCGCAGGTACAAGCCCGCAGCCCGGAGCAGAAGGCGCAACAGGCCGTAACCTACGCCCGCGACCATCTGTTTGAGAAAGACGCCGTACAGGACCGGAGAACGCTTTACGAAACGGCGCTCAATCGCGGCATGGGCCAGATCACCTACTCGCAGGTACGGCAGGAGTTCGAGCGCCGAATGCAGGCAGGCGAGTTCCGCGAGGCGCAGGCATCCGTGCGAGGCCCGCAGATCACGACCGCGCAAATGATGCGGATGGAGCGGGAGATCGTCGGCCAGATGCAGCAGGGCAACCGGCGCGGCTACGACAACCCAATGCTGCTACAAGGCCGGGAGCGCTTCGACACGCTGGAGCGGCACCCGGAGCTGAACCGTTCGCAGCAGGAAGCCGCTCGTGAGATCTTCGCTTCGCGGGAGAAGATCGTCGGCATCGACGGCATAGCCGGAGCCGGAAAGACGACGACGTTGGCCGTCATCCGCGAAGGAGCGCAGGCCGAAGGCTACAAGGTGGAGGGTTTCGCGCCGACGAACCGCGCGGCCCAGAAACTCGGCGAGGCCGGCATTGAAGACTTCAACCTTGCAGATGCACCTGGCGCGACGGCAGGGGCCGGACACCGGAGAGAAGCGGCTCTATGTGCTCGATGAATCCTCCCTCGCGTCCACCAGGCAGATGCACGAGTTTGTGACGCGCCTGCACCCGAACGACCGTGTGCTGCTGGTAGGCGACCGGCGGCAGCATGAGGCGGTTGAGGCCGGAAAGCCCTTCGCGCAGCTGCAGGAAGCCGGGATGAAGACCATCGCGCTCGACCAGATCGTGCGCCAGAAGGAACCGGAGTTGCGCCAGGTGGTCGAGCAGCTTGCGCGCGGCGAGATAGGAGCTGCGGTCAAGAACTTGGACAGCCAGGGCCGGGTACATGAGTTCCGTGGCCGCGAGGAGCGGATCGACGCCATTTCGAAGGAGTATGCGAAGTCGCCCGAGAACACCTTGGTCGTCTCGCCCGACAACCGCTCGCGCGCGGAGATCAATCAGCGCATCCATGCCGAGCTGCAACAACATGGCGTTGTCGGCAGAGACGAGCATCGCGTCGAGACGCTTGTGCCGCGCCAGGACCTTACCGGAGCGGCCCGCACCTGGGCCGAGCGATACGAGGTGGATGATGTGCTGCGCTACAGCCGAGGGTCGAAGGAGACGGGCATCGGCAAAGGAGAGTACGCCCGCGTGGTGGGCATCGACGCTCCGCACAATAGGATTACGGTGGCGCTGAAGGACGGCACGGAGCGGACGTACGACCCGCACCGTCAGCAGGGAGTTTCGGTCTATCGCGAGGAGCCGCGCAGCTTTTCCGAGGGTGACCGCATCCAGTTCACCGCGCCCGCAAGCGACCTGAAGGTGGCGAACCGCGAGCTGGGCACCGTGGAGAGCATCACCGAAGGCCGCATGTCGCTGCGTATGGACGATGGCCGCACTGTGCAGCTCGATCCGGCCAAGCATCCGCATCTCGATCACGGCTATGCCGTGACCAGCCATTCCAGCCAGGGGCAGACCGCCGAGCGGGTGTTGGTGCATGTCGATACGGAGCTGGGCGCGAAGGACCTGCTCAATAACCGCATGGCTTATGTCGCCGTCTCGCGCGGAGCGCACGATGCGCAGCTCTTCACCAATGACCGCGAGAAGCTGCCCGCCGCGCTGGGCCATGAAGTCTCCCGCCAGAGCGCCCACACGCCGCAGCACAAGCAGGAGCAATCCATTCAGCCGCCACAGCAGCAGCAGATCGCGCCGAAGCACGAGCACAGCTATGGAATGGGATTCGGCCTCTAATTTTTCTGCTCTGGATGATTGCCCCCTCCCTGGAATGTTTAGATTTCGTTATGCATCCCCGTACTTTACGGCAAGTGGATCGTCTCCTCGGACGGTGTATTGCCCTTTGCGCCGATCACCGGCAGATCGCGAGCGCAGGCGCTCGGTGCATTGACGGGATTACAGCGTACATCGGCGCCTGCGGGAAGAGACACGAAATAATGCCCGGGCCACCGTGCAGGTTCGTTGGCCGGGTAGTCCGTGCTGAGGAGCTGTGCACCGCTCGCCATCATGGCGTCGCGCTGGGCAGTGTCGTTCGTTCTCGCCTGCTTCGTGTCGCTGTCGGTGCGCGCTCGGATAAGATAGCCTTGGCGGACAAGTGTGGTGATATCCTCTGTCGGACCTTCGTTGCGTTCAAGAAAAGCGGCATCCGGCTGACCCGGAGTCGAGTTGGTAAATAGAATGCGGCCGCGCAGCGAAGGATGACCCTCAAGATAGATAGGCGTGACCGGTCGCTGATCCAGGAGGAAGATGACCTTGCCGCGTGCGCTGTCCAGCGTCGGCCAGCCTGCCGTGAGGATCGCCGCGTTCAGCGTTTGGTAGCTGCCGCGCACGTCATCGGGCGTGATGAGCTCGGACGCAGGAAAGACAGAGCGAATCTCTGCATCGAGCGCGTCAAAGACGGCGGGCGTGAAAGGCTCGGGTTCGGTGAGCTTGACGTTCTTCGGCGAGCCCTCCTTGGTCTCTACGAGAATAAAGATCGGGATGTGGCCGGGGTGTGCTTTCGACCAGGTACGCACTTCTTTCAGGCAGCTAACAAACGGCTGGCAGGTGCTGCGCTGATCGATGTCCTGCACGTGCATGACCTTGAACCCCGGCTTGTTCAGGCCGGTGGGATCAGGGTCCGGGTCGGGGGGTAGGCCGGCGGCGGCGACCAGGGCAGGTCCCCTCGGATGGGCGTAGCGGCCCCCCTTCACGTCCGCATAGACATCGAGCTCGATCTGGCGTACGCCGCTGTCGAACTGCTGCGACAAAGCAGGGTGCTGGTAGTCCAGGCCTGCAGCAGCCTTTGGGTTCTTCTGTGCGAGCCATTTGGCTTCATTCGGTGGCAGGCCCGCATGATAGCTGTTGTGCGTGCCGATCACCTGGATCTGATTTAGCTTAAGGGCTCCCTCGGCCGTCTCCTGCGGAAAGGAAGAGGCAGAGAAGAGGGAAACGTACAGCAGAACGAGAAGCGGGTGGAGAATCGGCACGGGAATCCTTTCCGGTGGTACGTTGAACTGGCATTCCTGCGTGAGCACGACATCAAAAAATGATCTTGCCGGCGAACTGCAGGACCCGTGCCGGAAACGTGGAAGCCGCAGTCACGACACCGAAGCTGGTCGAGGTGGGACTGAAGCCGCTGGCCGGGAAAGCATAGTTCGTCTGGTTTAGCACATTGAAGGCTTCTACGCGGAGGTCAAACAGTGTGCCCTCGGGGTAGAGCGGAAACTGCTTGTGCAGCCCAAGATCTGTGTCGTAGTACGGGTCGAAGCGAACTGAGTTGCGCGCCGCGTTGCCGTAGGGATGGTTCACATCCGGCAGGCTGAATGCGCTGAGCCGCAGGGTCTTTATCCCCTGGTTGCCCGACGTGCGGGTGCGCTGCGACTTGGGGAGCACGGCATCGTTGCTCAACTGATTTGGGCGCTGGTTCAGGATGGTGCTTACCGACTGAAAGGCGTTGGGCGAGTAGGTGATGTTCACCGGCGAGCCGCTTTGGGCATTCTCAATTGCGGTCAACTGCCATCCGCCGAGAATCTCCTGCAGCACCAGCGGCGCACCCTGGCCGAAGGCGCGGCCTTTCCCGTAGGGTAGATCGTAAACCAGTGAGAGCGTCTCGTTAAGGGGCTGGTTGTAGCCGGAGACCCCGCGATCGCCGAGTGGATTGGCAAGGTTGATGCGGGAGTTGTCGCCGGCGTTCGTATCGAGGTGACCGCCGGCATTGTCCAGCGCACGAGACCATGTGAAGGAGTTCAGCAAGTAGAGCCCATGACCGGTGCGGTGCTCGAACTTGGTCTGCAATGCGTTGTAGGAGAGAAACCCCGAAGGCAGGGTCTCCTCGATGGTGGTGAAGGTTGTGAGCGGCCGGCCCAGATTGCCGCTGAGCAGATTGACGCAGCCTGTGGTGACGGTCTCGTTGCAGGTGGGCGTGACCGGGTTGGGGTTCGCCTGGTTGTAGTCCGCCAGCACCTGCAGCTTGGTTCCGTGCTCGCCGACATACGCAACCTCAAAAGTCGACGAAGGCGTGATCTGTCGCTGGACGGTGAGGTGCCACGACTGCACGTATCCCGTAGGAAGATTCGACGGGATATAGCGTGCCTGGGTATTGGCGTTGCTGGCAGCGGTGACAACGGAGGGGCTGGTCAGGCCCGTCGGAAAGCCCTGGCTCGTCGTGCGGAAGCAGGGCGAAGGATTGCTCGGGTCATACGCGTTCCCTGCCTGCGCGGTCGTGCACACCGGCAGCTTCGTCGTGGTGCCGAGAATCCCTGGGTTGCCGTTGAAGGGTGCCTGGTTCACATTGGTGTTGACCACATTTGGCAGGTTATAGACGAGCAGGTTTTCGCCGCCCTCGCGGTTGAACTGCGCATAGCTGATGCCGTACGCGGAGCGGACCACAGTCTTCGAATCGATCGAGTAGGCAAAGCCGATGCGGGGCGCGAAGTCGAGCTTCGGCATGTTCACCAGCGCACGGTTGTAGATCGAGCCGGGCAAGGCCTGGATCAGCGAGTTTGTGGCCGGGTTGAAGTTCGACAGCAGGTTGCCCGACTCCCACTGTGGCGTCACAAGCTCATAGCGAAGGCCGGCGTTGACCGTCAGCTTCGAGTTCACGCGGATGTCATCCTGCAGATACAGGAAGTGCATTCGCTGATTGAGGTGCACCACGGAGAAGTTATTCAACTGGTAGCTGTTTTGCGCGCCAAAGAGGAAGTCCGCGAGCGCCACGGCCTCTTTGGTGCCTGTATCGGCGGCATTGAGCGTATTGGCCGAGGTCCCGGTATAGCTAAAGTTGCCGTTGTAGGTCGATTGCCCGTAGACGGGATTGAAGTCGTCCACTGTCGTAAAGATCGCCTGGTATTCATAGCCCATCTTGTAGCTGCTGCGCCCGTGCAGCAGGGTGAAGTTCACCTTGGGGTTATAGAGGTACGGGTTTTGAAACTGCGGATTGCTGCCCTGATTTCCGAACTGCGTGTATCCGGCGACGCTCTGGACATTGAGGCTGCGCACGACGGTCGGGTCGGTGGGCAGGCCGGGGATGCCGGCCATCAGACTCGGCAGTGTTTGCCCGTACGGAAACTTGCCGCCATCGGTGCGGGTGAAGCCGAAACGGGCGTCGACGATTGCGTTCTGCGTGATGATGCGTGTGACGCCACCGGCGATCTGCTGGTTGAATATTTTCACGCTACCGTTGCTGTTGCCGCCTGCGGGTCCCTGAATATTGGGCGGCGAGAGGATCGTAACCCCGTGCTGGCTGTAGCGCGCAAATGCGGTTGTCTTCCCGTTGAAGGTCTGGTCGACGCGGATGTCGCCCTTGTTGTCGGTGATGGTATCGGCGGGAAGCGAGGCATAGTTGTTGGTGAAGGGGTTGCCGGTAACATTCGGCGCAGGCAGAGCCCCCAGCACGCCCGTCGCAAATGCGGAGACTGACGGATCGCCGAAGGGGACGATGCCGTTCGTGTAGATCTGGCCGGTGAGCGGGTTGCGCAGGGCAACAGGTGTCGTCGATTCCGCACCGCCAACGGAGGTGAGAAAGGTGTAGCCGCCGTTCGCGACCGCCAGGGCGCTCGTGCCGTTCTGGTTGGCCGTGGGGACGGTAGCCGTCATGACGGAGTGAACGATCTGCCGGTTGCCCTCATAGTCGCCGAAGAAGAAGGTGTGGCCCTTCCAGATCGGCCCGCCGAGCGTGCCGCCAAACTGGTTGCGAATCAGGCTGGGCTTCTGTGGGTGGCCTGTCAACGGATTATTCGGCGGCGTAAACGGGCCGATCGCGTTGAATACCGTGTTGCGGATGTAATCGTAGGCCTTGCCGTGAAACTGGTCCGTGCCGCTGCGAATGCTGACATTGATCACAGCGCCGGCCGAGCGGCCATACTCCGCCGAATAGTTATCGGTTTCCACGCGAAACTCGGAGATGGCGTCGGGCGACGCCGGGATTGCCTGATTCGAGAAACCTTGATTGGAGGTGCCATACGCATTGTTGTCCACACCATCGAGCAGAAAGTTGTTGAACTCGCTTCGTTGGCCATTGACGTTGAAGGAAGCGTCGCGACTGGAATCGGTGCCATTTTCGAGCACATCGCGGCGAACACCGGGAACCAGCGCCGCGAGGTCGGCGTAGGCGCGGCCATTCAGCGGCAGGTTCTCGACCTCACGCGTGCCGATCACCTGGCCCCGCTCGCTGTCGTCGGTGTTAAGCAGGGATGCGCCACCGGTTACTATGACGGTCTCTGCAGCGCCGACATGCAGCGCCACATCCACACGCTGCCGTGCGTTCACCTGCACGGTAAACGGGTCGGTGGTGCTGACATCGAAGCCCGCGGCTTGCGCGGCGATGCGGTACTGGCCGATCTTCACATCCGTGAACTCAAACGCGCCACCTGTCCCCGTGTGCACCTGCACCTGCGTATGGGTGCCCTGGTTGATCAACGTAACGGTGGCGCTCGGGACGAGGGCGCCCGAGCTGTCACGGACATAGCCGAGCACCGAGGCGGTTTCGAACTGCCCAAACAGCGAGGGCGCAAGGGCAAACAGGCAGAAGAGAAGAGACAGCAAAAACCGCTTCATGAAGACTCCAGGGTCGTGGTCTGGCACACAGCAACACCGCGCACGCATGGCGCGCGGCGGATGGCAGGGTGATCGGGAACACCTCTAACGTATGAGCGGCAGATATATGGGCGATTACAGCCGTGTTTCAATTCCACAAATGGGAATCGCCTCGACGAAACCCACGGCTTACCCGTGCGAGCTAATTTTTTCCGAATCGTCACACGGCTGTGGTGTCATGCAGGCATGAGGTTTTCGCCGTTCACGTCCCGCCGCCGTTTTCTTCGTCAGGCCCTCGCCTGGAGTGCGGTAGCCGCCACGCCAGCTCTTGGGCGCGCAGGAGGTTTCGGCCCGGAGCCGGAGAAGGACGCCGCCCAAGCCTTGATTATTGGCGATTGGGGGTGGCTCGACGTTGTGGGCCCAAACGACATTCGCGGAGGTGCAGGGTATGCCGCGCAGATGCAGGTCGCGCGAGGCATGCGGCACTACGCCGCAGCTGGGAAGCTGCGGCCGGATGCGCTGTTTCTCCTGGGGGATAACTGGTACGGGGATCTCCCCGACGGTGTGCGGTCGGCGCGTTGGGCGGCGCAGTTCGAAGCAATGTACCCCGCGGAGTTCTTTCCGGGGCCCGCCTACACCATGCTCGGTAATCACGATTACCAGAGGCTGCCGCCTACGGTGAACAAGGTGGAGGCACAGCTCGAGTACGCGCGCGTGGGACGTGGACTCGACGGCAAGCCGACGCGCTGGACACTGCCCGCGCGCTGGTACACCTTCGATTTTCCCGCGCACGCGCCGCGGATGCACTGCATCGTGCTCGACAGCAATATGCCACGCTCAGACGGAAAACCGTCGCATGGGGCAGACTTCACGCTGACCGCAGGCGAGCAGGCCGAGCAGCTCCGCTGGTTTGAACAACAATTGCAGCGCCCCCGCACAGCGCCTTTTCTCGTCGTCATGGCGCATCATCCCATGTACTCGAACGGCCCGCATGGCGATCATTCGGTATTGGTGCGTGACTGGGACCCGCTCTTCAAGAAATACAAGGTCGACCTCTACATGGCAGGCCACGACCACGATCTGCAGGTGCTGCATTTCAAGGATCACCCCACCACGCATTTCCTTTCAGGTGGCGGCGGCGCGGACCTATACGCGTTGAAGGTCGATGGCCTCGATCGCGGGCCATATGCGCAGGAGGTGCATGGCTTCAGCCATCTCTCCGTGTCTCGCCATGCGCTTGCGCTGCGGCACCTCGATTCGGACGGCCGCTTTCTTTTTGGCATCAGCAAAACCCCGTCGGGTACATTGACAATCCTGCAAACTTAGTCGCGGTTGGTGAAACGCTAACCGCGCGCGAATCAGACTGTAGGAGAGCGCCAGAAAGTCGGGGCGTGTACTCTGTGAAACCACCGTTTCGGCCCGGCTCGTGTGCAGGCCCTCCAATGTCCTGAGCCACCCGATTGGATGAGAAGGCTGGTCGCCAGCTAAACTGGCGGCGTAAGCAGCCTACCTGGAGGAGAGAGCCATGAAGTCATCCGTCGCAACGAAGAAGAGGCAGAACGTCAACCAACTGACCATCGGTATCGATCTGGGAGACCGTTGGGGTCATTACTGCATATTGGATGAACACGGTGAGGTTCTTGAAGAAGGCCGGGTTCCGATGACACGCAAGGCCCTTACCGCGCATTTCTCCGGTGTGCCGGCGAGGATTGCGATGGAGGCAGGCGCCTATTCGGCCTGGATCAGCGAGCACCTGAGCGCCATGGGCCATGAAGTCATCGTGGCGAACGCACGCGAGTTGCGAGCCATCTCCGGCAGCAACAACAAGAACGACCGCGCGGACGCAGAAAAGCTGGCCCGTTTCGCACGCGTGGATCCGAAGATCCTCCGTCCTATTCAGCACCGCTCGCTTGCCGCACAAAAGCATCTCACCGTCATCCGCGCACGAGCCGAAGGACCGCGCCCGTTCTCTGGTTGTCAACGCGGTGCGAGGTTTGGTCAAGCCTTTCGGCTGCCGGCTGACGCTATGTTCCACGGCAGCGTTTCCATCCCGCCATCACGACTCCTTGCCCGATGAGCTGCGCCCCGCTCTGGAACCATTGTTGGCCACGATTACGGAATTGAGCATACGGATCAAGGGCTATGACAAGCAGATCGTTGCGATGTCCGAGACTCTCTACCCCGACACGCATCGTTTGCGCGAAGTTCACGGGGTGGGTCCTCTGACGGCGCTCACCTTTATCCTGACCCTGGAGGACAAGCAGCGTTTTCAGGTCAGCCGCGACGTAGGATGTTTCCTCGGCCTGCGACCTCGCCAGTACCAATCCGGCTCCAGCGATCCACAGCTGCACATCACGAAAGCCGGCGATGTGTACCTGCGCACATTGCTGGTCGAATGTGCACAACACATCCTGGGGCCGTTCGGCACAGACTCAGCTATCCGCTGTTGGGGACTCAGCCTGGTCGAACGCGGCGGGAAGATTGCCAAGAGACGAGCCACGATAGCGGTTGCCCGCAAGCTCGCGGTCCTGCTTCATCGGATCTGGGTAACTGACGAACCTTACCAACCCTTTTATGGGTTGAAATCCGAACCACAGACGGCTTGAAAGTAAGACATAAGGAATAGAAACCGCGTCTCGGTGACTGCGAAGAAGTTATCGGCCTCAGAGGCCGTCCACCCGTTAGCAGCATCGACTCAATGATCGGACCCCAAGCAGGCACCGGGCTACCAAAGCCCAACTGAGTGCGAATGGACGTAGGGTTCTGAGTAAAAAGACGTGGCCAACAATTTATCCCTTGACGAACAGTAGCCTTCTCATGGACATAACTTCTTTTATGCCGTGTACTCTCTGAAAACGACCGCTCCAGTCGAGTCCCAGCCGTGCCCGTTGGGTTATGAACCCAAAGGGCGCGACGCATGCCAGAGGTGGAATGAATCGAGCGAGCCGTGACGCACGGAACAATTCTGGACATGTTGGCGTAACAACTCTTGTCGTCCACGATGCGAGGGATGTTTATGTTTAGAAAATTATTTGTGTGGTGTTATTGCGCGCTTGCCTGTCTGTTTGCAGGCAGCTTGCCTTTGTACGCCGCCCAGGCCAAAGATTTTGCGGGCACTTGGGTGCTTCGATGCGGGACGCGCAACCTGTACGTACTGACACTTGTGTTGGATGGCGGCGGTCTGACTGGAACCCTCATGCGTCCAACCGCTTACTCTTCGACGGGTCAAATCTTTGTTCATCTGAGTAATGAGGTGCTCACCGAGCCTATAGTCTCCAGTCACCTGGATCAGGGTGTTTTGCATTTCGTTGCTAAACCAGGGAAAGGGTCTGCCAACGATCAGGAGGCATTCGCCATGCAGTTAAGGGGAGATAAGGCAGAAATTGCGGTCGATATCCCATCGCTTAAATTTGTTCTGGAACCTTATCTCTTTGAGCGCGGAAGTCCGGAGATGAAAGTAGCCACGGACTGGGAGCCAAATCGTGCGTACGTCCCCGGCGATAGCGATACTCCAAGCTCTGCCATGAAAGCCATTGTGGATGAAGACCAACGCGTGCGAACGGTTGCCAAGGTTGACTGGGCAGCGGTGAACAAGTCTGATTCCGAGCGTCGCGACCAAACGCAGAAGTTGCTGACAGAAGGAGCCCTGCACACGGGTACAGACTTCGAGGAGGCATCTTTAGTGTTTCAGCACGGGGCTTCCGCGCAGGATTTTCTACTCGCGCACACGCTTGCTATGGTCGCTGTTACAAAGGGTGACCCAACAGCTATCTGGATCGCCTCTGCAACCCTGGACAGATATCTACAGAAAATAGGACAGAGCCAGGTTTTCGGCACTCAGTCTTCCTCTCATAACGGAGGCATGGTGACGCAGGAACCATATGATCGTACCCTGATATCGGATGCCCTTCGAAGGCAACTCGGCGTCCCTCCACTCGCTCTGCAGCAAGAACAGTTGAACGCGTCTCGATCACAAAAGTAAAGTGCTGCCGAACTCTAGCTTTCACGCATGATAATCGGCGATGGCCGCGGTGCGGCCGCACCTGAGGATGAGAAGGGTTTCCGTTGACGTGAAGCCTCAGTGGGTGGAGACTTCAGGTGCGAACAGGTAAAGGGTCGCGGACATATTGGTGGTTTGACCCCGAATGATAATCTGACCCGCCGGCGGCTCACGTACACCCGACTGGTGCCTCTTCTGAGCCCGTAGAACAATATGCCCAACTCGCCGCCGGCTGCCTGTCGCACTGGAGGAGCAGATGATCGAAGCGATTCTGGAGCGATGTGCCGGCATCGATGTCGGCAAGAAATTCGTCGTGGTGTGCGTCATGACCGGCGGCGCAAAAGACGAACCCCGTACGCAAATCAAAAAGTTTGGCACGATCGTGAGCGAGCTTCGGCGGCTCGCCGAATGGCTGGTCGCCGAAGGTTGCACCCACGCCGTGATGGAAAGCACCGGGAGCTACTGGAAGCCGGTCTTCAATCTGCTTGAGGCCAACGTCCACGTGATCCTGGCGAACGCCGCGGATGTGCAGAACAGGCGCGGACACAAGACCGACCCTAACGATAGCCGATGGCTGGCTCATCTGCTTCGTCATGGCATGGTTCGGCCGAGCTTCATTCCGCCGCTGGCAGTTCGTGAACTACGAGACCTGACGCGTCGGCGCAGGCAGCTGATCGGGGAGAACTCAAGGGAGCGGAACCGAGTTCAGAAAGTGCTTGAAGACGCGAACGTTAAGCTCGGTGACGTGTTGTCAGATGTCTTCTGTGTGTCAGGCAGACTGATGCTCGCAGCGCTTCTCGATGGTCGGATGACCGCAGAGCAGATCGCCGATCTGGCCAAGAAGAAGGCCCGCGAGAAGATTCCGCAAATTACAGCTTCTGTTGCTGATCACCGGTTGAGCGACCATCAGCGCTTTCTCATCCGGCATGCGCTTCGTCATCTTGAGTTCCTGGACCAGGAGGTTGAGGCGCTCAATCAGGAGATCCGGCGGCGCATGGAAGACCCGGCACTTGCCGAAGCGTTCCATCTGCTCCAGAGCATTCCAGGCATCAAGGAAGAATCAGCCGCCAGCATCCTGGCCGAGGTAGGCGCTGACATGGAACAGTTCCCGACAGCGGCGCAACTCAGCTCCTGGGCGGGGCTCTGTCCGGCCAACCACGAGAGTGCTGGCGTCAAGAAAAGTGTTCGCACGAACCGGGGAAACGTCTGGCTCAAAACAACGCTGACTCAGAGTGCATGGGCCGCCACCAATCGTAAAGGATCGCGGCTGCAGTCGCGCTACCACGCCCTCAAAGCCCGCTGCGGAAACAAACGCGCCATCGTAGCGCTCGGACACACGCTCCTCAAGACTGTGCACGCAGTTTTCTCAGCAAAGATGCCCTATCGAGAAGATCCTCCGATCACGCGGGACGACCGGAATGTCGAGCGTGCCCGGCACCATCTACGCTGCCTGAAGAAGCTCGGATACAACACGTTTGCGGTCGAGTAGGGAGCTGCCTATTCTCAGAACAATGTCCTTTATCATGCGCCTTGAGCGCTCGGCCCTGCCCAAACTTAATAGGGCGTGTTGGGACTTGCGAAAAGCGGCACGGGAACAGCGACTGAAGCAGGTCCCTCAAAGCTAATGATCGTCTGTTCATGCCCGTTCGGATGCTGCTCTCGCCAG
>JAABUU010006552.1_pt1 | contig 12418 bp, 16 predicted proteins | sample 5559301 | NCBI WGS metagenome assembly JAABUU01 (sample SAMN10711884, study PRJNA513360) | rock metagenome | isolation source: Antarctica rocks | place: Antarctica: Victoria Land, Richard Nunatak white
CCATTGTCAAGGGCGGCATACCCTGTGCCTCAGAGGCTATGATGCACAGAGCAGAGTGACCAGAGTGTGAGTGCAGAAGTCACCTGGAGCAGTAGGAGTGAGGTCAAAGCCTGGTCTGTCCTCAGTCATGTCCTCAGGCCGTCCCCAGGACGAGTGGTCATCTCCAACATTGCCAATCTGGCCTGTGAAGGCCAAGTCTGCATGGTGGTTCTGCACAAAGTAGTCGGCAATCCAGCGCAGACTGTCCAGAGCATACTCTGTCTGTCCAGCTGCAGTGTAGCCCTGCAGTTGCACCGCTGAATCAGCACAGGAGCGAAGGTATGGACTGCATGCAGGTGAGTGCATGCAGGAGTCTGATGATGGGGTGCTCTTCCTCTTTGTTTGGCTGTCATGTGGTGCTGTAACAACAGTCCTACAAGCAAGCCTGTTAGTGGAATGGCTGCATAGTACAAGCATGGCGTATGTGATGCAAGTCTGACTGCCATCATGACATACAGTAGCCCTTGTAATGCATATGCAGAGAACAGCTGTAGATTCTGTGCACGGCGAGGAATATGCCGGGCAACATTCCTGCTGCAAATTGTAGCACACGCACCACACAATTATTGAATGATGCATCTGTGCAAAGACTGTCACAGCAGGATAGGCTGCAGTTTTGTTTTTGCTACAATGCAGCGTTGAGCAGAAGCTTGACTTACGTCTGGGAACTCCAGCAAACCCCAAGCCAGCAGGGAAGCAGAGAATGCTGCTGGGAAGTTAAGCTTCAAACAGTCTGCAGCAACAGGCAAATATTTTTATTCAACAGTTTGTTTGAGGTCCTCTAGAGGTGTAGCAAAAATGGCCAGACAGTGATTGCTATCAGGACAACGTACCGCCTGCATCATACCAGCCACCAGTCATAGGGGTGCCATCTGGAGCAGCATCACTCAAAGCTGAGTCACCCCTGTACGGTATTCTGTTGGTTGCAGGCAGCGGTCCTGATCTTTGTGCCTCATAGAACAGCCAGGACATGCCCAAGACCTGGCCATAGTCAAGACCTGCGGCAATCACAATCGTCAAGGAAGGATGCAGCCAAAGCTGTCAATGTTAGGCTTGTGTATGGCTATCAATAAGCCAGAGGGTTGGAAGGGTTGATGGTTTTGAGCAGGTTGGGCTACAGGCTGTTGATGCAGGATGAGGCAGGCTTGTCCTTGAATACGAACGGCAGATGCATAATTGCTGCTTCGTTCAGTGAACACACGCAAGCTTGCAGTGAAAACTTGGCGATAGATAGCAGAGTGTCTAATCATACTTCACACGTGTCTCAAGTCAGGGTGCTCAGCTTGCTACGCGAAAATCTTGGCTGGCGTACCGTCAGCATTGGCAGACTCGGTGATGGCTGACTCGTTTGATGGCAGAACGAATGTCCCGTTGGCTTCTCTTTGCAACTGGTAGAAGGTGCCATTCAGGTCCTCGTAAAAGGTTCCGTTGAACTCGATGATACTGTTGTTGTTGATTTTGAGATAATAAGCTGGGTCTACCGGCTCATAGTAGAAGGTCTCGTTTTTCGCCAGATCAGTCAGATAGTCGAACAAGTCAGGCAGAGGCGAAGGAGAGGCTTCTGCAGCTGCAGCACTGCAAACCTGTAGGCTGCATGCAAACCCCAGTAGCGCTGTCAACCCAAGACGCGCCGCCCGCATGCTTGCTGACCGCTGCCAGCAGTTAGGCGAGAGCGGTCTTTGCTGCAGTCTGCGATGCAGGCAAGAGAATTGTGCGCTGCAGTCGTTTGGTCAATGCCGTGAACAGCAGATTCAAACTGAGACTGAAGCTGCGTAATGCTGTAATCGCGGGGGGGGGGGAGGAATCTGAACAGACTGTGCCTGAGCGGGTTGACTCTCGCCTTGGCAGGCGCAAGCAGCGCCTCCTGCAGTTCAGACTTGGGTCTCATGGTCTGCCTGTTGTTGTTGGCCGTTGTGCCCCAGCATTGCCGGTGGCCAGCATGTTGCAAGGGTTAATAGGGTATGATACAGATAGATGATTCATGAATTGTCCAGTTCTGTGGCCACTTAGGCAACAACATGCTGCTCTGTTTTCCATGGACACCAATAATATGAGGTCTTTCTTTGCGCAAGCAGGATGACACGCACTTTCTTTTGGACTGCCGAAAGATGACCTTTGTCCTCTTCAATACATGTGGTCACACTTGCTGGCTTGCTAAAGCATTGCAACACCTCTCTCGTTTTGCCACAAGGACCTTGTGCATTGACTATAACACTCTCTGGCATCAGCGCGGCTCATACAAGTGGCCTTGAGGTGCAAGCTTGCAGATGGAAGATACTATCCTATTAGGCAGTAGCATACCATGAGGCTGCACAGGAAGAGCCCTGCCGACGTGTCTGTCTGCTAGTCTGCCTGCCTGTCTGTCCATCTGTCTATCCACCACTAAGGTGATGTGGCCATATCTCTAGTCAGACTCTGTTAATTACTAACAGGTCAATCACTTGTCTGGCTTCAACAGTTTGCCTGGACACAAGCTCACAACCTGTCAAGCTGACAGCTTACTCAACATATTCATATGTTGGGGAAAAGTTGTGAGGCAAATGAAGCTCTGATGCATCAACCCTACTCAAACGTCAATGCTGCTCAGGGAGTCTCAGCCTGTAGTAAGCTTCTTTACATTCATGACCAAGCTATGAAACAAATGCAATGCTGCACTGCAAAGCATTTTCAGTAGCTCAAGAGCAGTGGCCGTCCTATGTAAACGCAAAGCATATCATTACAGGACTCTGGGACGCAGCAGCAAGGTTGAGAAGACTGTTGCAACAGAAATTAAGGCAAAAGCATGGCTGCCTGGCTTATTGGTGCTGAGATAGGCAGACAGACAGGCAAACAGATGGGCAGTTTACGACACAGTAGGCAGATGCTGCTAGCAGCAAGACACTCTCCTGCATTCCCTTCTTTCAAAAGTCTTCTTACAGTTCTGACAAAGAGCAGACAAATTCTCTGCATGGCCACCGCCTGCATGTTAGTGAGACCATGATGCTTGCAGCCACCTCAAGCTTCTCTTGATGCAACTGCCCAACATCTCCTTTGGTGTTCTTTGAAGCTGATGATCATTCTGTATGTAATCACCAACCATTACTGTCATGAAGCACAGGTGCTGCACTGCTGAAAAGGAAAGTGCTGGACTGACTTGACTTTGGGTGCTGTACATGGCTGCCGGTCTGCTGTAGTTGAAACACTGCTGCATTGCTGTCAAGACCCAGCTATCAGCTGTCCGCTGCAAGGAGCTGGGAAACAAGGGTGTCATCACTGTCAGGTGCTGCTAGCCTCTTCAGGACCTGCTGCTGCCAGTGCGCCATGTCCTCACCCAAGTCTTGACTCACAGCCGGCCTTGCAAAGGTGAACACTGTGCACAGCCTGTAAACCATACATGCTGCATCATGATAGACAACAAGCATGGTACATGCCTCATGATTGCAAAAATGTTGACAGGGTGATCAGGCACCAACATGGCTACCTCACATGCAGCCACCCCATCATGCACATGCACATGGCAGAAGCCAATGTCTGCTTGCATACCTTCTTGAACAGTGCAATTGAGATTGCTTCAGCATATGCATTTAGCAGGTCAAGAAACAAGCTGTAGCCGTGTGTCAATTGCACACAGGGAATTGAAGCAGCGATTTGGATGTTAGTCCGCATGCAGCAATGAATCAATGAGGACATTGCTGCTGACCAATACCAGGAATACACTCATGAGGTCACCAAACCATGCTACAACAGGAATTGCACTTGCATCACAGTAGCTCCACAGAAGCTTATTTGCTTTTCTTTAAATTAGACATAGAAAGGCATCTGGACACAGTCAAGTGTCATGGTATGCACATGCATGCTGACAGCTTGATCAAAGCAATCACATGCAATGCAGGTTGTTGTGTATAGCTACTGCATGAGTGCCTGTACAATTGACAGCCACAAGCTGTGGCCTACCTTCCATCAAAGGTGTGAGCATGTGACAAGATGGTGGCGTCATCTGGGGTGACTAAGCCGTATGTGCCCACCATCATGTGCTGCCGCTTCACCTTCAAAGGGCCATAAGCAGCTTTGATGGGACTCACACCTAATGATGATGCATTCACCTGCGTAGCATGAAAAGGCTTGTTGGCATGAGACTGCAAACGGCTGGTATGCATCTCACACATAGTGCTTAGACATGTTCAGTCTCAAGATGTGTGTTGCTCCCAGATGCATACGCTGTTGGTGCGATTCAAAGCAACGCCTGCAGCGTGAACATGCGTGGTAAGTTGCCATGTCAGGTGACAAGATTTGCATATCATCATGAATAATTTAGGCACAGCATTTGCTAAGTAATGCATAGAGGGCATGCAAATGCACTGTGTCAGCATGTATGACATTTTTACATGCTAAGGCTTGGATGAGCATGAGGATGACCTCTTGTGTGTCTCTGCACAATCTTGTCCTGATCTGTAATGCAGCGTTCAACCGCTTTGTACTCTAATTATATGTCATACAATCTTGCTGCATACTTTTACCAAGCTACACGCTGTGAATGCTGCCTACCGTGTAAGGAGGCGAGTAAAAGTCCTTCAGCACTCTGTGCCAAAACGCCAGCCCGCTCTTCTTGCTTTTCTCTTCCTTCAGTGCTTTGCTGCTCTTAGCCACCACAGCCCACACGCTCTCATCACCAGACAGCTGCTGGCACCACCATAGGTAGGACACAGCATTTACACACTCGTCAGCCTCCAATGGGGGACGCACCCCAACCTGCACAGCACAGGAACGCAGTCACAACTGGTATGCATAAAGTATGCTTGTGTGATCCCTCAAACAGTTGCCGCTGCCAAGGTGAGATGCAGCTTTCATGGAGTCATCAGCCTGTAAGGGTGGACTTACCCAAACTGCAAAAGACAAGAGGTCATCCCAAGACACAACTGCAGCACATAACTGCAGGTCAACAACGTATCTGCATTGTCAATCACAGCTGCTGACGCTGTCACAGGCAAGGTGCAGCATTTCTACACTCAGGCAGAGCAGTCTGACATCAAGACCCCACCAAGGATGCAAGCGTGTCTCATTTACATATCAAACAGGCTGAAGGATGATCTGCTGTGGTATATGTGAAGGTTGCTTTCATCAATACGGCCGTGGGACAGTGCAGTCCGACACAGACAGGATGGAATCTCAGATGGGATACAGGCTAAAAACTATCCCTCGTGGGTCCAGTAGCTGTCATGATTAGTCACGATTGATTGTTTGATTACTACCCAAGCTGATTGCCAAAGATGAACGGGCCAGTCTGTGTCAACCAGCTTAAGCAAAGTTTCTCATGCAACACTCCATGTGTTGCTGCACAGAATTGTCAGCATATGCACAGGTCACAGATGCTGTTGTGGGATTGTGAACATGCAGGCCAACTGCAAAGCCCACAATCAAGAGTTGCTTCACCGCTTGTCAAAGCATTGAGTGCTGGCAGATGAGTAGCTGCTGTACCTGGCTGCGCATATTGATGTGTGTCTGCATGAGCATGTTCTGAGGCAGGGGGTAGCTGCGAGCCTGAGCTCTTGCCATGGCAAGCATGCTGGCCACAGAAAAGGCTGCTCCAATTGTCACACCATGCTCCTTGCACCTGCGCAACACTGAACTTGCATCAACACATCTGGTGAGGTGCACTGACGGACACAAACAAGCTGATTGTGCGGACAACAGGGGTGAAGAACTCACAATGTCCATTGCTTGTGATGATGCAGATGTATGCTGTTTACAATGCCTTGGTAGGATCAGCAGTGCAGGTAATTGCTACGTAGGACCTGAGCTGTCTTGTGGTGTTGAGCAAGATGTGTTGTGGTCATGTGCTGCATGAACCAGCAACCTTCAGAGCTGCCATAGTGAGATTGTTCACAGTTGTGGATGTCTCAATGTGAGGCCTGACTGCGGGTGTGACATTGTCTGATAGGGACATCTGCTCAGCACTGCAAGTTGACATGTGGCAAAGAAAGATAGTTCCACACCTGGAAATGAGCGCCTGGGTCCAGTTGGCATCAAGTTCAGACCATACTGAAGCCATGTAAGGCTCAACAATCTCTTGCATTCTGTCTGGGGACAAAGGTGGCATGTAGGCAGCTGGGATTGCAGGCTTAGGCTGCTTGCTGATGTCCATAGGTAGCCAGGCTTCCATGTTGTTGAAAATGTTGTGCAGCTTGCGCTCTGGTTTGGGGGATATGCTTTTGTTCTGACAGGCTTGGCTGAGACTGACGAGCAGGGCATCACACAAATGTGAAAGCGACGTGGCATCACTTCCTGCAGTAACAAGCTGTCATTGCACCTGCACCTCATACATTGAGAAGTTTCCATGCTAATCCACTGAACCACAGTAAAATCGCAGACGAGACCATACTAGGATTCCTGCCACAAAATTGAGGTGCTGAGTCACCTGCGTGGTTGAGTGTCAGGAACAGCTGGTGCTGCTCGCCATCACTAGCGATGTCTACAGACATGACGCCCTCAGCCAGATCTTTGAAATCGTTTGCCAATTCTTGGAGTCGAGCCTGCCATTTTGGATACAGCCCAACTTTCGCTGACGAGATCAGAGCTGAGCTGGGAAGCTCAATGAGCGTGGCCACATTCTCCTGGTACTCAATGCCCATACGCAAAAACGGGTGGTGTGTCTGCAAAGCCTTCAGGGCGTGGGACAATGTTTCGCTGGTGACACCATGACCTTGAAGCTCGAGGTACGTGGAGATGTTGATCGTACAGCCAATTTGCTCCCACAATTGAAGGGGACGTTGAATGGTCGGCGCCATGCCCCTTGTCACTCAGGCTTTCCTGTCTTATAGAAGTGATAATAGTGTGCATGATAGTGCGTGATAGTGTCGCAGTTTCACTATTCGCTGTCGTTGGAAATGGAAGATCGACGGCCATGAACAAATCACATCGCGATCGCTCTGAAACCATACGGAAAGACTGCACCATAAATGGCTCATATATATATACAGTGGGGCCCCTAAGTCCTGATCAGGACATTTGCATTGCTGGAGATGGCACGGTGCATTGCCATTCAAGACCATGACAACCCAGTGACTCAGCATGGTCTTGCATCTTACGTGACCAAGTTTGAAAGCCAAAGCTTTAGACTTCGTTCAAAATTTGGGGTAGCCTTTGCTCAGCAAGAAAGCTGCTGGCGCAGTCAGCAGTCAGCGTCTGCGTCTGCGTCGAAGTCAAGGGGCAAGGGGAGGGCCAAACTCTGGCAGTATTTTTGGAGCTGGTAAGTAAACTGCTGTGTTGTGCATATGCAATTTACTTCACTGAAAACAAAGGCTTGCTGACTGAACATGCTCTCCTTCTGTCCAAGGAAAGCTTGTTCAGGCAGCAAGCCTCTGGACCTTCTTGTGCAAACGCTCTTGGTCTATGCCTGCTGCTTCACTGAGAAAACTGGATACTACAAGTCAAAGCTGGCTAGTTTTACCGAACACCCAGGGTGTCGCAGGCTATCGTTGTGTATGTCTTTCGCTTGCCACACAGCTGTCAAGTTGGGGCCCTGCTGTCAGCCTTGTTTCACTGTCACAGACCTGTTGCTTTTTACCGGCGCCACACATGCGCTACAAGCGCTGTCTGCGCCAGCGAAGCCGTACACAGAAAGGTGTGCTGGTTGACTTGCTGTGTTCGGAAGGACCGCCGCTTAAACATAGAGTTGCGCTTGGCATTAGTGTCGGAGCTCGCACATGTTGCTGGTCCGACCGTTACTTATGGGTTCTACTGTATGCAGTGGTGGAAGCTCCCCGCGCGCGGAACTGCCCGCAGAATGCAGCAAGCATCGTGACATGCGGATCGGCGATATTAGTCACCAGCTTGACATGAGACTGTGGACATGCAAATGCACTGTCGCTTTGGGTGCAGTCGTTGGCTGTAAATGATGAGTTATTTTACTGCGCTTGTCTTCAGTGTCATCGAGCGGCTCTGATCTGCGTACCGGTAAAACCAGTCTCGCACACAGACCAGGCTCGCCATGGCTCCCATAACGCTGGGCTCAAGCACGACCGCGATTGAAGCTTTGCAGGGCGCGGACCTTACCGGCAAGACAGCTGTTGTGACAGGCAAGATTCATGGCGCAGTTCACTCCAGAAAGGTACATAGCTGCTGTGTCCAAGTTTCTGTTGATGCAGGTGGCAACTCCGGAATCGGTACCGAAACCGCACGTGCGCTAAGCCTTGCTGGAGCCCGAGTAATTATAACGTCTCGAAACCTCGAAGCTGGACAAAAGGTCGCTGATGAGCTGAACAGCACAGCTCCCAAGGTGCTTTTGCTCGTTGCAAAGTCCGTGCAGCAGTTGTGATCACCTGAGTGCTTCCGTGGGATGTTTTGCCAATGAACGCTGCAACATTGACAATTTATTGTGTAGGGTCAGGTGCAAGTGCAGCAGCTAGACCTTGCAGATTTGAGCAGCGTCGAAAATCTGGCCAAGCACCTGAACCTGGAACCACAAATTGACTTGCTGATCCTGAATGCCGGTGTAATGATGTGCCCAGAGGATGTCACGAAGAACAACTTCGAAATGCAAGTCGGCACAAACCACTTTGGCCATTTTCAGCTGACCCGTCTGCTCCTTGAAAAGCTAACGCAACAGGCAGGTCTTTCAACCGGTATTTCCAAGCAGCTCCTCCATGCCTGATGATGGGTGCATGCTGTCTGCATGCTCGCCTTATTTAGCATCTGATTGCAGCAATGGGCTCAATCCACATGGTAAAGACACAGGGGCCTAGGCCAGCATCAGATCCTGGCTGACAGCATAGCTGCTTGGTGATTGACGCACTGTCTGTTGGTAAAAACAATGTTATGGCGGCGTCTGTGTGTTATCGGCAAGACCGCTCTACCACTTTGACATGTGACAATGCATGTTACAAAAAGTGTTGCAATGCTTGTACAGCTCACAACAAAACTAACTTGTTGTGCTCTGAAGTCTGGTGTCTCTATATCCCCATGTATGTGTAGTCCATTGAAGGGGTGTTGCTGTGGGTTTCAGGACACTCCAGTCCGTGTGGTGGTTGTCTCATCGGCAGGCCATCAATTTGGAGGGCTGGACTTGGATGATATGCACTTCAGAAGAAGATCATATGGCAAAATAAAGGCATATGGGCAGTCCAAGATGTGCAACATCCTCTTTGCCAAGGAGCTGGCCAGAAGGTAATTGTGCAATGCAAAGTTTCCTTGCAGAGAAAGCTTGCATGGACTGTTTTCATCACTGGAAGGCAACAAATGTATTCTATTTTCTTGAAGCAACAAGAGAACAGCTTGACACACACTGCACGATTGCAAAACCAAAAGAATTTGAGAATCCATCCCAGCATGTGATGCTGACGCTGCTTCTGCCTGCCATGTCTTCACAGCCACATTTACTCATGTCGTTGTGTTGCAGGTTTATAAAAAATGCATTTGTTGATCATCTGCAGACCAGAAGCCGTCCAACCATGCTCCACAACAAAAGTTGTGTGCATGACTCAGGCCGTGATAGTCGCTGCACAGCAGCATATGTACTGTAATTGTGATTTAGTCAGGGCACTGAGCCTTTAACTTGCAAGGGCATAAGCCCAGTTGCGAATGTAATACAAGCAAGCCTGGTTGAACAAGCAATGGCCCCTCACACGCATTGTGCACTGCTCACCGTCAGTTGCATCCATCATAGTTTTCTGAATGCGTGTGTGTGTGTCTGGTGTGTGCAGGACTAAGCAGACTAGCATGGAAGTGTTCTCTTTGCATCCAGGCTCGATCGTGACTAACCTTGGCAGGCATCTTGGGATGCTTCAAAATCTGGGGTTCCTGCTCAAGCCTTTTCTGAAGAACGCACAGCAGGTATGGCACAGACAACAGCACTGCTGAATCCCTTGGTGGTCCATGTGTGCAGAACAATATCACATGTCATTCCAAGTGGCGTTGCGTACCAACTAAGGGGTTTTGTTTTGCAAGGATACAAGTAGTTGCATGCTATGTTCTCATTTGAACATTTTCAGTTGGTCGCCCACCGTGGCTTTGATCCTGGTGCAGGGTGCAGCAACTTCCACGTATGCAGCAACATCACCACAGTTGGTAGGCAAATCTGGCGCATATCTCCAAGACTGTAAGGTTGCTCAGCCCAATGCACAAGCACAGGATGCTGAATTGGCCAAAAAGCTGTGGACCATTACAGAGCAACAGATTGATGAGGCCCTTGCTAGGGTTCAGTGACTACCGTGCAACTTAAGCTTGGGTGTGCCAATATCTTGTGGTGATTGTACAGCATACATACAGAGTCTGTCACAGAGTCAGTGACAGACTCAATGAACTGCTGCCCTGGCTGCAGAAACGGCGGTGCCGCATAACGAAACTTCACCTGACTAGGTTTCTCCCCTAAACGAGGTGGTCCTTTGTGTCAACGCCAAATGCTGAGATCACCATTGCATCACATTGACATCAATATCATGCCGACCATGCAGCAAATTTGGTATGACTGACAGCACAATTTGCAAGCACCCTACCAATAGAAAGGTGTGGACTGCAACTGCAGTAACTGTAACTTCATGTTTCAAGGTTGACTAGTGCTGAGTTCTTGCCAAAGGTGCCAACACTGGCTAGGGCGTCGGTCCCAAAGTGCAGCTGGGTCAAGCCTATCAGGTTGGTTCAGCTCCAAGTAAAGGTGCGGGTGACAAGTTGTAAATATTGCGAACCATGTCATGGCTGCAGGTCATACTTGCTTGTTGTATTGCACCACTGCTTGCAGACCAGGTGAAATGCCTGTGACCCCTTACTTTTCCGGCAAAAAGCAGCACAGAACTTGACCAGAGTTGGAACCAGTCCTTGCCCAACCATTGGGAGATCCAGCGGGAGCCATGATGACAACCGATGCAAAGACAGCAAAGCTGTTTGATGCAGCAGTGGTGGCAAAAGCAGCTTTGAATTTTGGAAAGTTTTGCTGTGCAGTTTACATTTATGCAGCAACGCCTTAGTGACCTGTCAGGCCAAATTGCTAGAGGCGGAAGAGGGGGATTTTCATCTTCAGCCAAACAACTAAGAGACACACAGACACAAGCATATCTCATTGTGTGTGAGCATGTTTGAGCCTTGATGAACGGTAAAGTTTGTGGCCATATGGCTGCACTCTACTGAGTTGTACACAAGGGACTACAGTATGGCATGCGAGACACGATGTGTGTGCTGCACGCTGGTTGGCAACAGTGCTCACCATTGCACAAAGACAAAGCTAATGAAGACGGCCACATCAAACTGAAACAGCACAACAGCCACGATGTGAAATTGCAAGCTTGTGGCCTATGATGAAAGTCAACATTGTCAAGGTTCTCTAGCAAGGCTTGCCAAGGTACATACAAACAAAGTCAATTGTATCCAGTGGCATGCAAAGAAAGAATGCTATGTTCAAGGTGTGCGACGCATCTGCATGCACCAGACTGTCATGCTTGCAGTTGTAGCTAGCCTGGCTAAGAGGTGTACTACATTATATGCAGTTTTTGAAACCGCGCCATTCACTGAGCTTATGTCTAGCGCGCTGCTTTTTGAGCCTGCTTGAACTGTTCCATAAGCTGCTGCATACCATCAGCTTCTGCCCACACATCTTGCATATGGGATTGCAAATATATCTGAAGAGGGAAATCGATGACAGCAGCTGCCACAACAGATGCCAGAAGATTGCCAGTGATCACATAGCTGCCACCCAGTGTAAAAGCCCGCACGGCCTGCTGTGCAACATCTGCAGCAATGCTCAATTTTTGCTCTGTGTTCCTTTTCTGCAGTCAAGCATGCAGCAGTCAGTGGTAATTCAACAATTGCATGCGTGACACATGTATATGCAGACACAAAACCTGACAGGTGTTAGCAGTTGTTATCTGCATATACCTTTGTTTAATTGAGAGATAGTTGTCACGACCTGCATGATGGCAGACACACGTGTACATGGGGAATGATGGTAACAATGTTGCATGTACTACAAGTGTGCAGCTGTGCAAGCCCTCAGGCAAGTTGGCCACAGCTGTCAGCATCTATAACCAACTGCCCATGTGTGGCCTCTGCCTTGACCAGAAATGCAACCAAAAGTGGCACATGAGCAGCAAAGTGAATGTTCAACGCAGCTAGCTAATTGACGTTGTCACATCGCCCTTCACATGACACACATGAAACTCACGTGAGTAATGTCCTGCCGCAAAGACTGTAGTTTCTGCTCAAGTCGTTGTCTTTCTGCTTCTGGGATCTGATGTAGTTGTCTCAAAGCATCTGGTATCACTTCATAATTGTCCTGTGTTATAGCAAAAGGCGTGTATTTAGTAACTCCTACAGCAAGTGGCCATGCAGCCATGACAATGACAGCTGCCCATTGAGCACAAGTGGACTCTGTCCACGGCCCATCAAACTGCATAACTTCATCACCAGCTATGTA
>JAABUU010006558.1_pt1 | contig 12410 bp, 9 predicted proteins | sample 5559301 | NCBI WGS metagenome assembly JAABUU01 (sample SAMN10711884, study PRJNA513360) | rock metagenome | isolation source: Antarctica rocks | place: Antarctica: Victoria Land, Richard Nunatak white
TGGAGCCCGACCCGGCCGTGGATTACGTCGCCACGGACAACAAGGGCGACGGGTGGAACCAGACGGCCGCGGCGATGAGCCGGACGCACGATGTCTACCGGCTGGACATGCAGAACCCCGCCAACAGTGTGACGTGGGCGCCGCTCGCCCTGGTGCGCACGCCGGCCAAAGCGGAGGACTGGGCGCGCGCGTGGCTGCACAACTCCAAGCCCGCCGACAGCGCCCCGCCCCAGCCCTACTTCGAGCAGGCCGTCCTCTTGCTCATGGCGGCGGGCGTGATGCACGTCCACGCCGTCGCCGCTGTGGCTGGCCGCCCCTCCGGCACCCTCGACGAGCTGCTGGCCCTGCTGCTACAACCGAACGTGGAGGCCATCGAGAAGGCGCTCAAGAAGGGGCCGAGCGGTGCGGAGACGGGGCCGGCGGCGCAGTTCCTCGGCCTGATCGCCGAGCACCGTGACCTGCGCTCCTCCATCCCCTCGGGCCTGGCCCCGCGCCTCTCCGCGCTCGCCGACCCCGCCATCAAGGCCGTCGTCGGCGGCCAGGGCACGCTCGACCTTGACCGCCTGGGGCGCGTGGGCCGGCGTCCGGTGGCCCTCTACATCGTGATCCCGGCCGGCGACGACACGCTGCGCCCGCTCGTCGCGGCGCTGTTCACGACGATGTTCACCGTGTTGCTGGATCGGGCGCGCACGCTGCCCAACGGCGAGCTAGCGCGCGAAGTGCGCATGCTGCTGGACGAGTTCGGCACGATGGGGGCGATCCCCCACGCGCCCAAGTGGTTCAACATCTGCCGGCAGCCGCGCATCTCCCGCGTCATCAGCTTCCAGTCCTTCTCGCAACTCGTGGACGACTACGGGGAGTTGGGGGCCAAGGCCATCATTGACTCGTGCAACGTGCTGGCCTGGCTGGGCGGGACGCGCGGGGACGATGCCAAGTGGGCCAGCGACGCGCTGGGCCACCGCACCGTGCTGGCCCGTGGGGAAGGCGACTCGGCCGCGCCGGGCGGCCTGTTCGGGCGGCGGCCCGAGCGCGATAGCCGCTCGGCGAGCGAGGCGGGCGTGCCCCTCCTTTTTCCCGACGACCTAGCGGCCAGTTCGCGCCGCCGTGTGGTAGCCATCGCGCGCGAGGCGCGTCCGATGGACCTGCACACGCGTCCGATGTGGTCCGTCCGGGCCATGCGCCGCCTGATGACACGCCCGGCTCCCCGTGCGTGCGTCGAAGCCCTCACGCACCCCCACCCCGCGCCGGCGGCCGTCGCACCTGCACAGATACCCTCGCCCAAGGGTGCACAGGCCGTGGTCGTGCCCGACGCGGCGCGGGGAACGACGCCGACGGGGCCGTGGGCGCCGGTGCGCGTGACGGCGAAGACACCCGTGGCGACGGCGACCGCAGCCCCACCCTCCGCGCCGGCGACGGCGGCATCCACACCATCGACGGCGCTATCGGCGGCATCCGGCCCGCCACGGCTGCCGACGGCCCCGGTGAAGCACGGCACGGCCTACGATTGGACGGGACTGCCATGACCACACAAATGATGCGCAGGATAGCACCTTTAAGGGAGGGGCAGGGCGTGCGCTCGCGCGCCGCCTTTACGACAGGGGCGGCCGTGGGCTACAATGCTCATCATGAAGGAGTCTGCCATGTAGTACACGACACGGCCGTAGCGGCCGCAAAAGGTAGAGGCCCACCGGTTGGTACCCGGTGAGCCTCTACCTTGCCAAAGACGAACTATCTATACTAATCGGCGCTGGTGTCCACGCCCAACAAGCGACCACCAGAGCCACCAAAACGGAGGCCGCAGCCCCGAGGAGTAGTCAGCTCCGAACCGGGTTGCGGGCCTGCACAGGAGGTTTTTATGCTTCAAAGCATACCCATGCTCTCTCGACAGGATAACGCGGACCCGCGCGTATGTCAATCGGATAGTGCACGTCCCGTGTGGACACGCACAGGAATGGTCGATACGCAGCCCATTATCGCGGCTGTTGTGCGCGCCTATAACGACGCCCACCCCGTCACCGATGTGACTCCCGACGCGATCCTTAGCCCAAGCCGCGCGACCCACGTTGCCCACGCGCGGCATCTCTGCGCCTACCTGCTCGTCGAGGACTATCACCTGACCAACAGGGCCGCAGCCCACGCGTTAGGGCGCGCCGACCACACCACGGTCGTCAACAGCCGCGCACGGGTCGCCGCGACCCTCACTAGCGACACGACGCTGCAACGAACGCTCGCCAGCGCGCGGGATATCCTGAGCGGCCGCACCACGCGCACGCAACCGCGATGCGATGACAGCTTGCGGCACGCCTTTGCCGCAGCCACGCCCCGGGAGTTGGCCGAGTACCGCTACTGGCGTCTGCGCTCCCTGCGCCTCAGTACGTCCTCCCTGGGAGGTGTGTGATGCCTTTCGCACGGCCTACCACGACCGCCACCCCCGACGAAATCTTCGAGGAGTGGGTGCATGTGCTCCGGCACGCCGAGTTGCTCGCGCTGCTCTACGTCGTCCGACGCACCCTGGGGTTCAAGAAGACCACCGACGGCATCAGCTACACGCAGTTCCTCGATGGTATCACCACGCGCGAGGGCAAGGTGCTCGACCGCGGCTGTGGCATCAAGAATCGGACGACACTCGCGGCCGCGCTGCGCCGCCTGGAGGAACTGCGCCTGATCCACTCCTATAAAACGCAGGACGCGCGGGGGGATCGCGCGACCACGCGCTACGGCCTGTGGTTCGCGGGCGACGACGCGGGTGACAACGACCACGCCACCGGTGATCAGGCCACCAACCGGGCCGGCAATCTCCCCGCCGCTCTTCCTCCGCACGATGCCGGAGGGGGTGGTACGCAGGCTGTACCACCCCGGTACGCCCCGCGTACTACCGGTGGTACGCAGGCTGTACCACCGGTAGTACGCGGGGCGTACCCACAACAAACAGTCGAAACAACAAACACACTACAACAAACAGATCTATCGAGTCGAGCGCCCCGTGAGCTACCCCATAGCTCCTCTCTCGATTCGACCGATTCGATGGTCTTACCAGGACACGCTGTATCGACAGAGCAACTGGCCGATCCCACCACGTCGCCGCTTAACGCCGTGGTTGCGCGCCTCTCGGCCGAGTTCGGCGACGATGCGCCGCAGGCGAGTCGGACGCGGGTGCTCAACATACGGCGCGCAGCGGGCCTCGACGATGCGGCAACGCTGGCGCTGCTCGATGAGGCGGCGGCGATCACGCGCTCTCAGGCAGCGGCGATCACGAAGCGGGGCCGCACCGGGAAGGTTGTGCGCATGCCCTATCTGCTCGCCACGCTACAGGGCTTGGTCGAGGCGACCGACGACCCGACAGTCGCCCATGCACCAATAACTAGCGACCCTATCCCATCGCCCCTAGAGGACGACGCCAGACCCGATTTGGACAATAACCCGGTGCCTTCCACGGCCACGGTGTTGTGGCGCACAGTGTTAGACGAGGTGCGGCAAGACGTGACGGCGGAGAACTACACAACGTGGTTCGCCCACACCCATGCCCTCGACGTGGAGGGGAGGGTGCTGCGCGTGGGTGTGCCGACGCCGTTCCATGCGCAGTGGCTCGAGCACAAACTGCGGGGGTGTGTGGACCGGGCGTTAGGGCACACAGGCCACGCCGAAGTGCGCATTGCGTACGAGGTCGCGACCCCGACGGATCGTGCATCGGTCGGCGACCAGGCGGTGGATCAGGTGGCAGTACTGGTCCCCCCTATCGCGACCATCGTGCCGCAACCGTCAGCATCCCCATGCGAGACCCCTGCCTTCGTGCACGCACCACAGCCGTGTGCGGTGTCTAGCGCCGTGCCTTCCCCGGTGGTGGCGTGCCCCTCCTGTCGCGCCGCCCCCTGTCGGTGTCAGCTAACGGATCCCCTGCAGCGCACGATCTCCGCGCGCATCCTTGTGGCTCAGGCCAGCCCCTGAGGACGCAGGCGTGATGGGGATGGGGGGCGACCGGAGCAGGGGCATGCGCGATAAGCACCTTGGTTCTCAGACAGGGACCATGCGACACTACACGGGTGATAGGGGAGGACGAAGGGCACATGGGAGATGACGAGCAGACACTGGTGTCGTCAGGTGAAGGGCACTTCGGGGTCCTGGTCGACGACCTGCGCGGTATTATCTCGACGGGGCGCGGTCGCGCGGCCGCAGCGGTCAACGCCGAGATTGTCCGGACGTATTGGCACATTGGTGCGCGCATCGTCCGCGAAGAACAGGGTGGGGCGAGCCGTGCCGGGTACGGCGAGCAGTTGCTTGCACGGCTGGGACGCACGCTCGGCCGTGAGTTTGACCGCGGTTTCACCGAGACAAACTTGCGGATGATGCGTCAGTTCCACCTTGCCTACCCAAATCAACACGCAGTGCGTGTCGAATTGACCTGGACGCACTATCGGGCCTTGATGCGGTTACCCGACGAGCGGCGCTCGTTCTACGAGCAGGCGGCCATCGCCAGTCGCTGGAGTTCGCGCGAGCTGGAGCGCCAGATCAACAATATGCTCTACGAGCGCGTCGGCCTCTCCAAGAACCCCACCGCATTCCTTGCGTCCCAGCCGCACGGTGAGACAGCCCTGGCCTCCTTTGGGGGCGCGTTTAAAGACCCCTACGTCTTAGATTTTCTCGGTCTCGAAGACACGTTCTCGGAGAAGGACCTAGAAGCAGCGCTCATCCGCAATATCGAGAAGTTCCTGCTCGAGCTAGGGACGGGCTTTTGCTTCGTTGGGCGTCAGTATCGGATGCCCATCGGGGGCCGCGACTACATCGTTGATCTCGTCTTTTTCCATAAGAAGCTGCGCGCATCGGTCCTCGTCGATCTCAAGGTAGGAGCGTTTACGCCGGCCGATGCCGCCCAGATGAAGCTGTATCTCAACTGGTTCCGCGCCAACGGGAGAGAGCCGTGGGAGGAGGAGCCAATTGGTCTCATTCTCTGCGGATCGGCCGATGAGCAAGTGGTGCAGTGGCTCTTTGCTGATCCGGAGACAACCATTGATGAGCGCATCAAGGTCGCGCAGTACCTCTTGCTCGACACCGAAGACACCTTGAAGAAACGTATGGCCCAACTGACAGCGATGCACGAGCAACTAGCCGAGCACGAGCGGAGCGAGACGTTGAACGACTGACGATAACGCTGGTTGTCCTAGCTGGTAGTGTTGGGGTCTGTTGTGGCTTGGTAAGGGGTAGGGGAAGAGCAGCATGTCGTGTCAGTGGTGCGCGAGGCAGCAGTTCGTCAAGGCCGGGCGCGAGGGATGCGCCGGTCTTCACGGACGCGCCGACGGCGACGGGGCCACCGACCGTCCCGCGTTCCACCATCCCTGTATCCAGAGCCTCGCCCGCGACCATCAAACGCTGTGGCCACTGTCTCTGCGCGCCCTGTCGCTGTCCGCGTAAGGAACGGCGGGCGCGGAAACGGGCGGCCGGGAGGATGATGCTATGAGCGCGGTGCTGAGGCCAGCGTCATCGTCGCCGCGCGCCGCGTCCACGCCTCCCCTATCGAAGCCCGCGATGTGCGGTAGGATTGGGAGCCCATTGGGGACGAGAGGAGTCATTGAATGGACGACCGTGAGTGGCTAGCTAGCATCCCTGAGGCGACAGATGAGGAGATGACAGCACTCGTCGTTCCGTGTCGCATGGGAAAACGGCGCTGTCAGGCGACATGCCGCCTGCATAAAGGGTCAGATGGCAAGTGGTATGCGCCTGAGGGATGGGCGGCGCGCGACCGCTACGGGTGGTACTGCCCCGCGCACAACACGTCATGCACAGGGCGGGTCAAATGGTACGGATTGCGACAAGGGAGCGATGACCGATGGTAACAAAAGATCTCATGGCGCCCATGATCGGCGTGCTCGCCGTGGACGGGCTACACCTGGCCGATGGGACTCTCGTCCCCATCCGAGGCGCGATCCGGCACGTTGGCGACCTGTACAATGGCGCGCGCCGGCATGGTCTGACCCAACTCTGGCTGACAGATGCGTGGGTGCGTGCGGCCGGGCTGCCTGATACGCTCGCCGTGGCGGGGCAGTTCCGCGAGCTGCGTCATACGTTCGTTTCAGACGGCCTCGACGACCTGCACGCCTTCCCGACGGCGCTCACCCCCTGGCTCGATCTGCGCAAGAAGGGCGAGGCGGGATCGAGCGTATCCATCGTGTTCCCGCTCTACGACGAGCATGCGGTGTGGGGCCTCGACACTGACGGCGCGACGCTGTTGGCGGCACTCCTGGCCTACGCGGGGTCCGTGGGCGCGCCGTACTACCGCTCGCCTGGCAGGACCGGCCTTGATCTTCTGCAAGAGGTGGGCAAGCGCGGGGCCGACGCCAAGCGGGAGTTTCCCGAGCGGCTACCGGCGCCGGCGGGGCAGGTGGATACGGTGACGGAGTTGAGTTGGCTGCGCACGCTCTCGCCGGCCGAGCGGGGCAAAGCGTACCTGCACAGTTACGACAAGAACGCGCAGTGGTTGAGCGCCGCCGGCGTGGTGGAGCTGGGGCTATCGGGGATCGAGGAGCGGCGCGATCCGGGCGGCACACTGCCGTTCGACAAGAAGCTGCCGGGGTACTGGCTGGCGCGGATTGCCGGCGCGGAGGAGCGCTGGGTCTGCACGCCGACGGTGGCGTGGGCCATAGAACGCGGCCAGTCCGTCACGATCACCGAGGCGTACGTCTGGACCACACACAGCCGGGCGATGGAGACGTGGTACGAGAGGCTGCGTGGGGCGCGCACGGCGCTCTACGCGAATGAGACGCTAGCGGGGCAGCTGGCGTTGGGCGCGCTCAAATATACGTATGCCCTGACGATTAGTAGCTTCAACAGCGCGTGGCAGCGCGACAAACGCAGCCCGCTGTACCGCCCCGACTGGCGACACGCGATCCTGGCGCAGGCGAACGCCAACCTCTCGCGGGCGCTGCACAAGATGGATGCGGCCGGCTATACGCCCGTCGCCGTGCATAAAGACGCCGTGTACCTCGTGAGCGACGAGCCCGACCCGGTGAAGGCGTGCCCGCCGTCGGTCACGTTGGGGATGGGGTTGGGACACTTCAAGGTGCAGGACGCGGCGATCCCGTTGGAGGGTGTGTTGCCGGCGTTCGACGGCGCGAGCGGCGGCGGGCTCGGGACGCTGCTGCGGCTCTTGAAACCGCTGCGCGCGGTTAGAGCGGAGCGGACGCCCGCAAGGGTGAGCTAGCATGTGCGCTCTCGTGCCGGCCCCGCAGCCGCTCCAGGTGGGCGAGGAGGCCGTCCAGCGTAAAGGGCTTGCAGACGAGGGTGGACACCGGGTGGCGCAGGGCGGTGGCGCGGTCGGACGCGTGGCCGTCGTCGGGGATGCAGGCGACGAGCGGGATGCGGCGCAGATGATCGTCCCGCGCGAGGAGGGCCAGGAGACGCCAACTCGCTGCATCAGCGGCGGCGGGGAGGTCGAGGATGATGGCGGCGGGGGCGAGGAGGCGCAGCACGTCCTGCGTGCCGGTGCCGATGCGGAGGGTGTGGGCGGCGTACCCGGCGTCGGTCAAGACCTGGCGCAGAAGAATGAGGATCGCCTGATCGTCGTCGAGGACGGCGACGCGCGGGGGCAGGGGCGCGGAGATGGGCAGGGCGGTGGACATGGGATGATCCTTTCGTGGTGGGTGGATGTGAGGCGCGGGGAGGACCACGCGCCCCAAGACAGCGACATGGCGCGGCGGGGCTGGAGATGAGTGTGAGGCAGGGTAGTCTCCCCAGTGGGCTAGTGGCAATAGCCCATGTGGGCTATCCGTGTCCCCGCAGGGAGCACTGTGGATCACGGCGCGCGCATCCGGACGCGCCGGCGAACCAGGGGGCGGCGTAGCATGTCCGACCTGGGCGAGGACCTGACGCGGGCCTACGAGGCGCGGGTGGCGGCGGCCGACGTGGAGCTGACGCCGGCGGCGATCCGCGCCGTGGTGCGCGAACTGGGCGGCGGCGAGGGGCGCGCGCAGGTGGCAGCGGGCAACAAGCAATTGGCTGGCCAACTTGGGATCTCCGTACGGACGGTGCAGCGGTGGCAGAAGGAGGGCGGGGAGGCGCGCAGTGTGGCGCGCTCGACGCCGGGCTTGAAGATCACGGTGCAGGGGATCGCCACGGCGCAGCAGCGGGCCGCCAACGCGCGGGCCTTCCGGGAGTGGGTGCAGGAGCAGGGGCTGGACGTGGCACCGTGCCGGGTCATGGTGCTGGTGTACAACGAGGACCGCGCTCGGCCCCGGAACGTCGGGCCGCAGCATATCGACGGAGCGAACGAAGGGCTGATCGACGCGCTCGACGCGCTCGAAGATGGGGACATGGCGGCGGCGGCCGAGGCGTTCGGCAACGCGTGGCTGGGGACGTATGGGATCGACGTGGATGCGGAGGTGACTGATGTGGTGGGGACGTTCTCATTGAGCTTCTAGTTCAACAGCGGCAGAGGCGACGCGAAGCTCTGGTCGTAGGTAGAGGCGTACCCGCGTGCCGCGGCCAGCATGCACGAGCGGTCCCCGGCGGGAGCGAAGGACTGGAACGACGCGCCACAGGCCCAGCAGGAGCGGCAGCACGGCGCAGGACAAGGCCGCGCGCCCGAGCTCGACCGCACGCAGGGGACGCGGCTGGTTGGAAAAGAAGGCCGTGACACGCGGGCCGACGAGCGACAATGGGCCTCTGAGCCCCCCTTCCCCTTCCATGTCCTGGCGTCTAGAGCTTCTCTACGGGCCTGTGAGGCGCTTCTATGGCATGTAGAGAGGCCAGGAGCCGTCCATCACAGTTCCCCGCTGAACGCCCTGTCGAGGACCGACGGCAGCAGGGCATCGAGTTCGGCGGCAGTCTCGGCTTGCAACTGCTTGACGCAGTCCATCTTAGCCTGCAAGTAGTCTAAGTGAGCGACGATACGTTGTTGTTCACTTATAGGCGGATATCGTAGCTGGAAAGCAAACAACTGCTTTTGGTTGAGTTTGGGCATACGGGTACGACCAGAAAGCGAGTTTGAGTAAGCGGTGAAGGTAGGTGCTACCAGCGAGTACATCAAAAATCGAGGTTCCAACGATGGGTCTATAGTGTCGAAGGCATAAACATCAGCACTACAGATACCCTCAACTGGGACCTGAACTACTTTTCGTAGATAAGGACGGATCTTGGAGTAGAGCACAGCGCCCGGCCGAAAGTGGTACTTGCCACTGGTAACCCCATCTTCCTTCGCCAGTCGGTATGGTAGCAGTTTGCATGTTCCTGACTCAATGACCTCACCATTAATGTGAGGGAGACTAGCATAGGGCTCAACTCGTGGGTCTATCTGCCCCGACACTGTAGTAGCAAGCGCCTCCAATGGTTGCGCTGCCCATCCTGTCGTGTCACGCCATACTTCCTTCATGGCTGCTGTAAGTAGTGACTCTATCCCTCCCACTGCCTGATGACGCAGCTTCCGCGCCTCCTCGATCTTGACTGCTAGTTCCTCGATCCGCGCCACGATGCGCCGCTGCTCTTGAAAAGCGTCAGGCAGTGCGGGCAACTCATGTGTATGACTCCCGGCGGCATCTAGGTAGCAAGCTACTGCCCTTTGAGTAGCGATGGGGGGTAGCGGGATAGAATGCCGATAGATGGCTGTGCGGTTTATACCAGGGATCGCTGTGCTGATAATATCGTCGGCGAAGTCGAGCGACAATAAGGCATAGTAGAGGTATTTGCTATTCAGTGCTGAGTCGTTAGGCTGGGCATAGTACGCTGTGTCAATCACCCAACCACCTTTGGCCGCGAACGTTGACTTACCAGCCGATCCTTTGCGGCCGATGACCACGAACGGATCGGTCGAGAGTGGCACTGAGTGATGCCCTACAAGCCCACCTGCTGCATAGACTTCATACGGGCCAACCTCGTTACGGTCATCAGCCAGTAAGCCTTGCCCGTTATGTATGGTCACTACATCGCGGAGGATAGGACATGGATATAACTCGCGCATCCTGTCGAACAACAAGCGTATTGCCGCGACTAAGACTGCATTATCGAATAGTCGTTGTTGAGCGGCTGTAACCCTCGTCATAGTCTAACACCGACCAGCACTTGCTTGATCTCGGCCATAATCTCCGCGATGCGCTGTTCTTTGTGCAGTATGTCGTCGGCCAACTGTTCCGGCGGCATGTGCTCCAAGTCCTGTTTGCCGTTAGGGTTTTTGATATCGAGGTTGCAACCGTTGACCAGGATATCGACGGCTGGCACGCGCCAAGCGCGTGCGTTCTCCTCGCGGTTGCCCCACCACGCCAGGCAGTCGGCGAACTCCTCGTACTGGAGCGGCTTGGTCTTGCTGTAGGTGCTGCGCCCCTCCGGCAACGGCTGCTCGTAGTACCAGACCTCCCGCGTCGGCCCCGAGCGGTCGAAGAAGAGCAGGTTGGTCGGGATGCTCGTGTAGGGTGCGAACACCCCGTTCGGCAGGCGCACGACCGTATGCAGGTTGAACTCCCGGAGCAGCGTTTCCTTGATGCGCGCGGCGACGCCCTCCCCGAAGAGCGCGCCGTTGGGCACGACGACGCCGGCGCGGCCGGGCGTGGGGTCGCGCCGCAGTTTGCGCATGATGAGTTGCAGGAAGAGCAGTGTCGTCTCGCTCGTCCGCATGTCGGCGGGGAAGTTGCCCTGGATGCCGCGCTCCTCCTCGCCCCCGAACGGCGGGTTGGTCAGGATCACGTCCACGCGGTCCTTGTCGCCGATCTCGTTGAGCGGGCGACGTAGCCCGTTGCCGTAGTCGATCCGCGGTGACTCCAACCCGTGCAGCAGCAGGTTCATCTGCCCGAGCAGGTAGGGCAGCGGCTTGGCCTCGCCGCCCAAGATGCTGCCCTCCTGGAGCCGGCGCCGGTCCTCGACCGTCGTGCACTGCTTCTCCAGGTGCCGGTATCCCTCGACCAGGAAGCCGCATGTCCCCGATGTGGGATCGAGCAGGGTCTCACCAAGCCGGGGATTGACCACCTCAACCATGAAGCGGACGACGGCGCGCGGCGTGTAGAACTCGCCGGAGTCGCCCGCCGCGTCGCGCATCTCGCGCAATAGCGACTCGTAGAGCGCCCCGAGCGTGTGTATCTCGTCCGACGAGGTGAAGTGGATGCCGTCGATCTTGTCGATCACGTCTCGCAGCAGGTAGCCGTTGATCATGCGGTTGGTGACGCCCCGGAACACCGCGGCGATCACGTCGCGCCGGTCGCCGCCCTCGGCCCCCTGCAAGGAGCGCAGGTAGGCGAAGAGGCCGGGGCCACGGGTGCCGCCGGGGCGGGTCGCCTCGTCGTTGTTGACGAAGGCGATGAGCGCGTCGCCCGTGAAGCCGTCCTCCCGGGCGGCCCAATCGCGCCACCGATAGGGCTCCTCGATCGCGGGCCGGTATTGCTCGCCCGCGAAGGCCGCCTCCTCCGCGTCGAGCTGCTCCTTGTCGTCGAGGAACTTGAGGAACATGATCCAGGTGAGCATCGGCAGGCGGTCGAGGTCGCCGTTGAGGCCCTTGTCCTTGCGCATGATGTCGCGCGCGGACTTGACGATGCTGCCCAACTGTTGCGCCGTCGTCTGTGCCGGTATCAGGGACAGTTGCCCCGCCCTCGTTCGCGCCATCTAGCCGCCCCTCTCCGTCGTCGTGTTAATTTTACTCGCCTCCCATTGGGCGTAGGTTTGGTTCGTCCCCCGCACCTTCCACGAGGTGCGCCCGTTGTCGTTGCGGCCCAGGACGACCGCCGAGGCCGCGCTGGGGCTCTTGAATGGGTAGTCCCGCGTGAAGACATAGGGCGTGCCGTCGCCGTCGCCCTGATCCCGTTTCAGCACTCCATTGGCGATGAGCTTGTCGCGCTGCCCTCTATACGAGTCCTGCGTGCCGACGTGGCCCCGCGAGAGCGAGCCCGCCAGGACGATGAACTCCCCCACGGCCTCGGTCGCCGTGGCCCGGACGCCCGAGGAGTGCAGTTCGAACACAGCCGCCGCGCCTTGCGCCGGGGGGACGGCGACGACATCCAGGATGCCGACGCCGAGCGCGAGGAGCAGCGTGGCGATGTTGGCGACAAAGTTGTCCATGTCGGCCACGTCCGACTCCGGCAGCCCGCGGGCGACGAGATTCTGGTTCGGGTTGCTGATGCGCGCTTGCCCTGCCTGTTTGGCCATCTGGAGGAGCCGCGCTTCGAGATAGGTGACGTGCGCCGTTGTCAGGTTCTCGTCTTTGCTGACGACGGCGATCACGTCGTCGAAGAAATCCTTGTCTCGGTCCCGCAGATGCGCCCGGAGACGGTCACCAATGGAGCCCGTCTGGCCGACGTAGACGGTTGGATTGCCGCCTTCATCCTCGCCGAGCAGGAGGTAGACGGCGGCGTTATCGGAGCGCGGAAACCGCCCGAAGCTCTCCAGGCGGGAGCGCGGGCAGATCAGGGCCATGCCGGTCCAGCCGACGATCTCCGCCGTCCGCA
>JAABUU010006562.1_pt1 | contig 12408 bp, 13 predicted proteins | sample 5559301 | NCBI WGS metagenome assembly JAABUU01 (sample SAMN10711884, study PRJNA513360) | rock metagenome | isolation source: Antarctica rocks | place: Antarctica: Victoria Land, Richard Nunatak white
TGGTCGAACTCGGCCTACCCACCGCCGGGCCTCGTCGCCCCGACCGCAATGACAAATGACCAGGGACTCAAGCATGACAAATCCATCACGATCTTGGTGCGGAAAAGAGCTCGCTCATGTTCTCCTGCATGACCCCACTGGTGCCGCGAAGCGCACCGTCGCGGGCGTGCCACCCATCGCCGCGGCCCCCGTTCTCACCGTTGCGGTATCGACCTCGTTCGGTCAGTGCCGGGGCCGCATCGAGGTCGAGGCCGAATCGGTGGCCTACCTCGTCACCGCCAGCCACGGCCTGGACAGTTCGGCCTACACCTTTCCCTACGTTGCTGGCTGGGCGGGTTCTGTGGATTCGGTCAAGCCCGAGACGGTCGTGCGCGCCACCGGCGAGCGGGTGCTCGCCGCAGCCCGCGTCATTCTGGCGGCCACCGAGCACATCGGCTTCGCCGTCACGGCAGCCAGCCAAACCCAGGTGCAAGCCCAGAACCTTGACGCCGCAGAGGATCTGCACGCCAGCGTCGACCGAGGCACCCAGCAGACCGCCACCCTGCTGGCCACAGCTCTACACACCGACCAGGCCGCCGAACAACTGACGACCTCGCCATACGGACTGACCCCGTCAGCGTCACCGTCACCAGAGCGACTGATGGAGATCCACGAACTCGCCGTCGCCTTCTACTCCGCCCGGCTGCACACCGACGGCCCAGACGCCCAGCGAGCAGCAGCACTGCTCGCCGAGCGCGGTGTCCACTCCGGCGCCGTCCTCGACGCCCGATTGGGCTACGCGCCCCGGGCCTGGACAACACTGGTCGAGCACCTACGCGCCGTCGACGTCGGCGACCTCGAACTGCTGGCCTCCGGACTGGTCCTGACCAGCTCCCGCGGCACCCTGGTCGACCGCTTCCGGGACCGGCTGATCTTCCCGGTGCAGACCGAGCCGGGCCGCACCGTCGCGCTGCTCGGCCGGACGGTCGACCCGACCGCGACTGACCGGTTCGGCGCCTCGGTACCGAAGTATCTCAACAGCCCCGAGACCACGATTTACCACAAAGGCGAGGTTCTGTACGGCCTCGGCAACGCCGCCGCGGCGCTGACCGCCGGCGCCACTCCAGTCCTGGTCGAAGGACCAATGGACGTCCTGGCCGTCAACGACGCCGGACGACCAGAAAGCACCACGGCCACGACGACCTCGACACCCTCATTCGTCGGTGTCGCTCCCTGCGGCACCGCCTTGACAGCCGGCCAGGTCGCGCTGCTGGACCAGGCGGTCGGCGGACTTGCCGACCGCTTGTTGGTGACAGCCTTCGACGGCGACCAGCCGGGCCTTGCGGCCAGCGTGCGGGCCTTCGAGCTGCTGCGCGCTGCCGGGGCGTGGCCGCACACGGTGGACATGCCGGCCGGGCAGGACCCTGCGCTGCTACACCAGCAAGGCCCCGCTGCATTGCGCGCCGCGCTGCGGTCGGCACCTGGCCGACCGCTGGCCGACGTGGTGATCGACGAACGGATCGACCGCTACGCCCACCAGCTGTGCTGGCCCGAGGGACGCATAAGCGCCGGCCGGGCCGCGGCCACTGTGATAGCGACGCTGCCCGCCGAGCAGGTCGGTCGGCAGGTGGCCCGCCTCGCGTCCAGGCTAGACCTGCCGATGGCCGCCGTCACCGAACTGGTCGTGGATGCCGTCACCTCACCGACCTGGGCGGCAACCCACGCTGGCTCTGTGAGGCCCCTGGAGCGCAACCTGTATCCGGGCGGCGCCAGCCGGGCCACGGCGCCGCCCACGGCCGCCCAGCGGGCCAGCGCGGGTTTCCCGGTGTCCCTGCAAGCCAGCCTGCACCCCCCGCACAGTCCCGCGGCCTCCGACGTCACTCGGTCGCGCGCTCAGTTGGCTGCGCCGGTGCCCGAGCTCCGGCCCCGCTCCGCCTGAGCCCGGCACCCGCTCGCGAGGCCGGAGACCGCTCAACGGCGCGGTCCACGCGACGTCGTGGGACTCGCCACCCCAACCGTCGACGCCGCCGTTGGCTGGGTCCGGCCGTGAGCGGCAGAGGCAGCCCGGTCGCCCCGGCCGTTCTCGGCGGAGTAGTGCGCCGTAGCCACGCGCAACTGCTCGGCGGCCCGACGTGACGCGCTGGCCTGCGACGCGCGCTGCTGGGTTTCCCGTAGCCGAGTGACGGAGTCGACCAGGACGGCGAGCTGCGCCATCAACGCCAACAGCTGCTTGATCTCGCTCGGCTTGGCGACCTGCGCCGCCAGCAGCAACCGGCCGGCGTCCCGCAGCCCCATGCCGGCGGCCGTCGGCACGGGGGTCTTACCGAACAGCTCCCGGGCGGCGGCGTCGTACTGCAGGGCCGCGGCACTCAGCGGTCCGCCGTGCCGTCCCTCCACAACCCGCCCCGCCGCTGCCAAGAAATCCGAGGCCGCCCAGGCTGCGTCGGCGGCCGCCGTCGGGTCGGTGAGGACACTGGCGGCGATGTGCTCACTGGCCCTGGCCGCGGCGATCGTGGCCTGCTTCCAGATCCGCAAACGTTCGGTCGCCGTGAGCCCGAATCGGTCGGCGTGACCATCCTGGCGCTCACCGGCGGCAGCCCATGCAGCTCTCGGGCCGGGGCCGGATGGCTTGCCAGCCGCACTTGGCGCTCCGGCGGACCCGGTGTCCTGCCATCGCCGCTGCAGTTGCGGGAGGGTCAGGTCGGATGCGAGTTTTCCGCCACCGAAGTAGATCGGTTTGCCGCCGCTGTCGTAGCGGTCCGGCAGCGCTACCGCGTAGCCGGTGACCTCGCCAGGGTTCCGCTCGCTCATGCGCTCACGGACAAGCAGGCCGTCAGCCCTCAGCCGGGCGAAGAACTCGGTCAGGCTGCCGGCGCCGGCCGCCGCAGTCCGTACATGTCGGCGCAGCACCTCCCGGTCCGGCGCCGCCGGCGCGGGCCTGCCCTCTGCGTGTCTGCGCCGGGCGGTCGCCTGGTACTTGCGGTTTTCTGCCCGACTCGTCGGCGGTGCCCCTGTGCGGCCGGTGGCGCTGGTCGCTGTGAGTCCGTACTTGCCTTCCAGGAAGCGGCTCGCCTCCATCGAGCGGTACCGGTCGTTGAACAGCCGCGGGCGCCGGCCGTCCTGGCGCGCCAAGGTCGCCACGATGTGGATGTGATCCTCGGCGTGCCGGACCGCGACCCACCGCACCCCCGTGTCCTCCCCCCGTTTGGCCAGTCCCATCTGGTCCATGTACTCGCGGGCGATGTCGGCCCACTTCTCGTCCGGCAGGTAGCGGTCGACCGGCTGCCCGGCGTTCGAGTCCTTCGCCGCGGCGACCGTGAGGTGGTAGACGGGCTTGTACTTCTTGAGCTGGTCGCGGTCGAGGTCGAGCGCCAGCACCGGTTCGTTGAGCCGGCTGACCAGACCCCGGAAGTCCCGCTGGCCGCCGTCGCACACCGGCGGCTGCAAGCCCTCCAGATCCGCCGTGTCGTCCCAACCGGCGATGACCCGGGCGTCGGCGTGGGCGGAATCCAGCCCCTTCTCCCCGGCCAGGCCCTCAGTGAACAGGTAGTAGAGCAACCCGCGTACCGAGCCACCCCGCGGCAGCACCTGACCGATCACTTCGACCCGCTCCTGGCGCTTAGGCCAGCCGGCGCGCGAGCGCTGCTGCGGCCGCGTCGACCCGGACCACCGCTCGGTCGCCGCCGGCGATCGCCTGCTCGAGCCACACCGGCGCGTTCCCGCCGCTGTTGAGCACCGCAGCGGCCTGGTTGACGTTGACCCCGTACCGGCGCAGCGCCAGCCGGGCCTGGATCAACTCGGCCAACAGCTCGCGGTCCTCACGGTCCGACCAAGCAACCACCACCTGCCGGATTTCGGTGGCACCGTCTTGCCCCACATCCTCGCGCGCTTCCAAGACCCCCTGCGCCATCCGCAGCGCCGCCGCGGCCACATAGCTGCTGGGCCGAAGCCCCGCTACCTCCGCGGCCCGTTCCACGGTGTCCCGCTCCTCCTCGCTGTAGAGCACCTTCACCACATGACCCCGGGCCGGAAAGCGGTGCGGGCGATGCCGCCCCAGCGGCACCGCCGCCTCGACCTCGCACGGAGGCGCCGACCCATCTGGCCTCACCGCCTGCTGCTCAAACATCACCATCTCCGTCCCTTCGATGAGTACGGACGCCACTCGTTCGCCCTCACCTCTGGTAGGTGCGGCAGACCCCCCACCTGTGACAACGATCTTGATGTTTCCTTCCCGCGGCCCACCGCCGCGACCCCGGCTTGGGCCTTGCGAGCCCGCGCCCGGGCGAGCAACCTGCCCTGCTGCGACCCGCCGGTCGCCTCCGTTCGGGTACCGGGCCGGCCGCGCAGCGGTCGGTTCGGTAACCAAACGGAATACCTTGCTCCGTGACGTACTCCAGCCCGGGCAAGGCTCCCAGCGTCGGGCCGGCGCGCAGGAACAGATGCTCCAAGGCCGGGATGTTGGCCGCCACGTCGACGGGTTCTTTGGTCAGGTGATGAGTGCCGTCGTGCCCAGCGCCATCAGCATGCGGTCGGCTCTTCGTCGCTGCCCTCGCTGTCAGCGACCATGCACCGGCTTCGGCAACAACGGACGACGAAGCATCGAGCCATGAGGCCTTTCGCCCCCGCGAGAACCGCAACGCTCAGGGCTCAGCAGGTGCTGTCCGTGACTCAGGGCTCGCGTGTACCTGGTACCGGTTCTTCCGCCGAGCACAACCGGCCCGCGACTCTCACCAAGAGCAGCGGATCCTCAGCACAGCGAGGCCGCCAGCCATACCGGCGGTAGGTCTCGGCGAGGTCGGCGTTGGCAGCGTCGATAACGATGTCCACGCCCACCCGATCAGCCTCACGGGTCAGGATGCTTATCAGCTCGCGCGCGTGACCCCGACCACGAGGCCAGGCAGCCAGCGTCCCGGCCGTCACCACCGACCCGCCAGCGGCTCGCAGCTCGCGCCCCACACGGGCCGTACGACCCCAGCCCCGAGGCACCCGCCGGCATACCAGCGCGACCTCGACCATCAGCATGACCATCATCACAAGCATTCCCAGCGGCCCCCAATGGACCCAGCGTGACCCCACCCCAAGGACGGTGAGCAGCACGACCACAGCTGCCTGAAAGCCGACCACGGCCACCACCATTGCACCGAAGATGGCGGTCAGACGGCCCAGCTCAGACCTGGTCACAGGTGACGGCTCGTCCACGATCAGCACCGCATGCGCGGTCGCACGCACCCGGCCGCGGACCTGAGTAGCGCCGAGCAGCAGCAACCAGAACGTTCCGGCGGTAGCACGCCAGACCCCGCCCACCAGACGCATCCTGCCCAGCGGCGAGCCGTACGCGCGCCCGACGATACCCGCCAGGTGCGGCAGGTCCGACCAACGCGGCTTGACACCGGACGCCCAGTCAGCCACCGCATCACCTCGACCGTCGATCACGGCCGCCACCGTGGGCGGACCCGGGCGCGCCCGGGTCCGACAATGCCAGGCTTGGCCATGCCGGGGCGATACCCCTCAGGCCCCATCCAAATTTCCGCACCGTTCCTGACCGGCCACCTGTACCAGGCCACCTGCCAGGCACGTCCGCCACACCGCGCAGCCGCAGCAAGCCCACGAGCGACTCCATGCACCTCTGTCGGAGAGGTGAGCACGGCGTCAACGTTCACCACCACATTGTGGCCGTCGACCCCGACATCCTTACCCCGGGCAAGGCTGCCGTGGGACACGAGACAGCGAGATGCCATGCGTCACAGCCCCATGCGCCACGTTCGCGAGGCGCCCAGACGCTCACTGGCAAGACAGCAATGACCCGCCAGATACCCATCGCCGGTCACGCTGCGTCGTAAACCGAACATCAGGTCAGGTGCCGCCAGCGTTCAACCAGGTACTTCGCGCGCCGACTCAACCGTCGGCCGCTGCCCTGACCGCGCCCCAGTCAGCCGACGGCCCGCACCCAATCATCTGGGTGCGGGCCAAAGCGTGCCGAGCTTGAGGATCAGCGCTGTCGCCCGATGCTGTTCCTCGACGGTGCCAACCGCGGGTGGGACGGCAGCGAAGCAGCAAGCACGGACGGCTGCGTGGCGGTACGCTGAGAGAGCACCTGACGCAAGTCATGGCGAGCCGCACCGGCATGCTGGCGAGCCGTCGACAGAGCCTGCTGCGCAAGGTCGGGAGGACCGCCGCGGTGCCGGGCGAGGTCCTCATCGGGCCGCCTGACCGCAGGGCCGAGCAGCCGGGCAGTCATCGATAGTTCCCCCGCGACGGCGAGTACCGCCGACGGGCCCAAGCGCATCGGGCCCATCGTATTGGTGACCCAGGCGAGCGCGGTGGGGTTGGTCTTGTCCGCCACACTCGGCACCAGCATCAGACCACTGGCCAGAGCCTCCCGAACCGATAGGTCCAGAGCCCCAGCGACCGCAGGGACGTGCCGCGCAAACGTCAGCGCGGGAACGGCCAGCCGTCGCAGATCACCATCGGCCGCGCCGCCGGGCAGCCGATCAGTCTGTACTGCCAAGGCCTTCATCCGGCCCTGCAGCTCATTGCCCGCCCGGACCAAGTTCAGGTGCTCGGCAGTCATTGATCGGGCCGGCGCGTCCCGCAACTGCCGGGCCAACAAGCTCACCGCCCGGAGGCCCTCGGCGGCGTCGCTCGCCCCGGACACGGCCGGTGCCACCCGATCCAGGACCTGAGCGGCGTAGCCGCTACCGAACTCGAGCAGCCGGGTGGCGGCCCGGAGATCCCCTACCGACACCTGAGCGCCACAGGCACTGACGGCATGGACGTAACGGGGCATCGCCTCGTCGAGGTCACTGGCCTCTGCCGGGCCAGCGATGGACCCACGCGCGTAAGCGGCCTCCTGATGGGTGGCTGGGACACGGTTACGGATCTCGCCCGCGGTGACGCGCAGTGCGTCGTGCCCAGCGTGGGTGAGCATCTCGTACTGCACGCCGACGTCTTCGCCGGTCTTGAGCCGAGGCAGTATCGCCTCAGCCAGGTCGTAGTCGAGGTACGGCAAAGCCGCCGCGAAGTCAGCCAGGTCGCGCAGCACACTCCAAGCATGCTGCTCGGGCAGCCGGCCCAGAGCGTCGACGAAACCCTCCAGCCCGATCGTCGCGTGGGCAGCACGCTGCCAGGCCTGTTCGTAACCAGGCAGGGTCTTGTCCACCACCCCGGCAAGCTGCACCGCGCCGAACGGCGCTGCTCGGGGCAGTTCCGACAGTGCCTGATGCAACGCCTGTCCGGGTCGATGGACGAGGTCGGACATGGTCAGTTCGCGGACCATCTCAACACCGGCGACGTCGCTAACAGCGCCTACGAGCGCCCGGAGCTCACCCAGGACGGCGTCGCGAGCCACGAGCGCCGCAGTCGGACCCACCAAAGGCCGAGCCGGCTCCGGACCGTTGACCAACAGCTCTACCATGGCGGCGGCCAGGTCGTCGATGTATCGCGCCCAGCGGCTCACAGCAAGCGTCCGTCAGCGAACAGCACGGGAGCGGGGGGGCGGCCAGCCACGGCATCCGGTGCACCATCTCGCGCTCGATCGACTCCGCGAGCTGCTGCGGATCCGTCTGGCACCGGATCGCGTAGCTCAGCTCCCTTCCGACCATGGCCATCTCGAAGCGCCGCGAGATCGGCACGGCGACGACGCTGCGTCCCACCCATCGTTCGGTGATCTGCACCAGTGCCTCGAGATGGTCACAGTCCGGGCCGGCGACCGGTTCGGCCGGGTCGCGAGGCCACGACTCGCCGAGCAGCACCCACTCCAGCAGGGCACCGCAGATGTAACCGGTCGCCTCACCCGACAGTTGATGGGAGGCCTGCAGCCAGGCCAACACCGCCAGGTCCTGCTCGAGTGTCGGAGGTGGGTCGGCCGGCCACTGCTCATCGGTCGGCGGGACGGTCGGATCGTTCAGGTCAGAACGGTTGTCGGTCAACGGAATGCCTCCGGTCACGGTGAGCAGCCCTGACGCAGGACTCCGGCCCAACCATGCGAGCCGAGGCGCAGTCAGGGACGGCTCGCGACCGAAACTGGGGACACCAACGTCGTCGTCCACAGCCAGCACGTGGCCGAGTCCAACGACGCGAACCCGCTGCAAACCACCGCGACCCGTCACCTGACGTAGGTGCGGTGGGACCCCTGCTGTGACAGGGGCCACGCAGATTCTTGGGAGGTCCGGCTACAAGGAGTCCCGCCCTACGCGGCGACGCCACGCAGGGGGTGCCCGAAGTGGGGACTTCGGTGAGCAGGTCTGGGGAGATTCAGGTGAGCGCCATCACCGCCGGCCCCGTCCGACCGACGTCAGTCCGGCCGGCCGGGGCAAGACAACACTCCCACCCCGGCCGACCACGCACGGTCCGGGAACCGCCAACAACCCACAGGCCCCCTGCTGCCGAGGCCCCAGGGCACGCCCGGTCCCTGCTGCCTGTCACCGAGCCCGCGGTTCCCCGCTCGCACGCTCAGCGGCGACCATCGACAGCCCCTTCGCCGTCGTCCCCCGCTCGCTGCTCCGCGCCGACGTCCTGCTCGTCAACCTCGCACTCGCCCTCGCCCGCCGGCCCACACTTGTCTCCCAAGGGAGACGTCCTACCGGTCGGGCGTTTCAAGCCGCGCCTCGAGAAGCTGAACCCGAAGATTCGCGGGCTCGAGTTCGTCGCCACGAAACACTATGGCGTCCAGGGTGGCGCTGATTGACGACGAGCCCGCTCCCCCATTGAGTCGCCTCAGGACTTCCGCGACAACCAGGCAGCCGGCGATCATGCCCACATAGGCGCAGGCCACCTTCTTGTTAGCCAGCGTAACGACGCCGCACTCGTCCAGGCCCGCGCGGCGAAGGTCTTCGAAGATCCCTGCCGCAGTATCCGTGGAGGAAGTTTCGTAATACCTCCATGCGCTCACGTCGTGGCTCGATTGCCCGGATCCGTCGAAGGTGTGTACAGAGACGCTATCGAAACTGGATGGAGTCGAGCCGAGTCCCGCATCAACGCAGAGGGGCCATCCAAAGTCGCTTAGCGTCCGCCGGGTTTCGAGGTTGTCGACGCCGACGAGAGCTATGGCTGGAAGATCGGCCTGGAATCGCTCCTCCGAGTGGAGTCGTCGTTCGATCATGCGGGTGGTGCGGCCGGAGCGTTCGATGGCTTCGGCCACGGTGCGCGTCTTTCGCAGCCGACTGCCGGAGGCGTCGTACATGCACCTGGGGTCGGTCAGGACTCCCGTGGAGAGATTTGCCGGGGCCACGAAGTCGTCATCGGCTAGCCAGATTTCACCCGCATCTGATTCGTAGGGGAGGTGCGATAGACACCAGGCGTTGGCCTGGCCGAGATGCCCGAGGCCGATGAGCATCCACTGGGTGGGTAGCCACCGGAGTGTGGGTCCTTGCGCCGGCAGGTTTGCGCTTCCGGTCGGGTTCCAGAGCGACAGGGTGACGTCACGCCAACATGCGTCGATGACACCCAGGTGGGACTCCAGAATTTCCGATACCACGAGCGCGGCAGCCAGCAACGGCGCGAGCGCGCACCCCTCGCGTTCTTCCATGCGGCTGCGCGGGTTGCGGACTCCCGCGATCCATCCGTCCCAGGTGAGTTGGACGGACGTCGCGAAGCTCGTTTGCACGTCTCCGATCAGTACAGCTCTCGTTCCTGTCAAATGGTCGGCGGCTGGAATGGGAGTTTGAGCGCCCAACTCTTCTAGAGTGGCCCGTAGATCCTGTCCCTTGAAAGGTCCCGTGTGGATGGCCTCCTTCGCGTCGCAGTGGACAAACACCGGAAACCCGGCGCGGTGAAGCAGCGTCACGAGGGTGACGGCGGCGGCCTGACCTGCGGACCCAGCTGCCAACTTGGCGTCAAGGACCACGTGGACTGGGCGCTGCTGGAACCAGTCGTTCGTTTCAGCGAGTGAACTGACCGCGCCTCGGCGTCCGAGCAGCAGGTCGGTGCGACTGACACGATCGGCCAGCTCGAAGTCCGAGGCCGATTCGTGCGTCACGGCCGCCACCAGCGACGCAGCCAGCGGGCCAGCAGGCCCCGTCCTTTCGGCTGAGGAGCCGGCTCGATGCGGAGACATTGCTCAGTCTCCAGCTGTTCCCACTGCCTCTTGCCCACGTAGCGGTACATCCCCACTTGGGCCAGCGCGACCTCGGGCTCGGCGAACCGACCAATGATCAGGGCGATATGACCAGCGAAAGCCATCATCGGGTTCGCACTGTCAATATGAGATTGCCCGACCCAGGTCCGCGGGTGCGTGTGAACATCGGCAACAACTACAAGCTGCTCGTCAGCGCAGCGACGCCAGAGCACGTCGTAGGCCGAGCCCGACATGGTGATCCCGCCAGTGAGACACTCTGCGTCAAGGTCGTCGTAATAGGCGGCCGCGACTACTTCGACCGCGACACCGCTGCGGTTCCCGTCGTCCCGGCGGGCGAGGAGGAACGCCCCGGACTCCCGCTCACCAGCTCCCCGAAGATGCAGCTCGGCGAGTGTTCCTTCCCATAGATCTGCCGGGACTGTCATGACTGTTTCGCAGCTCTCGGCTGCCGTCTGTCGAGGCGTTCGCGCTGCCATCACGACTCTCCAGGGAGCCTGCTGAGGCTCAGGGCCTCATGAGCTGACGCCAAGTAGTCATGGATTGTCTTGGAGGCGTTCCACGCTCGGCTAGGCATTTCCGCGGCCCAGTTCGCGTGCGTGGTCAGGGCGACTCGGTCTACAGCCAAGTAGGGCGCGTTCCCGTTGGCAACGGACCAGTCAAGACGGAACACCGGCCGACCTCCGAGCGGCCACCGCGCCGATTCAAGCGGCCGGTCCTGTGAGAGATCCCAAGGCTGACCCGCCGGGGGGTTGCCGGGGTACCCGGCAACCCCCCGGCACAATCCCAGCGGCCGTCCGTTGACGTTGACCCATGCAAGCAAGCGGGGATGGCGGTGGTCGACGATGCCGAATCTCCCGTCGTCGTCCGCGACTCGCATGCGCAGGTGTGCGATGTCGGTACGCACCGCCGTCTCGGACGGATCAGAGGGGATCGGTAGCGGCGAGCTCATCCCGCTTCACGGTGCGCGGGCAGGAGGTTAAGCTCGAACTTGCATTCTGTTCCGGGGTGCAAGTCACCCACGTGCTCGGACTGCGGGAGGTCCTCGTGCGCGCCAGGTCGACGCAGAACCAGGTCGGCTCCAGCGGCGGCATCGATGCCGTAGGCGGCGATGGCCTTGCTCAGCACTGTTGCAAGGGTCTGGTTGGGGGTGACGCGGATATCGCGAGTGTCCCCGCCGTAGTGGACGTCGACAGTGATGTGACGACAGGGGTGCCGATGTACGTGGTGGCTGCCGGGGGTCCGTCCGCGAAGGACCAGGACCTCAACGATCACCAGGTCAGGCTCGACCGGCTCGTCGTGATCATCAAGAAAGACGAGCAGCGGCTCGTCGACTGAGAAGAGATCCCGGAACCGTGTGGTTTCCTGAACCTGCTCGTGGAGGGCCAGCTCGGACGCAGGTTCATGGACGTAGATGCGCATGAGGAACCTTTCAGTTCGTTCACTCAGGTATTCGGTGTTCACTAAAGTAGGTGACGCTTCCCGCCTTGTCAACTATGGTGTACGCCGACTACCGTAGAGAGCGTGTCCGACAAGAACGCCCTCGAAAAGCCGACCTCCGACGTGGCATGTGGCCGCCTGGGGTCGCAGCTGCGTGACGTACGGACTCTTCGCGGCGACAGCCTTCGGGCCGTTGCCACTGAGACCGGCATCTCCGCTGCCTACCTCCTCAAGCTCGAGCAGGGGCTCGTCGCCGCGCCTTCGCCACACTTCCTGCTCAACCTGGCGAAGTACTTCGATGTCTCCTATCTGCGGTTGATGGCTCTTGCCGGCTACGCCACGGACGACGACCCGCAAGTGGAGCGGTCGAAGGCGGGCGTCCTCGCCGAGGCCCTCGCCGCACAGGACCTGACGCCAGAGGAGGAACGCGCCATGGCGGCCTTCCTCACCACCCTGCGGTCGCGCTGACTCGTTCCGGCCGACCTCGGCTTGAGCACAAACACCCGCATGGCATGTGGACGGCCTCGCACAACTACTTTATACTTCGGCACGCGAGAGCAAGGCCCATGCCGCCTCCAACACATCCGGAGTACACCGACATGAGCACACCCAACGACGCTGAGTTCGCCCAACCCGTAAGTCCGATAGGCGAACGAAGCATGACTTCCCTGGCTCAGCTGCTCGGACTCAGTGAAGATGACGCGACGCTTACGCAGATGCGCGTGGAATTGGACGAGATCCGAGACAATGAGCGCGAGGCCGAAAAAGCAGTGGCGCACGTCCGCCTTAACTACTTCGACCTGAAAAAGTCACCGCGCACCTGATCGGGGGGCCGGGCGACTGGGTCGCCTGGCCGCGGATCTTCGATCGCGGGTCTTTCAGTTGGCCAGGGCGCCGATCTTGACCAGGTTGTGAGC
>JAABUU010006563.1_pt1 | contig 12408 bp, 7 predicted proteins | sample 5559301 | NCBI WGS metagenome assembly JAABUU01 (sample SAMN10711884, study PRJNA513360) | rock metagenome | isolation source: Antarctica rocks | place: Antarctica: Victoria Land, Richard Nunatak white
ATAATTACTTTAAAATGAAAATTCAATGTTCAGTTTCTAAATCTATACATGAAACACAAAGCAATGCAGAGATTTCTTAAGACAGCTGACAATTCAGTTTTTGTAAGAATTAAATAAATAATTAATATAATCTAAATAGCACTTTGAGTTTCTGTTGATGAAATACTGAAAAGATATAGATGTAATACAGTTTTCATGGTTAAATCATTGACAATAATGAAGAATCTACAACAAAAAGTAATGACATGAACAGAGAAGCAGAGACAGCTTTAGATATAATTAAGAAGATAGTAGATGAACTTATAGAAAGCATTGATTAAATAAATAAATCTGAAATAAAAACAAAGATGAATCTGCAAGTCAGTAAGATAAAAAGCAATTATATAAAAGTCAGACTGAGCTTAATCAGTTTATTAGCTTTATAATGATCTTTATAAGCACAAAACAACAACACTATTTTTGTTCTACACAGAAATGCTAAATCTTAATGTCTGACTGATCTCTGTAAAAGTCTCAGAGATTAATAACTGATGTTTATGTAATTAATTAGTGTAAACTATATAATATGTGCTTCTCTTTTATCTGAATTACATCAACTTCTGCACTCACTACTTTCAGAAAACTGAAATCACAGATTTCTGCAGAGCTATTTTCACAGCAGTCAGCACTCATTAAATGATTTAATAACTAATTATAAGTAATTTACTCAGCTATCTTAATCTTATGTGATAGATTACTCAGAAGAACACTTTAAAATATGAAGATCTTATATATTTAAATAACTGAAAGATGATTTAATGAATTGAAATAGATTCAGTGAATTAAGAGAGATCATTTACTGTTTAGTGAAAGGAAATGTTTAAGAGATAGATACAATACAGACTCATCAGTGCACAAAAAAAACAATGATAATTAATTAGCATCTTATTGAGATAGTGTTTATCAGACAGAATTAAGATTTTTTTACTTAAGTTTTTCTGTTGTAAAGATGCTTCATTCTCATAGATCTAGATAGGGACTGAATAGAAAGTTAATAGAATAAATAATAATTACATTTGTATAGAATGTTAAATGCAATTTAATTTTACAATTTTATATAAGTCAATAGCAGCAACAAAATATCTTTATTTTTTAATAAATCTGTATCTCTGCTGTGCTCATTAATAATATATATCAATACTATGTGTATCAAATTCATTCTGACACTTCACACTTTAATTTATTTATTAATAGTTATATATTTAATCAGTATGTCTTTTCATGTTCAGTTTAAATTTAACTTGATGTGTTTCTTCTTTGAGATATAAATGTATAAAAGAAATTTAAATATTCTAATAGAATTAAAATTAGATCTCTATTCAGTTCAGACTTTCTTAAAGATAATAGTTTTATTATAGATGAATAATTAATTTCTAAAATAATTAAGAGTATTTATGATCTTAATTTAGAAATAATTAAATAATTTAACATTCTGTTAAAAGGTGACACCACACTAATAGCATAGCTATCGTGAGTTATACATCTAACACTCCCCCTAACCCGCGATCGGCCCGCAACTGACCTGCAGGTGTAAAGGGTGCACGCAGACAGCGGTTCAAACTCATGACCTTTGGACTTACTCCCTCACCATGGACTTGAACCACCAGCAGAGGTGGCCTAGGCGCTGTTTTATGCAAGTTATCACACACTAACCCGAGCTTATAACCTGTTAAAAGGTGGCACCACACTAATAGCATAGCTATCATGGGTTAACACATTCAGTAATATAAAATTCTTCATTATATAAAGTGTTCTTCAGCAATACTCTGATATAAAGTTATATTCTAAAGTATATAATATGATGTACTTAAAAATAATTTCATAATTAATTATATAATTCATCATAATTTATTATAAACTCTTTCTCTTCATCAATATATATTTATATAATCTTCACATTAAACTCAGTCTATACTTGTTGTAATTATATTTTAAATTTATTAAAAAACTGATTCTTTCTCTTAAGAAATAGTAGTTATAATTTTTACATATAGTCATTAACTAATATTGCAGTGTACAAATTGTCTATAAAAGATAATGAATTATATAATTCTTAAAAATCAATATATATGCATTTTAACTGCTTAATGATGATCTGCATTTTCTTATGATGTATAATCTTTATCTATTTACTGACTACACAGAGCTTACAGACTTTGCTGAATAACTTATATTTATATAAATTTTTTAATTAAAAATTTTCTTATCTGTCTATCTTATTCTCTTAACTCAGTTTCACATCATTGTCATTACTCACTGTATTATTAACATTGTTGTTGCATTCAGTTACAGATAATAAGTTAACTTCAGTAATGATTTGATTTGTGTATTTAATTTGTATAATACTTAAGTATATAAGTCAACAGTACTACAGTTATGATTTCTTAATAGATGCACATAAGAAGCTAAGTCAATCTTGTTTAAAGTAATTACTCAAATCAGTATTTTTGACTTGATCTGATCTGAGCTATGTAATTTATTGAGAAATAAATTGCACACTTTGATAATTTATGATAAGAGCAACCTAAAATGGTAATTTACATGTAATCTATGTAATTTATTTATCTATTACAAGAGATACACAGATTAATACTGACCTGAGTAATCACTCTAATCTTATTGTTATTCTTGCTCTGATGTGTTCTGTATGATCATAATGACATTTTCTTTCACTATATTAAGAATAAACAAGTTTTCAATGCACTGTGCACTGATTATAATGTATTCATCTTTTATAAATATCATCTTACTGTCTTTATCTTGATAGATAACATCATTGCATTGTAACTACTTAAGTAATATAAGATTTGATGTGCATTCAGAAATAAAAATAATATTTTATAATAAAAGATTTTCTATTTTTATATAAATCTTCACATCTTCTCATTCTGTCACTGTTATCATTTCTTTATTCATGACTTCAAACTTCTTATAATATAAACTGATAATAGTGAAGAGATCTTGACAATTTATAATGTATATAAATGCTTTAAAGTCAATATATTAATTATATAAATTGTTATAAGTACTAAATAGCATGTTAAGACATTTCTTATTACATGTTGACAGCTTTAAATTACTATCTTCATTATTATCATACTCAGTTATCTTCTGTACTCTATATTTAAACTTTTAATCTGCATTGTAACTGACAGTGTCTCATTACTTTATAAAATCATTTATACAATACTTTCATTTAATACAGTTATAAACATAATGTTCTAACTTTCTGCAGCTATAGCACTCAGTTTCTTTTATAAATTATTTGTATTCTTATACAGCAAAAATTCAGTTTAATTTAAAATTAACTTTTCTGTTTACTTTAATTTATACTTCTTCAGAAAATAAAATCTATTAAGTATCTATCATTATTACTTCTTTCTAATTTAATAAATGATTCTTCTGTAAGTTATATTTCTTTAACAACTCTTTAAGTACTGTTATTAAAGCTATATCATTTTATATATTTTATTCAATTAATACTGCTGCTTTAATCTTCTTAATTAAGCTGTTTATCTCATTAAAGTATGTATTTATTGATTTCTTATGATTTAGAACTTTAACTATGAATAAGTATAGTAGTAAGAAGCATAGTTTTACATAAACAATATCTTGTTTTATCTGTATACAAATCATACAAAGTCATTTTCATATCTTTAAGAATTTATCAGTGTTCTTTACATTCTTAAATAAATTGTCAGTAATTTCATTCTTAATGATCTTGACTACTTCAGCTGTATCTTATTTAGAATTAATTATTTAAGCAATGATGTTCTCATTTATATAATTATTCATAACAATGTTTCAAAAACCTTTCTTCTTAAGTATAAGCATTGTCATATTAAATTATCTTATTTAATTCTTCATTTTCTTCAGTTTCTTTTCTCTTCAGACAATGTTAAGTTAATTGTTAAACATCTTGACTTAAAACAATTAAATTTGAATAATTTTTATTGCTTTTTTTGTATAACTTAATGAGAACTTTGTTGCTTATATGATTGTGCTTGTTGAGCTTATAACTTAATAAATAATTGTGACTAAAGTGAGTATCTAAGCATATATTAGAAAATGCACTCAACACAAATATGTGTAATGCAAACTCTATAAGCTATAAAGAATACACTAAATTGTACAAAAAAGATCTAGTATATCTTATCTAAGCAGTCTTACTAAGTCACTTCTTTATGCTCTGAGTACTTAAGTCTAGACAATATCTTTAAATTTAATGAACTTCCTTTATAGTTCTTTAAATCATATTAATTTTTCATTAATTGCAATTAATTTTGTATACTTTACAGTGTCTTTCTTGATAGCTTGTTCTGAATGTACTTTTTTATTATATAAATTGTATTCTTATTAAACTAAGTTCTGAAGTACTTTCACTCTTTACAGAAACTTAGATGACATATAGTCTTCTATAAATATTTAATGTTTATAGTTAAACATTATATAGTCTATATATAGCTATATATTAATTTAATATTCATTCTATAATGTCTTTAATTGTTCTGACATTTCATAATCTTATATTATAAATTATATCATTATCATCAACTCTTCTAGCTATACAGATATCTTTTTTACTTCTTATCTTTTAATAATAATAACTTCTTCTTAAAATATTTGCTGCTGTTCTTTAAGCAGTCTTTCTTATCATTTTAAATATATATTCTTAGATTGCTTATAGCTTTGCTTAAGTCTTATGTTAACTTTTATAAGACTGATCTTAACAGTTGCATAACAGTGAATCAGATAGAGTCTGATATATATATAGAATTATTGCTAGTCTTTACAAAAGATAAAAGTGTGTGCTTTTATTTCTTTGTGAAGACTAGCTTACTAAGTGTACTAGTTACACAAGATTACACAAGAAAGTTTTAATCCTCATAAACTGAGAGTGAGCTTACAACTTTTCAGTTATTAATATTCTTTAAGTCTACATTCAAATTCAGATACATTTAGATGCCTTTGTTAAGTTTTAATTTAAATTTTATAAATATCAATTTCTTCAATCTCATCAGTGTCATTTCTAATGACTTTCTCTAAAATAGCTAATTCTTTCAATTTACTCATCATAATATAATCATTATTATATCTCTTCTTAAGCTTTTATAATCATCATTTAACTTCATCTTTACTACTTATATAAACAAAACAATTATTATCATAACAGACTGTTCAGCTTAAACAGTTATGCATTATTAGTATATTTATTACTGCAACTTCTTTTCTTTATCATTAAGATTTCTTACAATCTCTGACAAGATATCTAACTTTATTACAGTTATAATATTTATAAGTTTCTTCTCATTGTAAATAAAATTATAAAGCTTATTAATGCACTGTTTTTACTTCACTGATTTAGCTTATCTTAACTTTTAATTATACTTTTTAATATTATTAAGATTCATTAAGTCTTCTTACATTCTAATAATTAATCATTATTCTTACATTCTTAAAGCATTATAAGATTCTATCTTCTTCATTCATCATTCTCATTGTTAATTATCAATATTAATAAAGATATTTATCATCTCTTAAAGTTCTTTAGAGCAGTCTTATTGCACTATTTTATTTTTAATAGATTTACTTAATTTTCAATAATATTGTAATATTAAGATGTTATTATCTCAGTCTATTAAAACTACAATACACTGAAACTTTACTGAGTACTTAACTGTTAACTTATTTATCTTTAATGTTAGATATATAACTCACGATAGCTATGCTATTAGTGTGGTGCCACCTTTTAACAGGTTATGAGCCCGGGTTAGTGCGTGATAACTTGCGTAAAATGGCGCCTAGGCCACCTCTGCCAGTGATTCAAGTCCATGGTGAGAGAGTAAGCCCAAAGGTCACAAGTTTAAACTGCTGTCTGCGCGCACCCTTTACACCTGCGGGTCGGTTGCGGGCCGATCGCGGGTTAGGGGGAGTGTTAGATATATAACCCACGATAGCTATGCTATTAGTGTGGTGCCACCTTTTAACATTTAACATTAAAAGTCATCATTTCACTGTTCTTTTCTTATTAATTACTTTAAAAGTCTTTCAAAATTCTTTTTTAAACTTCTTAAAGTCATTAAAGATTAATTCTTTATTGATTTTGCATTCTCTTAATGACTTATTTAGAAATTTATGCAACTTAAAGTTGACTCAGTTGAATGCTGTATCTTTAAGATAAATTATTATGTATAAATCTTTATTTATTTTAAAGTTAAACTTCTTCTGATTAAAATCTATATATAAATTAAGCTTTATTAAGAAGCTTCATAACTTTTTTTTGCATTACTGAATATATTATATATCTGATGCTGATATCTTTAGAATGTTATTCATTTTATATAAATCTTTAAAATCTTTAAAATTAATTATACTAATCAAAGCTGCTTTCTGTGTGCTGAAGATCATGCTTATATTGTAAGAATATTTAATATATTACATTTTGATTGAAGATTTCTTTGATATAGAGTTTAAAGATTAAAGCTTATGATATAAAAGAAGTTTCAGACATGTTAAAGTTAATTAGTAAATAGTAGTATGTTAAGTAAGAATTGTCATTGTTATTAAATATACTTATATTCTTAAAGAAGATGATCTATCTATATACTACTGTCTTGCTGTGCTTACTAAGATCATTATAAGCATAATAAGCTGATAGATCTCTCTGAGCTTTATTATCTCACTGAGATTGTTATAAGCATAGTAAGTCTGATAATCTTATACTTAATGATATGCTGTCTATGTATATAACTAGTTACTACATAATCACTACTAAGTATGACCATAACATAAGTCTGTTACAATCTTTATCATTAACACAATCTTTCAAACTCTTCTTCATCAACAATACAAATTTACTCAAACAAGCAACATGAAACTCTGCTTATATCAATATTATAATACACTGAAACAGCAACAAAGACTTAATTACTGAATAAAGTCTCACTAGAACATTCTTGACATTCATTAATAGTTAGAATACTTAGACAGCATTATAAAAATATGTATAAAAAAGCAAATCAGAGAAGAAGATACAAAAGAAGATTGATTATTTAATTAAATATTATTTTCTAATTTATTAAATGTTAATAAGTCTATAAGAATTATATATTCTGATATGTCTGTAATCTTCAATGAGTTTAAGGCTGCTCATGCAAAGATTAAAAATGTCTATAAGATATGAAAAAATAAGATTATTAAGATGATCAGATTATGATTTATGAAGTTTATTGAGATTAAGATTGATAAAAATTTATTAATAATATGAGACTTCAAGACTCTGAGAAGAATTGTAGTTAAGTATTATGAATATTATTGAGTGCAGAAGATATTCAGATTTAATAAAAAGATTATAGACTTTAATAAAGTCTTAAAGTTTAATTAATTTTAATTAAGATATAAAACTCTTTATTTATTCTTAATAAAGACTACAAGCTTAATACTGATAAAGTATTAGATGCATTCATTTAATTAATAATTTAGATCAAAATATATCAGTTATAAAAGAATAATTTCATCAATTTAAGACTTATTAAGTACAGATACAAACATCTTTTCACTGTGTTTGACTTGCTGCATATAAAGAAGAAGTTTGAAAACATTAATCTTAAGAACTTTCTGCATAAATAAATTAAGTAAAGTCAAAAGAAAACAAGAATTCTTATTGACTTGAATGTAGACTTTAATAAGAAGATAAAGAAGTCATTATTGTTATTTAAGATTCTCAATAAAGAAAATGATCTAAAAGATTTCTGTGATCAGCAGTTAGAGAATGACTCAGAGTTGAAGATTAAGATGAAGACTTTTGATAATAGTAATAACTATAAGTATGAGTTACAGAGATATAAAAATAATTATAATTTTAATGATGTGTTGAGTATAGATCTTAATGAAATACAAAACTAATCTTAGCAATAGATTTGTTATCAGTGAGCTTTGATGTTTGCTTTATTGATTTGACTTAATATTTAAATATAACTTATGATGTAATGTTTAGAAAGATATTCTGTGTAGTTTGAATGACTTATTGCTTGAAAATATTTATGAATGTAAAAGAAATTTGTTTAAGACTTATGTGCTATATATATATATATGAAGCTTATATAGTCACACATAGCTAACTTGCTGAACTTTATATACATATAACATTAAGTATTATCTTTCTCTTAACATTCTGATCATGACTTCTTAAAATATTGAAGCACTTAAAGTAATCAGATAATTCAATGAAGATATTAAATATGTTGACTCTTCATCTTAAAATTTAACAAATTTAAGACAAGTCTTATTCAATGAAACTATCAGTCATATTAATTCTTCATCTTAAAATTTAATGAATTTGAAGCAAGTCTTATTTAATAATACTACTCACAATGTTTACTCTTCATCTTAAAATTTAATGAATTTAAAGCAAGTCTTATTCAATAATACTACTCACAATGCTGACTCTTCATCTTAAAATTCAATTAAACTGAAATAAATCTTATTTAATGATACTATTCACAATGCTGACTCTTCATCTTGAGATTTAATGAAACTGAGATAAGTCTTATTTAATAATGCTGATAAGTCTTTAAAGTATAATCATCATAAAACAGATGAGCATAGTGATGTTTATGATGAAGATATGAATAATACAGAGAATATTGAGAATCTTTACAATAATGTAAACATTATGCTCAGTAAATCACTCTATTAATAAATTAATATAAGTCAAATTTATAAAGACTTTCTGTCAATGTTTAATGCAGAGACACTGTCTACTTTATATAGAGTAATTATTGAGTTAAACTGACTTAATAAGTTTTGTAACTTAATTTAACTTGACTCTGAGTTGAGTCAGAAATCTTAACCTGATAAGTTAAGTCAAATTAAGATCTTTAACTCTGATCTGACCTGTTAAGTTTATGTGAGTCATGCATAAGTGAATGTATAGTGCATAATATATGCATAAGTGAATGTATAGTGCATAAAGCATGCATAAATGTGAATAATATGTGTATATTATGCATAAAGTAATGTGTGCAATAGAAATGAGCAATATAATTAACCTATAATTAGTATATTTTCATGCATACTAGCCTGACTAGAAAACTTACTTACTTAATATATACTATTATATTTAATGCAAGTTGACTCAACTCAACTCTGACTTGACTCAGCTCTAGTATAAGTTGAGTTACAGATCAGAAATCTTAATCTGTAAGTCAGATTAAGTCAGAAATCTTAACTTTAATTTGACTTGATGATTACTTTAACTTCATATAATAATTACTTTTTAAATATTAATATCAATAATGAAAGCAACATTATGTCTGAAATCAGCAGTCTTTCTTTAAGTAAAAAAGTATTTTCAATATTTTATATAATTATTAATTCATCTTCAATATCTTCTTAAACATTCTTCTACAAGCATCTCAATTCTCAATAACATAATACATTCTGTCAATCTTCTATCACTTACATTACTCACACTTAAACTGTAATGCAAAAAGTCTGAAATTTGAAGACAAAACTATATATAATTATAAGAAACTTAATTGTTGAGCAGAGACTTCTTGTTGAATAATTAAATTAAGAATAATATATTTATAAATATAAAAAATTTATCTTTTGAGAAGCTTGACACACTGAAGCAGACTATGCAATTATGTTTATTATTACTTTTACTGATGAGAAAATTCTTATTGATGATGATTAAGAAGTAAACTTCTTTATTAATTAAAAATAAAAGATGTATATCTGTTGAAAGATTAACATAACAGTATTGATATAATTTAATAAGTTTGATTGTCTCAATTCTTTCAGCAAATAAGCTTATTAAAAAGATGCAGTTTAAAATAACTAAATATTATAACAACTTTACAGAACTTTGACATTCAACAGTTTGAGAATTATTTATATGATTGATTTTAAAAGATATAGTATATATTCAAAAAGAAAAACTACTTATATTTGAAAACACTATTTTCTTTAAGAAAGTAGAAGACTTTAATAAAGATTACATTATTTTTATTAAATATAATCATTATACAATAATTTATTCTTAAAAAGTAATTTATATCAACTTGCAGTCTGTGACTCAAGATTCTGATATTAATATTATATTGAAGAGACTTTTACAAGAAGTTTTACACAATATAAAGTATATTAAGAATATCTATAAGCTTTATTTAATTAAAGACATCATTCTTAATATGTCATTTAGTGACATTCTTGACCATTTTAAGATATGTATGAACTAAATGTACTCAGAAAAAGAAAATAATTATGAATTTTCTAATTAACATTTCTATATATAATGAGTCATCAATACAAATAACAAGATCATTCATTCTATCTAAAAAAATGCATTTAACACATAAAGAACTTAAGATGACTCACTATAAACAAGTCTATATTGAAAAGATTTTTATTAAATATTAAACTTATTACTTCATTTTCTTTTTACTGTTTGTTAATGATTTTGATGTATATAGAAATATATACTATGCATTAAAGACATTTTATTGAATTTCTGTCAGTCTTTTATATCATGAACACTGAAAGATATTAAATGTCTTTATACTCATACTTAACTTTTATAAAGTCAGTGTAAAAAACATCATTGCAGTCTTTTTACATTCTATACAGTACTTTGATAAAGACTATACAATAAAGATCAATAGATAAATAATCTTTATCTGTATCTTTATTATAACTTTCTTAAAAAATATGTCTCAACAGATTAACAACTTAAACTTTCTTCAACATACAGTAAAGTTTAATTATCAAATTTATCTTTGTTCAGAGTCTTCTAGAGATAATTTTAAGTATAATATTATTTAATATAAACAATATTACTGAGATATCATTCAGAATTGAGAATATGATAACAACAATTTTTCAAAAACAACTAAACAAGACACATTAAGTTCTTTAAGAATTGTAAAATAAGATTAAACAAATCATTAATATATTATTTGACATCTACTCTTAATCTTATACAAACTTACATCTATAATGCATCTCACTTTAAATAACAAAACTTAAAATTGAAGCTACTGTCTATTTAAATGTCTTTCAGCAATTTTATTATTCATTAAATTAATTAAAGATATAAAATTCAGTCTTTTACATTTGATCATAATTGCTATTTAAGATAGATTAAGTCAACATTTTATTATTATTTATCTTATATTGTCAGACAAAGCTTAACTGATTTTGACTATCATACTTATAGGATATTGAGATAAATCACAACAAGATATTTTATCAATTTTTTTAAAATCTATTTAAGAAGAAACTACAATGTATAAAATATGCAAACTGACAACAATTCATTGAACAGTTAATCTCAGCTTTAAACAATTCTTATAAAAAGAATTTATAAAGACTGTTACAGTGAAGCAAGCTCTGTATAGACAAATTATAAGTATCATTTTACATCTTATTTTTGTGAAGATTAGATCAGAATAACACAAATAATGATAATTTTATTAAGATATAAATTCTAACAAAGAAGTTCTTCTTAGAAAAAAGACAAGCAGATCTCAGAAACATTAATAATGAATTATTTGTATCTTTTATATTTAATATCTTTTTAACAATTATTGTAAAGCAGATTAAGCAGACAATTTATAGACTATTAAATAATAAAGTCTTAAAATTAAACAACATTTTAAATGAAGTTCTTAAGGCTGCAGTCTTCTTCATTAAGAATGATTTTATATAAATAATTAATAAATACTTTATCAGTAAATTAATATTTAAGAGCTTTCAAGAATTCATTACAGTAGTTTTATAAAAGAACAGAAAAATGAATTATTTATTATTAAATAGTTATTGTCTCATTGCACTGAAGAACACAATCATAAAGCTGCTGAAAAAGCTGATTATAGAGTGAATTGTTAAGATAATAAAGATACATAATCTTTTTTTTTTAAATTAAAAAAAATTAAAAAAAAAGATCTATTCTTACTGTTTTAAAGCTGCTTACATTCTGTATCAACACTGTATGAAAAACAAAGTCAAAGTGCATAGTCTTAATGTTTAATTTTGATTTCAATAAGATATTTAACAATGTCTTACATGAGAGATTGCTATACATTATGCAATCTGTAAAGTTCTCATCATAAATTATTTACATTATAGAATGCTTTCTGATCAAATGTCATACAAGAATAGTCTTCTCAGAATTTGAAAATAACTGAATATTTATAAAAATAAAGATTTCTTAAAGATTTTTACTTTCTTCAATTTTCTTTCTGTTCTTTGTGTCAGAACTGCTGACAATGTTTAAGTGCTCAGAGAGTAAGATAATGACATTTAACTTTGTAAATAATATAAATTTAATTATATAAAGAATCTCAGCACAAACAAACTGTCACA
>JAABUU010006565.1_pt1 | contig 12406 bp, 9 predicted proteins | sample 5559301 | NCBI WGS metagenome assembly JAABUU01 (sample SAMN10711884, study PRJNA513360) | rock metagenome | isolation source: Antarctica rocks | place: Antarctica: Victoria Land, Richard Nunatak white
CGGCGTCGGCGAGCAGCCCGCGGGCAGGGCGGCCTGATGACCGGCCCCACCTACGAGGGAACCGGCGAAGGCACCGGCGAGGGCGACGACCAGGCCGCCAGGCCGGCCGGCGGCCAAGGCGTCCCGGCTCAGGGCGTTACGGGTCTTGGCGCTAAACGGGACGCTAGATCGACCAGCCCCGACCCGGTCCCTGGCCATGTGAAAGTCCCCGTTGCACGCCGGGGAAAGTTCCCATTGGTGGTGCCTTTGAGTAGTCCCCGGCTCGGTTCCGTTGGTCGTTCTGGGTGTGGGCCCTGAGCGGTGACGGTGGCAGGTATCGAAGCCGTCACCGCACCGCCCAAGGGACACCCATGTCGTCAGCGAGGAAGCAGTTGGACGTGATCAACGCCTACCGAGGGTGGGTAGCTATCGAGGGGCCGCGGAGATCTGCGGCGTCACGCACGAGACCGTGAAGCGGATCGTCGAGAAGCCGCCGGCTAAGCGGGTCGAGCGGGCCAAAAGCTACGAGAGGTTCCGCGCTCTGGTCGCCTAGGAGCTCCGCCAGACCAGGAGGAAGATCAGTGCGAAGCGGTTGCTGCCGGTGGAGCGGGCGGCCGGTTGCTGCGTGTCCGAGCGCAACTTCCGGCGGCTCGTGGCGCAGGAGCGGTCGAGGTTCCGTGAGGGGCTGGCGATTGCCGCGGTCCGCCGCCCGGCGGTCTGGGCACCGGGTTAGCACGTTGTCCTCGACTGGGGCGTTCAGGACGGGCTGCACGTGTTCTGCGCCGTGCTGGCCTGGAGCAGGGTGTGGATCGTCAGGTTGGCTCGCGACGAGAGGGCCGCGACGACGCTGGCGCTGCTGGCCGAGTGCTTCGAGACCCTTGGTGGCGTTCCGAGGGTCGTGCTCGCTGACCGGATGGGCTGCTTGAAGGGGGGCGTCGTCGCCATCGTCGTCATCCCGTCACCTGACTACGTCAGGTTCGCCAGCCACTACCGGTTCCGGCCGGACTTCTGCGAGGCGCACGACCCGGACAGCAAGGGCATCGTCGAGTATTGGGTGAAGTACTCCAAGAGCGACTTGATGGTCCCGCTGCTTCGTCAGGTGAGCAGCCACGCCGCTGGGTTCCACCACGAGCAGGCCGGTGACCTGGACCAGCTCAACGTGGCCGCTGCGCACTGGTGCGCGGAGGTCAACGGTCAGGTCCACTCGCAGGTCTGCGCGGTCCCTGCCGAGCGGCTCGCCCAGACCGAACAGGAGCTGCTCGGGCCGTTGCCGTCGTTGCGGCCCGCGGTCGGTCGTCGGGAGCTCCGCCAGGTCGACAAGCTCTCGACCGTCCCGTTCGCGTCAGCCTCGCCACTCGGTCCCGAACCGGATGCTCGGCCAAGCCGAGTGTCAAGGCGGTGCGCACCGAGTGCGCGAGAGTTACGTTCTCGTCCCCAGTAACCGTTGCGCATTTCCATAGGTCAGCGCCTTCAGGACGTGATCTTTAAGATCACCGGCACGCCATTCGTCTAGCGCTGCCGCCATTGGGTAGACCGGCCAGTCGGTGCCAAACAGCACTTGCTCCGACAACACGCTATTCATGAAGCGGTGCATGACCTCCCAGCCCGTATTCGGCTGCAGGACGTATTTGGGAGCGAGGCCGCCGAATTCTGCGTACACGTGCGGGTGTTTACGCATTACAGCTACCATGTCCACGGTCCACGGCCAGCCAGCGTGGCAGGCAATGATCGTCACGTCCGGAAAGTCGCACGCCACTTGGTCGATCTGCAGAGGGTGGTCGTTGCGGATCGGCTGATGAGTCGTGTAGTTGATACCCGTGTGGACTGCCACGGGCAGCCCGAGTTCGGCGGCGCGAGCGTAGACCGGGTACATTCGTCGGTCGTCGATAGGCATGCCTAAGAATGAGGGCTGGCAACCTAGCCCTGACAGACCTAGGGTCTTGATCTGGTTCAGTTGCGACAGGGCACGCCGTATGCTGAACCGCTCCATGCTGATGGTGCCGAAGCCGGAGAACCTCTCGGGATCCTCTGTAACCATTTTCGCGACGGCCTCATTGAGCGCGTCCGCAGGATCGCCCGTCTCATATTCGGCGTGAATGACCGCATGCGTGACGCCCGCAGCTGCCATGTCGACATCCAAGTCTGCGCGTGTTCGCTCCGTCTTAGATGCGAGGTCAAGCACTCTGTCGTACTGCACGCGGTACTCGGGTGGGAGGGTCAGTGCCGGTCGCAGATCTTGAGGCAGACGCACGCGAAAGTCGGTGATGCCCAAGGGGTTCTCCTCGTTCTGCGGGGACTCAACCATTGAGCGCCCATGCCTCACGGTCCCACTGGGGGATTAGATGTTTGATCTCGTCCTTCTTGACACGCATTGAGGGAGTACGCGGGAAGTCTGCCTCTCGGTAGGTCAGGTACCGAGGCACCTTGTGCTTGGACAGCCTGGTCGCGCAGAACTCGAGCAGTGCAGCCGGCGGCGTGCTGGCCGGGGAGTGGCCCTCCACTAAGACCACTACCGCATGCACCTCTTCACCTCGCAGCTCGTCGGCGGCGGGGATAACAGCCACCTCAAGGATGCTCGGATGACTTCTGAGGACCTGTTCGACCTCGGCCGCCGCGATGTTCTCTCCGCCCCGTCGGACAATGTCCTTCTTCCGGCCTAGGAAAAACAAGAACCCGGCATCGTCAGAGCGAGCGAGATCCCCCGTGTAGAGCCAACCGTCCCGCAGGGTTTCGGCAGTCGCGTCTGCCCGGTCGAGGTAGCCAGTCATCATGCCGGGCGCACGGATCAGCATCTCGCCTGGGCTGCCGCTGTCGACATCATTGCCGTCCTCGTCCACGAGCCGTACGTCCACCTCTGGGCAAGGGCGCCCGATCGAACCACTGCCGATCATCGTCTCTGCGTACTCAAGGGGCATGGCCACCGACAGCCCGGTCTCGGTGAGTCCGTACCCCTCGACCCATGGCACGCCCCATCGGTCGACGAGTTGACGGTGAAGGTCAGCGGGGATGCCTACGTGCAAGGCGAACCGCAGACGGTGTTGCCGGTCCTTCTCGCTCGGTGGCGCCTTCAGCAGAAGGCTGGCTGTCGAGGCGATGCCGAACAGCACCGTCACGTCATGCTCGCGCACGACCTCGAAGAAGCGGCCGACACTGAATCGTCGCATCACCACCAGCGGCGTGCGGGCGACCAGTGAAAGCAGCGTCTGCCACGGGGGATCGTTGTAGAAGAACTGCAGGCAGCAGATGAGCCGGTCCGTGGCCCGAAGACCGTAGAGGCGCTGGAAAAGGTCGGCGAAACGCAGCCAGTAGACGTGGTTGACCATGCACCCCTTGGGAACTCCGGTGGTGCCAGACGTGTAGTACACGTTGACCACGTCCTCCGCGTGTGTACGCGCGGACAGAGCGTCGAGTGAGAGAGGACTTCCCTGGTAGGCGGCCAGGCCGTCGGGCTCCGCGCCGGTGACAACGAGCACGTCCTCGAGCTCCGGGCAACTCTCGCGTAACCGGGACACAAGACTTGCATGCTCTACGTCTGTTATGACGAGTCGGGCACTGGAGTCGCGGATGACATGCCCCGCGTCGTGTTCCTGTGCTGATGGGTTCATTGACACCACGGTCAGGCCGCAGCCTGCCGCGGCGAACCAAGCGACCATCCACTCTGCTCTGTTGCCCAGCATCACCCCAATGCGCTGACCGGGTGAAAGTCGGCCGTGGAGGTACCCCGCGAAGGATTCGACGCGGTCTCGGAGTGCCCCCCGCGTCACGACCAGGCCGTCTTCGAAGACGAAGGCCGCTGCAGCGGGGTCCTCTGCACATGCCTCGCGGAGCACCTCGATGATGGTGCCCGCATGGACTCCGGACCGGGCGCTGGCGCCCGTCGTCACTCGTACCATTCCTCGGGCGCCCTGCGCACCGTGCTGGCGAAGTCCAGATCATGGGTGAAGATCAGTTCGGCATTGTGGCGTCGCTGCATCTCCTCGATGCGCTCCCAGCTCTCGACAAGAGCGTCAGGGTTCCACAGCAGCCCGGGCAGGCACCGCGCCTGCATCTTGCTGCGGTCGTAGGCGGCGTCGCCGACGAGGATGTAGGCCCGCTTCTTGCCCCGCACGAGCATGGACTGGTGTCCCGGAGTGTGCCCCGGCGTAGGAAAGATGATGACGCTGCCGTCGTTGAAAACGTCATAGTCCATTCCGACCTCCTTCCACTTCATTGGGTGGTTGAAGTCGGCTGGTACGAACACGTCTCGCTGATAGACCGGCGGCCAGTGCGCAAAGGCCAACTCGCCGCGCCCCACGTACACGGTGGCATCCGGGAAGAACTGGAGGCCGCCGGCGTGGTCGTAGTGCAGGTGTGACTGCACGATGTGGGCGACTTGAGCCGGATCGACGCCCACCGTTCCTAGCTTGCTGACGATGTCATCGCCCTGCTGCATCGTTATCTCGAAAAGGTCTGCTGCAGCGCCGAGTCTGCTGCGGGGGTCGGTGATCAGATCCGGGTGGGCGCCCGTGTCGAACAAGACGTTCTGCTCGGGATGCTGTACCAGGTAGCAGAAGTAGGGGGGTTGGATGGTGTCGCCGCAGTGCGCGTCGAAGGGGTCGAGTAGCGACCGCAGCGTCTTTTCACTGCCGCAGTGCAGGGCGAACATCTTCATAGCTATACCGTCTCCCCGTTGGGCTGCGCGGTGCCGCCGTAGGTCGGTGACCGTCGCTCGGCGAACGCGCGGAGCCCTTCACGCTGATCATCCGATTTGTCGATTCGGTCGTAATACGATTTGTAGAGGCGGAGGTAGTTTTCCATTGGCATCTCCAGCCCCCGTTGAACGAGTTCTTTGGTCATCCGAACTGCTGTAGGGCCGTTACGGATGACGGTATTCGCTAAGCCGTAGGCGGCCGGCAACAGGTCGGCCGGCGAGACGACGCGGCTAACTAATCCGACGCGAAGAGCGGTTGCGGCATCGATGAAGTCGCCCGTTAGCAACATGTCCATCGCCTGCGACAGGCCTACGACCTGCGGGAGCCGGTATGCGCCGTAACCGTGCAACAGGTCCCACTTCACCTCGGGTGCCCCGAACGTCGCGTTCTCCGACGCGATGCGGATGTCGCAGGCCAGGGCGAGCTCGAGGCCACCCGCGAGCGCGTACCCGTTCACTGCGGCGATCATCGGCTTTGTGGTCGTCGCACCGAAGTCCCATCGGTCGGCTCGCCATGGAGCCCAGTCCGTCGAGCCGTCGTCTGTGCCGTGCATCGACTTCAGGTCTGCGCCTGCCGAGAACGCCCGTCCTCCGGAACCGGTAATGACACCGACCCGCACTGAAGGGTCCGACTCGATCTTCTCAAACGCACTGCTGATTTCCCTGTACGTCCCCCAGTCCATTGCATTCAGCTTGTCAGGGCGGTCCAGCGTTATCGTCGCTATTCCGCCGCGGACCTCGTACTCGACACTCACGTGCCCCGCCTCCCCGTCAAACATTCCGGTGCGAGGGTCCGACGCCGGGCTGCGTTGACGCAGCCTCGGTCGGTCGGCTGGTGGCCCCGGGCGGCGCGGGCTCATCACCCGGCATCGACTCGTCGACGCCGGCCGCCGCGAACAGGCGGCCAGCGCGACGCACCCGCTCCGGATCGAGCTTTTCCAGACGGTAGGCAGCCACAACGGACACGAGGATGATGGCGACGGTGGCCGGGATGAACCACCGCAGCGGCGCGGACGGTAGCGGGTGCACGTTGCCATAGAGCACGAGCCCGATGCCGGCCAAGCTGACAATAGGAATGACCGCGTGACGTATAGGTGAGAAGGCGTGCCCAAGCTGGCGTTGCTTGAAGCGAACGATGCCGACGCACAGGGCGATGTAGGCACCGATGAACAGCAGCGTCGCAAAGTAGGCCGACCAGCTGGCGTAGACCTCCGGGTGGTAGCGGGTTCCGAACAGCAACGAAGCGCCGATTCCGAGGAGCCCGACGGTTATTGCGGCATTTTGCGGCGCTCGGCGGCGGTTCAGCCTAGCCAGCGCGGGCGGCAGCATCCTGTCCCGTCCCATGGCGTAGAGCATGCGGGTGACAGCGTTGACGGTGACGATGTTTAGGGCGATGAAGCTGGTGACGACGGCGACGTCGATCGCCCCGGACAGGAAGGAATTGCCGTAGCGACGTGCCAGCGTGTTGAACGCGCTGGGATCGTTAATCAAGTTGTTGACGCCATCGGACGAGACACCGAAGCCGATGACTTCGGCGTAGGTCACTACCACGAAGAAGGCGCCGAGTAGCAGAGTTGTGACCATGACGGCCCGCGGGATCGTTTTCTTTGGCTCACTCGCCTCCTCTCCTAGGGTGGTAGCTGACTCGAAGCCTACGAATGCGAAGATCGTGTACACGCAAGCTATGAGAAGGCCGGACGCGAAACCCTTCGGAGCGCGGGCGGGGTTCAGAACCTGGAGGCTTTGACCGTGGGCGCCGCCCTTCGCGATCACAAGGATCGCGAAGACCGAGAAGACGATCACTTCAAAGGCGAGGCCGATCAACCCGGCCTGCAGCGAGTACTGCACACCCAGTACCGCCAAGGTGACACTGAAGATGATCAGTGCGATGGCGAAGACCTGCCACGGGATGTTGATGCCGAAGTCAGTAGAGACCAACCCGTGGACGTAGTAACCGAAGAAGGAGAGTTGGAAGGGAAAAAGGAGCGCGTAGGCGCCAAACAGGAGGACTCCGGTTACGAAGCCTGTCTTGGCGCCGAAGGATTGCGTCAGGTAGGTGTAGAAGCTTCCCGCGGACGGCAGCCGCTTCGCGTAGTCGCTGATGACTTTGGCGATCAGTACGCAGATGATTGTGCCGATGAGGAACGCCAAGACTGAGGCAGCGCCAGCCAAGGAAGCGATGAAGGCGTTCCCGACAACGACGCCTACTGACGGGCCAACCAGCGCCGCCGACTGTGCGACTGCGCCAGGCAACTTGATGGTGCCTCGTGCCAGCCCTTTCGTTGACCCGTCGCCGACTCTCGTCGCTCCCGTGGCATCCGCATCAGATGGCGTCATGGAGGCTGCTGACCTTTCGATCGATCGATTGACACCCGGAACGTAAGGGTGTGCACTCAGTACGTCAAGAGGCAGGATCTGGCCCGTGAGGCGTCACAGCGATAGGCTGACCTCCCGATCGATCGAGAACCGACGAAGCGCGCACGAGGTAGATGTGGACCAGAGCGGGCAAACGACAGCCCCCGCAGTTGACGTGGCTCCGACCCAGCAGCGCATCACGGACGCAGCGCTCACTCTGTTCGCTGACAGGGGTTTCGCGGCCACTGGGATACGTGACTTGGCAGATGCAGCCGCCGTGTCGACAGCTGCGCTCTACCACTACATGGGCACCAAGGAAGACTTGCTGGTGCACATCATGACCGAGGGGCTGCGGCGCTTCGCCGCGGCTTCTCGCTTGGCCGTCGCACAAGTGACTGGACCCCCACGACACGTGGTTGCGCTCACCCGGGTGCACGTCGCAACGGAGGTGCTTCAGCGACGCATGTCGCTCGTTCTGGACCAAGAGCTTCGTTCGCTGTCCCCGTCCTCCGCAAAGGCAGTTCTCGAGCTGCGTGACGACTACGAGTCTCTTTGGGTGCACGCTATTTCCCTCGGCGTGGAGACGGGCTCCTTTCAGATTGCTGACCCAGCGCTCGGGCGGCTGGCCGTGCTGGAGATGTGCAACGGGGTGGCCCACTGGTTCAAGCCGGACGGACGACTGACCCTGGGTGAGGTTTGCGACCGGTTCAGCGACATGGCCCTGGCAGTGCTCTCCACGCGTCATCCCGAGGGGACGCGCCCCCTCAAGCTGTCCGACCTGGCAATGCCTGGTCCAGCGCACGAAATAGAGTTTGTCGCAGCTGCCTTTGCCTCTTTCTGCACCTTCGACCTGCAGCCACTGCCTGCTCCCGTCAGGCTAAACCATCGCCGTAGCACTCCCCCACCCGGGATAACGAGTTAGTGGATTGCAGATGAGCATGGATGTCGATTCTGTCGGAGATGTTGCTAGGGAGGCGAGACAAATGGCTCAGGTCCTTAAGAGCCCAGCTCCAGCCACGGACACCCAGTCCTCAGGCGAGGAAGTCGTCGAGCGAGTCGCCGCGATCGTCGCTGAGATCCGGCGACGAGGCGACGAAGCCGTTCGTGAGTACTCGCAAAAGTTCGACTCCTGGTCCCCACCGTCGTTTCGACTGGCCGAGGACGAGATTCAGAAGATCATTGCCTCCTTACCGTCCACCACTGTCGATGACATCCGATTCGCGCAGAAGCAGGTGCGCCGGTTCGCGCAGGCCCAGCTTGACTCCATCGGCGAGTTCGAGATCGAGACGCTGCCGGGCGTCATCCTCGGTCAGAAGCTGATCCCTATCGCCGCGTCCGGGGCCTACGTTCCGGGTGGTCGCTACCCTCTCCTGGCGTCAGCGCACATGACGATCGTTACTGCAAAGGTTGCCGGGGTCGAACGCGTCGCGGCTTGCACCCCGCCAATAGCGGGTGAAACTCCCGCCGCGAGCATTGCCGCCATGTCCCTCGCCGGCGCCGATGAGATCTACCTGCTTGGAGGGGTGCAGGCGATCGCGGCCCTCGCTCTCGGTACCGAGACGATCGACCCGGTCTACCTGCTGACCGGACCAGGTAATGCCTACGTGGCGGAAGCCAAGCGCCAGTTGTTCGGTGAGGTAGGGATCGATCTTTTCGCTGGACCAACCGAAACGTTGATCGTCGCAGACGAAACCGCCGACCCCTTCGTTGTTGCCGTCGACCTGCTCAGTCAGGCTGAGCACGGGCCCGATTCCCCGGCGGTGCTGATCACCACGTCTGAGTTGGTCGCACGGGAGGCCATCGACCACATCGACCGCCTGCTTCCCGGGATGCCGACTCGGGAGAACGCTGGGCCGGCCTGGCGTGACCACGGCGAGGTCCATCTAGTGAATGATCTCGAGGAGGCCTACGCGCTTGCCAACGACTTCGCCTCAGAACACGTCCAGGTAATGACCGCCGAACCCCGCGACGCCCTTAAGTCCATGCAGAACTTCGGGGCTTTATTCCTGGGAGAGGGCACCACTGTTTCCTACGGGGACAAGGTGATAGGTACTAACCACGTGCTGCCCACGCGACACGCCGCCCGGTACACCGGAGGCTTGTGGGCAGGAATGTTCGTCAAGACCGTCACTTACCAGGAAGTGACCAACACCGACTCGAGCGCGCTGCTCGGTGAAGTCTGTGGTCGCGCCTCCCGCGCCGAGCGATTTGAAGGTCACGCCCGGTCCGGCGACATCCGGGCGGCAAAGTACAGCGGCAAGCCCCTGCCGTGGGCCCCGGAGCACTTGGAGCGCTGGAACGCAGACCGAGCTGGCGCAGCCGCTCGATAATCAGTGGCCGCCCACGACAATCACAGGGCCGACGTGGTGAGCGACTCGACCGCCGCCGACCCCACATCGCACTCGCCGAGCGGCGCTGGTGAGCTACCCATGGAGGACTTCACCATTGGGGGCAGAACCCGCATCGAGCACGATTCGCTCGGGAACCGCACAGTGCCCGCTGACGCCTACTACGGGGTGCACACAACACGCGCGCTGACCAATTTCGCAATCAGCGGGACGCGAATCGGAGATTTGCCCGAACTGGTAACCGCGCTCGCCTGCGTCAAGCAGGCCTGCGCCGAGACCAACCGAGAGCTCGGGTTGCTGCCAAACGACAAAGCCAGCGCGATCATCGGCGCTTGCCTTGACATTCGGCAAGGGCGACTACATGACCAGTTCGTGGTGGATCCCATTCAAGGCGGAGCCGGAACCTCGACCAACATGAACGCCAACGAGGTCATCGCCAACCGCGGCCTCGAGCTGATGGGCAGAGAGCGCGGGGACTATGTTGCCCTGCACCCGCTTGACCATGTCAACGCCTCGCAGAGCACTAATGACGTTTACCCCACGGCCCTGAAGATCGCCCTATACATTGCCATAGGACGCCTACTGGGCAGCATGAACGAGTTGCAAGAGGCCTTCGAGGACAAGGCCACCGGCTTTGCCCGCGTCTTGAAGATCGGACGCACCCAACTTCAGGACGCGGTTCCCATGACCTTGGGTCAGGAGTTTGAGGCCTACGCCGTCACCCTAGGCGAGGATCAAGAACGGCTCGGCGAAGCCGCCAAACTGCTATGCGAGATCAACATGGGTGCCACCGCAATCGGAACCGGGATCAATACCGATCCGCGATACGCGCAACTGGTCTGCAACCACCTCTCCCGGATCACCGGCATAGATCTGGTGACCGCACCCCACCTTGTGGAAGCCACCTCCGACACCGGCGTATTCGTCCAGCTATCCGGGGTTCTGAAGCGCATTGCGGTGAAGCTGTCCAAGATCTGCAACGACCTGCGGCTGCTTTCCTCTGGCCCTACTGCCGGGCTGGGAGAGATCAACCTGCCGGCGGTGCAGGCGGGCTCGAGCATCATGCCGGGTAAGGTCAACCCGGTCATCCCTGAATTAGTGAACCAGATCGCCTTCCGGGTTGTCGGAAATGATGTCACCGTCACTTTTGCTGCAGAGGGCGGCCAGCTGCAGCTGAATGCCTTCGAGCCAATCATCTTGGCTTGCCTCATGGAGAGCCTGAGATTTCTCCGTGAGGGATGCTCCACTTTGAACACACGCTGCGTCCAAGGCATTACTGCGAATGCCGACCACCTCAGGCGAGTTGTTGAAGGGTCGGTCGGTCTGATCACTGCGCTAACTCCGTACATCGGCTACGAGAACGCATCCGCCGTCGCCGCAGATGCACTCGCCACGCACCGATCGATTGCCGAACTGGTCCTAGAGCGCAACCTACTGACGCCCAAGGAGTTGAAAAGCCTTCTTTTCCCTGAGAACCTCGTTCGACCTATAGCGACGTCTCCGCACGGGGCAGATCCCCCCGGTCACCGCGGTCGAGCTAGAAGAGTTCGTCCTCGAGGCTGCACGCCACGGCGCACCGCATTTCGTGAGATTCCGAGCCGTCTTGGTCCGCGTGCCGTTGCGCGAGTTGGCCCGGTTGCGGCCGGACGGGTCGTGCTTGTCGGAGCCCAGGTGCTCGCTGATCTCCGCCTCCAGGGCGGTCTCGAGCACAGTCTTGGTCAACCCGGTCAGCAACCCCGCCCGGGCCAACGAGTTTTCCTCGCGGACGCCGACGACCGCGCCCACCTCCAACGAGCCGCACGACGTCAGCTTGCTGATGAAGGCGAGCCCGTCACCAGACTGTCCGTCGCTCGACGCGCCGTCCGGTTCATCGAGCACGAAGAGCTTGGCGTGTACCCAAGTGGTGAACTACCGCCTCAAGCGACCCCAACCGGTGCCCTAACTGTAACGCCAAGGCCTTTCGCTTGCGGCGAAAAGCAACCGGTCGGCGTTGAGCCCTTCAACCTCGTCACGAGCACTGGCGGTCATGCGAGCGCTGACGATGCGCGCATGTTCAAACTTGAGGTCGAACAGGGGGGCTGAGGACGCCCACAAGACCCTCTTGGGACTGAACTCGTCCACAAGACTCTCGACGAAGTCCTGCCGGTATACACCATTAGTCATCACGAACAAGTTGCGGCACCGTCGCAGGGCTATCCAGGCCTCGGTCATCCCAAGCCCGGAGATATTCGTCTGTCCGCCCGAGGTCATGATGATAGGCAAGGACGGCCAGCGGGCCGCCAACTCGGCCACCTGCAGGGGCTCCGACTGTGCGTAGTGGCCGGTTGAGATGACAACGGGTGCGCTGTGCCCGGTGGCTATGGCGAGTAGGTCCATGGCCTGCGCCACGGGGAAGACCTCCTCTGCTGGATGCAGGAACAGGCCTCGGCAGCCGAGGACAGTCAGGCAACGCTCCGCCTCGGCAAGCGCGGCCCGTCCCTCCCACGGATCGACCCGGCCAAGGCGCGCCACGCGGTCGCCGTAGTTGTCGGCTGCTCCTGCCAGCTTCTCGTTGGCGGGCTCCAGCCGGTAGCCGTGAGGTCGTGCTGGAGCCGCAACAAGCGCTGGGACATCGAATGCCGCCAGATAGCCTAGTGCCTCGGCAAGCTCCAGGCTCGCTCCGAAGCGGTTCTCACCGACGAGGACCAGCGAGTCAATTCTCATGCCTCAGTGCTTCGGTTGAGAAGCCGGAGCGCGTTTCCGCCGAGGATCGCCCTTTGAACTCCGCCTTCGAGTTCGAGCTGGCAGATCTTCTGTATCTCGAGGGCAGGGTTACAGCCGGGTCCATCGCTACCAAGAATTATGCGCTCGCCCCCCAGCCGTCTCACGGCCTCGGCAATCTTCGTGGGGTAGGGCATAGCCGAAGTTTCCAGGTAAAGGGGCTCTTCATACCTGTGGTGGGGGCGGGGTCGACACGCCGGGCGATGAGTGAGAGCGGTAGAGGGGTCGAGGCCCCGGAGGATCGGAAGCGACCAAGCAAACCGCTCCTGCGAGG
>JAABUU010006567.1_pt1 | contig 12405 bp, 12 predicted proteins | sample 5559301 | NCBI WGS metagenome assembly JAABUU01 (sample SAMN10711884, study PRJNA513360) | rock metagenome | isolation source: Antarctica rocks | place: Antarctica: Victoria Land, Richard Nunatak white
TAAAAACAGCTAAGGCCCTGGAGTTTGCACCCCAGGGCCTGACGATCTGTCTATACGGAATGGATACCGTGAACATTACCAGAGTTAGTATAGCCTTTGACATATGTCAAGAGCCTTAGTCGCCTCTGATATCCGCTATCATATGTGTGGGACCAGACGTCCTAGCTGCAGGGCATGAAGGACCGTAGCGCGCACAGCTTTGAGGTCAGAGACAGATAGGTGGACCTCAGCCCTTCTACCCCCGACAAAAGGTCTGTCCACGCGGGCGCTACTCACCGTTGTTAGCAAATCTGACTTAGTCCAACTATCCTCGGTTGTGCTCATCCCACCATATGTTCCGGCAGGAATGCGATAATGGAATGCCTTAATTATTGAAGGAGCCTTAGTAGAAAATGGGATAACAGTAATAAGACCACTTGTCGTACTTATAACGATACCATGGCGCTCTTTAAACATCTCTGGTAGAACTCCCAAAGGTCCAACCATTACTCCAGGAGAAGCTATTAAGCGCGGGTCAGGACCAAACTCGACCATGACGATTTGCCCGGCAGGTAGCCGAATATGAGAAGGAATTGCCATATCGTGTTCCACCACAACGCCATGCACCCGGCAATACCAGCCTAACCATGGACGACCATCACGGCAGAATGTGGCATGACCCCGGACGACCAACGGACGTCTCCAGTCACTGGCTAACCCTGACCCGGGCAGAAGGGGCGCCTGCTGAAGCAGGTGGAGCGCACCAAAGCAGAGCTGCAGGCTTGGGCATGCAAGCAGGCGGAGAAAGCTGCCGCCTGACTTCGACGACCGTTGCGCATGGTCCGACTGCCGGTCATTCTGTAGTCGGACCATGGAGTAGGACCAATGGCAGACACCGAGGCCGACCAGTCGGATGGCGTGAAACCGTGGACCATCAAGGGCGTGCCGCCCGACATCCGGAACGCAATCATAGCTCACGCGAACCGGGAGAGGATGGCTCTTGGCGAGTGGATCGCCCGTGCCGGGAGAGCGTACATCCAGTCCGACCGGCAACGCGACAAGGCCCCTGCCGTCGTCGGACCCGTGGTCCGACCGCAGGCGGACCTGGCGGAAATCGAGCGCGTCGTCGCCATGGCGGCCCAGCTCGCCGCTGCCGGAGCGCCGCCACCGAAGGCGGTGTCTCGGCTCGCCTACGGCCTGCTCAGGGACCGTCTCGGAAGCATGAAGCCGGAACGCCCCGGCCGATCCGGTCAGACCGGAAAGCTGGAAAGTCCGACCGAAGCGGCTTCAGGTCCGACCGAAGACGAGACGGGTCCGACCGAGGGGGCTTCTGGTCCGACCGACCGGTCCTAGTCCGACTGAAGGCTCGGGAAGTCTGACTGGCAGACGCGGGAGGCAGACCGACAATGCCGCAGGACAGCGCGTCCGCCATGACGACCCGCCAGTTCGTGGCGGCGGACACAGGAGACGTGGAGGACCGAGGCCAGGATCCTGGGGAAGGCGTGGGCCGCCCGATGGCCGGGGGTGACCGTCGTCCATCCCGCGCCAGCCAGGATCCGCTCCTAGAAGGTCAGGGCGCCGCCTGCGTGGTGATTGGACCGGGAGGCAGCGTGCGTGCTGCCTCCAGCGCGCGAGACGCGCGCCCTGCCTCTCCCCTGGGGAGGGGCAGGCTCCCCAGCGGGAGGGGGGTTAACGAAACATTACGATAAGGGCTTGCCGCTCGCGCTCGCGCGATCAACGATGAGTGTGCCGAGCCGCATGATGTGGCTCGGACAGTCTCTTCAGGAAGAGGAGAGGCTGAGGGGACCGATGAGCCTGCCAGGGCGGCATCGGCACCTGAATGAGAAAACACGGACGAACGAAGTGCATCCAGGCTTCCCCTCAGCACTGACTATATGTGCGGCTCTCGCTCTCGTCGAGTGCCACGAGGCGTCGCTGTGTCAACATTTCTCCCAACCTGGCAGCGAACGAGGACCGTGTGTCCTCGGGACGGGCTGCCGTGGTGCACTGTCCTGACCTAACTCTCGCTCTCTCTGTTCCGGCTTCCGGTACCGCTCCTGCGCTCGAGTTCGCGCGGTGGCATGCGGACGATCCCTGCCCGGTCATCAACGCCATCATGCGGGCGAACGAAGCCGCGCCGCATTTGGCGGGGCTGGCGCGCTTCCTGCTGCCGCGCCTGACTTCCTGGCAACTCGCCAGCTCGACCATCAAGGAATCGGCCGGGGACGACCGTCCCTTCTCGACCTACTTTCCCCTTGAGCAGGCGGTGCAGCAGCAGTGGTGGAGCCCGGCGACCCGGCGATGGACCAACACGATCGCCGTGGACATCGACGAAGCTGGCTGGCGCCCCCGCCTCGCCAGGCTCATCAGGCGCGGCCTGCCCCGACCTGCATACGTCGTCATCAGTCCATGGAAGGGCACTGCCCATCTGGTCTGGATCCTCGCAGAGCCGCTGGACAACCGCGATCCCGGCGAGGCGCGGTTGCGCGCTGGCATCCGGCGGGGGTTGAACCTCGAACTGGGCGGCGACCCGCGTTTCTCCAACCGGTTGACCAAGTGCCCCTGGCACGTGGCCGCCACCTCCATCGAGCCGACTCCCGATACCCCGTGTGGTGATCCGGAAACCTGGGCCGCCTACCTCGCCAGGGGGGCGCAGCTCACCTACCACACCGAGATCGGCGACCTGCGCGCGGTGACCGCAGCGGAGCTGCTGGAGCCGCTGCTGGCGCTGGCCGAGGAGCGCGACGAGTGGCTGTTGTCGCCGCGGCCACGCCTCAATCCAGCCGGTGCGATGTGGGCCCCCGCTGCCGTTTCCATTCCCGGCGTGAAGACCGGGCAGGATCCGGCCAAGGCCTTCTTCGGAGCCTGCGCCGACGCCGTCCGGCGCGCGCGCACCGGCCGCGAGGATGCCATCCGCGGCATCGTCGACCGCACGGCCGCCGCCTGGGGCTTCACCGTGACCGAGGCATCCCGCGAGGAGATGACGGGAAGCATCGCGGCGTGGATGAACACGAAGTGGACCGGCCCGCTCGACGGCAAGCCCGGCACCGACCTTGCCGTCGGCCGCAGGCAGGTCGACGTCGGCGTGATGAAGGGAGAGGCGGCCGACAGCGGCCCGGAAGCCCTGGCCGAGTGGTGCGCCAGCACCTGGACGGAACGCCGCCAGGCCGCGGGCCGTCGCAGCGCGTCCCGGATCCAAGAGGGCCACCACCGGGCGCTCGTCCAGGCGCGCGCCGACCTGGTGGCCGAGGGCGTGCGTCCCACCCAGACTGCCATCGCCGCCCGCGCCGGGGTCTCGCTCTCCACGGCCAAGCGCCACTGTCAGCACCTGGATGTGCGTCCCCCGGCTCCGCCCGTTGTTGGTGTCACACGGTCTAATCTGTCTTTGGGCTCCCCCGTAGGGGGTGTCCCCTTGGCGGAGCCACTCGTCCCTAAAATCGATTCTTCCCTTGCGTTGCCTTCGGACGACATTGCGGTCGCCTCCTACGCGGCGGTAGCGGATCGCATGAAACGGCGTGGGGCAGATCCGGAAGCCGTGCTGCCTCTCCCTCCGCAGCCCTCACCGGTTCTGCAGGTTGCTTACCGTGCCGCCCTGGTCGCCCGCGGCGGTGCGCGTCGACGCCAGGAGGCACGGGAACGGAAGGAAGCGACCCTTGTCCGGGCAGCGGCTCGGGCGGACTGGCACGTCGAGCACGTCGGGGACGACGCTGCTTGGCAAGGCAGACTCGCCGACATCGTCGAGGCGGAAGCCAAGGCGATACAGCGCATCCTCGATTCCGGGGGAGCGCCAAGGGCGCTGAATCGAACCAGGATGTCCTTCGGCTCCATTCGCGCTGCCGAGGACCGCGCCATGCGACGTGCTCTTGGGAAACCCGAGCCGGTCAAACGCAAGCGGCTCACCAAGGCCGAGACGGACGCCATGATGGAAGAAATTCCCTGGTGACCATGTTTCCGCATGGACCCACGGCGCGTCCGGAAGTTTCGTGGAGCCCCGTTCTACGTGCCGTCCCGGCGACGGTCCCGAGAGTCGCTCGAAGCCACGTTCTGGACGCGGGCCCGCAACGGAACGGCATCTCTGACGAGATAGAGTTCGTACGGCCCGTAGCCGCCGGTCTTCAACGCGAACGGCCAAGCATCGGCGCACAACTTGAATCCGAGCTTTCCCAGCTGCTTTCGGGTCCGCAACCATGGCGGCACATCCATCCACCTGTGGAAGCTGGTGCCGCGCATAGCCTCATCCGGCTTTTGTTCGGCGCCTGGCACTTCCGCCGCCGCCATATGCCCGAACACCTTCAGCGCATCTGCTCGACGACGCGCCCTGGTGGATTCCAATCGCGCTGCCCACGCGGCGAGGGCACCCTGCTTGCGCTCGGACGGCGGGATCCGTTCGAGCTGAGAGGCGGTCCTCCTCTCGCCCCACGTGGAGCGCGCGGCTTCCAGGCGTCTGCCGTGCAGGGACTCGCACGCGCGGCCGACGAGCAAGACGCGCATCGACCATGCGCTCCCGTCGCCTGAATCCAGGACGTAGGCCCGGAGTGGTTCGCCATCGTCGATGCGTGTTGCAACGGCCGCGGCGATCTCCCGTGGCAGGTGGCCGAGCCTGTGTTCGTTGCGCCACCAGACCTCGCACGCGTTCCGGTCAGCCGGATTGTCGGGTCGACGCACCAGCGGCAGGCGGTCGCCCGGTTTCGGAACCACCGTGCCGTCCAATCCGTCCGAGCACGAGTAGTCGTAGAACTGCAACCCGGCGACCGAGCATGCCGCCCACGGCTCGCCGCCCTCGACACGGGAGCGTTCCAGGGTGGCGGCACCATCCCCGAAAGCATCCCACTGGATTTCGTTCACCACTTCAGCGTCGGACATCAATTCCTCCGTGACCGTCAACAGATTGGTCAACTCGCTGATTCCCTTGTGACTTTCTACCACAAGGAACACTCTTTCCGGAACAGGAACATCGGAGACAGCCAGCCATGGTGCCGTTTCCGCGCCCCCCAAGCGGGGGACGCTGCAACAGCCCCAGGCAGGCCAGGGCTTCGCCCGTGGACTCACCCCGCAAGAGCGGGGCCCCAAGGAAGGAAAGAGGCATGCCTGGCGCGAGAGGAACGGAACGCAGGGCGATGACCGGTGCGGCGCTCGTGCGCATGCCGCCCGCGTTGGCGGTCCGTGTCCGCGAACTGGCCCTGGTCGACGGGCTGTCGGACTCCGCGTGGCTGCGTTCCCTTGCCGCCGCGGCGGCCGGACTGCCCGACGAGGCGCGTCCCGTCTCCTCCGGTGTCCCGCCGCCCGACCTCGCCGCGCTCGCCTTGCTGGGCCGTCAGGTATCTCGGCTCAACGGCGCGGTGGTGCAGCTCGCCAAGGCCACCCGCGAGAACGGCGACCCATGCGCGGCGCACGGCGGCATCGAGGCAGTGCTCGCCGACCTGCGGGCCTGCCGCGACGACCTGGCCGCGGCGACAGGGATGCTGCGAACCCGACATCGGCGCCGCGCATGATCACGGGTGCCACGCGGGGAGCAGGCGGCCGGAGGCTGGCGAACCATCTCGCCGACATCAAGGGCCGCAACGTGCGCACCGAGGCGGGCTCGACGCGCGGCCTGGGCTCGGCCGACCTGCGGGGCGCGTTGCGGGAGCTCGACGCGGGGGCCGCAGGCGGGCGTACCGACCGGCACGCCTACCACCTGCACATGGACCCCGGCCCGACCGAGGCATGGACGGACAGCACCTGGCGCGAGGCGTGGGAGAGGCTGGAGGCCGAGATGGGCCTGGGGGACGCCGCCTTCGTGGAGGTCCGCCACGTCACTTGGCGCGACCTGGGAAGCGACGAGGACCTCGACCGCGTGCGGGCCATCCACGGCGCCGGGGCGATGCGGGAACGCGAGGGCGGCCACCAGGTGCTGATGGCGCACGTCCACCGGGTCTACGACCTTTGCCGCGACGACGGCGGCGTCATCGACACCGCGCACGACTTCGCCCGCCGCGAGAAGGTCGCTCGCGTCCTCGAGTTCGACCACGGGTTCGACTTGGTCGCGGGCAGGCACAACCGGGCGGTCGCGGCCAGGCTCGACGTCGAGCGTCCGGACGTTGCCGCGGCCATCCGGTCCGCCGGTCTGTGCGACCGTCCCCGTCCTGCGGCGCCGACCACGCCGCGCGGGCGCGCCCAGGCCGAGCGGACCGGCATCGCTCCCCAGGACGTGGCCGCCGCGGTGTTGTCCGCCTGGCGTGCCAGCGACGACGGGCCATCCTTCCGGGCCGCGCTGGCTGGGCAGGACCTCCGGCTGGTCCAGGGTGACCGTGCCGTCGTGCTGGTGGACGCGTCCGGCAACGTCCACGTCCTGGCCCGCGTGCTCGGCAAGGCCAGCAGGGCGGGCGGCGACCGCATTCCCGCACGCGACGTCGCCGCGCGCATCGCCGGTCTGGTCCTGCCGTCGTCGGTCGATGTGCCGCGGACCGTCGCCGACGCCCTGCCCGCACCCCAGGCCGAGACGCTGCCGGAGACCGTCCTGCTCATCCCGCAGGGTGCGCCTGAGCACGTGGCGGCCGACCCGATCCACCAAGGAGAGCAACATGGACAAACGCCCGGACACCCCGAGGAGTCTTCTTCCGACGCGGTCCTCGGAGCCGTCCCCGTCGCCTCGGCGGATCTGGACGGACAGCAGCGTCTCGGAACTGACCAGCGGGACGATGCCGGACGAGACGATCCGGGACAGCCTCCGGTCGCGGGACGCGCGCGGGATGGATCCGGTCTCTTACGCGGCGCTGAGGTCCGCGCGGCAGACAGCCGACCTGATGCCGTTGCTCGACCTGCTGCAGCCCCCGGAGGGAGAGGAGCAAACGCGGATCGACCGGGTCCTGGAGCTCCTGGAAGCGATGGCGGGCGCGATCGTGCGGATCGAGCAGCGGCAGGTCGCGCTCGAATCGCGGCTCGGCGCACGGAGCGGGGGTTCGCCGCCGCCGCAGCCCTCCGGGGCGATCGGCTCGCGGAGCTGACGGTGACTCTTCGGCATGCCCCGACGGCCGCCGGGATGGCGCGCGAGGCGCTGCATAGAGACGCCGAGAGGATCGCCGACATCCTCGGCGAGGAACCCTACCGGCATCCCAAGACCAGGGACCCGCGATCCGTCGCGGCACCCCTTCGCGCCGCCGTCCATGACCGGCACCGCAGGCTTCGCGACGCTGCCGAGGAGGCCACCGCCGCGGTTCGTGCGGCCCTGGCGGCCCTCACGCTCCGCGACCGGCTGGTGCCCTGGAGCACGCCCAGGAAGAGGGCCGCCGCCGGCGCCAGGGACGCCGCCGACAGGACGAGGATCTCCGCGGACGCCAGCGACCTGTCCGGCGACCTCCGCGACGCCGACGACAGGGCGGGCGACATCGTGCGCGACCGTGTCCGGACCCGTGCCTCCTGGCTGGGCCGTCCCGACGTCGTGGCGGCCATGGACCGGCAGAGCCTCTGCGCCGTCGTCTCGGAGGCCGTCATGGACGACGATGCGCTGGCCGTCGCCCTCGCCGCCTCCGGCCACGTGCCCGCCGCGTTCGAGGCGATACGGCGTCGCGAGGAACGGGAGCGGGCGCGACGCGAGCCGGAGGACGATCCTACTGAAGGCTCAGACCTCGAGGTCAGCTTCGCCGCCGGACCCCCGGGAAGTCGATGAGGTGGTTCGTGCTTTCGACCATTTCCCGCAGATGCTTGGACACGGCCGTCTCGGCCGGGACCCCGACGATGCGGCTCAGTTCCTCCAGCCTCTTGCTCAGGACCGACGCGGCCGAGCCGGTCACGTCGACTCCGGGAAAACCCGTGGCACTGGCGTACTTGCTGATGAGGTCATGTGCCGGATCGGCGCGTCCTGCCTCCTGGAACACGCGCACGGACTCCGCCACGGAGGAACATGCCTGGCCGATGCTCCCGGTGCCCCCAGTGATTGCCAGCATCAACGCGTGCTGTTCCATGGACTTCGCCATGGAGGAGTATGCCTGACCGACGCTCCCGGTCCCCGCAGTGATTCCCAGCATCAGCGCGTAGTGTTCCCCGGCCCCCACGGGGAGCGCAGGGTGCGCCATGCCGATGACGCGCACCGCCATCTCGGCAGCCGTCATGGCAGCGGTCTGTGACCGGTCCTGCTCCCGTCGCTTCTCCCTCTCGCGGGCGCGCGCCCCGGCCTCCGCCATGCGGCGGTCTCCTTCGGCCTTCCACTTGACCTGCAGGCGCCTGAGGTCGCTGTCCGTCGCGGCTCCTTTCGCCAAGCGCCGCATGGCTGTGGTCGCCTTCGTGCCGGGTTTGGCCTGGAGCACGTCGGCGACCGCCGTCAGCATCGCGCTGTCGTCGCGGCCGGTGCCGGGGGGGCGACCGCGCCTGCGCGCCGTCGGTAGCTGAACTTCCTGGTCCAACTCATCTCTCCTGCTGCTTGGAACGATGGTCAAGATGACACCGCGTTACTGATGTTTCCAGCGTGGATAAAGACGTAGTTCCAACGAATAGTGACGAAAACTTTTAGAAGAGCGAGGATAATTCGTTTCTAAAGTGTCCGAACGAGGAAAATGGTGGCTGTCCCCGGGCAGCCGATCTAGATTCGTTCCAATGCCCACGAATCGACCCGCCGCTTTCGACTACCGCATCCTGCCGCCGTCGGCGTTCGACGACGAGGTCGGGCGTCCGACCGCGATAGACCTGTTCTCGGGTGCAGGAGGCTTGACCCTCGGCCTGCTGAACAGCGGCTGGGACGTCCGGGCCTGCGCCGACATCTCCCCCGCCTGCGCGGCCACCCACCGCCTGAACTTCCCCGCCATCCCGATGTACGCCGGAGACCTGGGACCTCTCGCCGGGGATGAGCTCCTTCGGCTGGCCAGCCTCGAGCCGGGGTCGCTGGACATGCTGGCTGGCGGCCCGCCGTGCCAGGGCTTCAGCATCATGGGCCAGCGCGAGCACGAGGACCCGAGGAACCAGCTCTTCCACGTGTTCATGCGCCTGGCCTCCGAGCTCCTGCCAAAGGTGCTCCTCATCGAGAACGTGCCCGGGCTGGCCACGCTGCAGGGCGGTGCGGTCCTCGAAGCCATCTCCGCATCCTTCGACGCCATAGGCTACGATGCCGTCTGCGCCGAACTGGTCGCAGCGCAGTACGGGGTCCCCCAGCTCCGGTGGCGCATGGTGTTCATCGGATGGCGCCGCGGCCTGGGACGGAGCGGCGGGTTCCCGCTGCCCAGCCATGGCTCGGCTGGAATCGGTGACTTGGTTCCCAACCGGACCTTGGCTGCGGCTCATGCGGCAGGCTTCCTCAGCACGAAGGACGCCATCGGCGACCTTCCCGACGTCTCCGCCGGTGCGGCAGCGTCCCGCTATGGAATGGATTCTTCCTGCGCCTACCAGAAGGCCATGCGGGACGGATGCGGGCAGGATGTCGGGAACCACTACGCGCCGAAGATGTCGGAAGCGAACCTCGCCCGCATCCGCGCCCTGAAGCCCGGCCAGGACTGGCGCGACCTGCCGTGGGAGCTCCTGCCCGCGGGCATGCAGCGCGCCCTGCGGAAGGACCACACCCGCCGGTACCGCCGCATGACCTGGGAGGGTATCCCGAGGTCGATCATAACCCGGTTCCGGGACCCGAAGAGTGGCGAGTACACCCATCCTGAGCAGCACCGGACCATAACCATCCGGGAGGCGGCCCGTATCCAGTCCTTCCCCGACTGGTTCGGCTTCGAAGGTTCGAAGACCGACCAGTACGACCAGGTCGGCAATGCGGTGCCTCCCCTCATGGCGCGGGCGATCGGGACGGAGATACTCCGCGTCCTCCGCTCTCCCCGGCAGGCCGTCGCCGCCGAAAGGCCCAAGAGCCGCTACCATCTTGCCCTTCCGTTGCTGGCGGGCATCCTCGACGAGGTGGCTGCGTAGGAATGGCCAGAACGCCTCAACGCCCGTCCCACTTCATCGGCGAGTGGTTCGGGCACCGCGTCTATCCGGACGTGGTGTCGTCTCCGCAATCCATCGTCGACCAGCGCGACGGGCGCTGCCCCTTCCTCACCAGGGCCACGACGGCGGACACGCCGTGCATCAAGTCCGCGAACGCGCGCGGCGTCTGCACGGTCACCAGCCGTGCGTCGGGACCCGCCCAGGAAGACCCCGACAACCCTGCCAACCCCGCGAACGCCCCGGGTCCACGCGACTGGCTGGTCTGTCCCTACCGTGTCCTCGACCCGGTGGTCCTGGAGTCCTGCGTCGGACTCCTGTTCGGGTTCGCTCCAGGCGGCACGGCCTACATCATCCCTGCGGTGCGGCTCGGTTCCCGCGGCGCCGACGACGAGGCCGAGGACGCCACGACGGCCGCGACGAGGCAGGACGTGGCGGAACGCCTGCGTCGGCGCGAGCGGGTCTTCATCTACTTCGACCAGAAGCTCGGCGGCGAGCTGAGCATCCCCGGAACGGCCGACAGCCCCGAGTTCTCCTTCGACGTGACCGTGTTCGAACTGGAGCTCAAGGACGATGGCGCCGTCCACGTGGACCGCTTCGGCATCGTGGAGATCCAGACGATGGACTTCCACGGAACCTACAAGCACGCCGTCAGGAATCTGACCGACGCCCTCCGAATGCACCAGGCGAACTTCGCAGAGGCCGTCCAGGCCAACCAGGGGTGGCTTTCGGAGGACATGGAAGGACCGAACATCGCGAACGTCTTCAAGCGCACGTTCTACCAGATGATGTTCAAGTTCCAGCTCGCGCAGCACCCGATGTGCGCCGGATGCGTGCTGGCCGTCCCAGAATCCGTGTGGGATTCCTGGGGGCCCCACCTCGCCAACCCACGGCCGGTGCGGCGGGAGGATGGCACGTGGGACCTGTTCGCCCCGGGCTCGGACCGGCCTGCGGCGGTCCCTGCCTGGGTGTTCGTGTTCGGGCTCGATGCGTCGTCAGGGCGCACTCCCAGCCCAATCGAGATACGCAAGGTCATCGCGACCGACGCCGCCGCCATGTCGCACCACGCACTCGTGGCCGCCCCCGCGAACAGCCTGGCGAGCGTGGCGTCGCCGCGGGGCATGCTGTCCCTGGCGAAGCGGCGCATGAAGGACGTGTGGCCCGAGTTGGCAGCGACCATCTCGCTGGAGCCCGATCCGGCCCAGAAGCCACGCAAGGCCCGAGCGGCGCGTCTTGTCCCGCCAGTGCTGGAGTAGCGGGCAGGACCACGGCCACCCGGGTTCAGGTGCCGCGCACGAACTTCTCAAGCCTCTCCTTCAGCTCCGGCAGCCGCCCGGTCTCGCATTCCCAGACCACCAGCACGCGCCACCCTGCTTCCACGAGGCGGCGCTCGTTGTCGCGGTCGCGCGCGACGTTCCTGGCCAACTTCGGGCCCCAGTACTCCTGCCTGGACTTGGGCATGTGGGCGCGGGCGCATCCAGGGTGCTGGTGCCAGAAGCATCCATGGACCTGGACCGCTGCACGGTAGCGGGGGAGGACGACATCCGGGGTGCCTGGCAGGTCACGGCGATGCAGCCTGAAGCGGTAGCCCATACCGTGCAGCGCCTTGCGCAGAGTCAGCTCCGGCTTCGTGTCCTTGCCTCGGTTGCCGCGCATCACGCGCCGCGTCGCCTCGGTGACGTCGGCCCATGAGGCTGGCTGTGCCATGCGCGTCTAGCCTGCTTCGACTGGACCGATGGCGTCGCGCAGCCGCTCCACCAAGTCTGGCGGGAGCTCGCCCTCGGAACGCGCCAGGACGACCATGTCGACGAGGATGTCGAAGGGCAGCTCCGGGCAACCCCTCGACACCTTTCCGCTCTTGTCCTTGTAGGCGTACTTGATGGACCTGTTCTTGTAGGAACCGTGGTCCCAAGACGCCCAGCCGATCCGCAGCTCGCCATCATGGTAAGGGGTCACGAAGGTCGGAACCATCACACATCCTCCATAGTATGAAGGCAGTAGAATAATACTGTCAGGCAGGCATTCAAGGGCGCGATGCCGCTCTAGGAAACAGCCGCGCGGCTACGTGCCATCGTGAAGGCGGCCTCCGCGTCCTGCCACGTGGCACCTGCCACCTCTGCCAGGGGGCGGACCATCAGCAACCGCAAGGGCCCAGGCCCGTGATACCGGCCTTCGCCAATCGCCAGCCACCCGGCCAGCCCTTGTCCGCGCAGGTTCTCGGCAGCTTGTTCCAGTTCCTCCGTCGAAGGGTCGGTCGCTCGACCGACCGTGCCATGCCGACCGTCCGATGCGATCACCAACCAGCGCCGCTCGCTCATGGCCGCCTCCCACTCTCGTTAGTACCCGAACACTTCTTTGGGCCATGCCTCACTACGCCACGGCGTCCGGGAAACTCTAGCTCCGACCAGCGACAGCTCGAAATCTACAGTTTTTGCAACATACTGCTGGGCTCCTGCCCGCCGATATGATTCAAGGAGTTATGGGTAACGGAATCCCGTCCCGAAACAGGAGGCGAGCATGGCGACGACATTC
>JAABUU010006570.1_pt1 | contig 12400 bp, 8 predicted proteins | sample 5559301 | NCBI WGS metagenome assembly JAABUU01 (sample SAMN10711884, study PRJNA513360) | rock metagenome | isolation source: Antarctica rocks | place: Antarctica: Victoria Land, Richard Nunatak white
ATGGCCCCTCACGGCGTGCGGTCGGCGGCATCGCGCTGCTGCAACTCGTCACCGCGGTCTATGGCGGCTTCTTCGGTGGGGGTATCGGCATCATCATGCTGGCCACGCTGGCGCTGATGGGTATGGAGGACATCCATGCGATGAACGGGCTCAAGACGGTGCTGGCTACCTTGATCAACGGCGTAGCTACCCTGACCTTCATCATCGACCGCGCGGTGGTGTGGCCGCAGGCGCTGGTCATGCTCGTCGGCGCCGTCGTGGGCGGCTACGCTGGCGCGGCCGTCGCGCGGCGGCTCGACCCGCTCCTCGTGCGCCGCTTCGTCATCGTCGTCGGCGTCGTCATGACCATATATTTTTTCGCGCGAGGCTGATCCAGACCCCGCGATGGTGTAAGCTACAATTCGTGACCCTCGTCAACGTTCGACGGGGGTATAGAGGAGGCAAATCGATGGCGGAACTTACCCCTATCACAGTTGCTTACGGTGATGGTATTGGCCCCGAGATCATGAACGCGACACTGCGTATCATCACGGAAGCTGGCGCGCGCATCGCGCCTGAGACGATCGAGATCGGCGAAAAGGTATATCTGAGCGGCAATAGCGCCGGCATCGAGCCAAGCGCCTGGGAGTCGCTGCGACGCACCAAGGTGTTCCTCAAGGCGCCCATCACGACGCCGCAGGGCGGCGGCTTCAAGAGCCTCAATGTGACCACGCGCAAGATGCTGGGCCTCTACGCCAACGTGCGCCCCTGCGTGGCCTACGCGCCTTTCGTCGACACGAAGCACCCCGGTATGGACGTTGTGATCGTACGCGAAAACGAGGAGGACCTCTACGCCGGCATCGAATACCGCCAGACCAACGACGTGATGGTGGGTCTCAAGCTCATCAGCCGGCCCGGCTCCGAGAAGATCATCCGCTACGCCTTCGAGTACGCCCAACGCAACAAGCGCAAGAAGGTGACCTGCTTCATGAAGGACAACATCATGAAGTTCACCGACGGCCTGTTCCACCGCGTGTTCGACGAGGTCGGTGAGGAGTATCCCGACATTGAGAAGGAGTCCTGGATCGTCGATATCGGCGCGGCTAAGATGGCCGATACACCCAACGCCTTCGACGTCATTGTGATGCCCAACCTCTATGGCGATATCCTCTCCGACGTCGCGGCGCAGATCGCCGGCTCGGTTGGCCTCGCCGGCTCGGCCAATATCGGCGAGCACGCCGCCATGTTCGAGGCCATCCATGGCTCGGCCCCCCGCCGCGCCGGCCAGAACCTGGCCAACCCCTCGGGCCTGCTGCTCGGCGCTGTGCTGATGCTCGTGCATATCAGCCAGCCCGACGTGGCCGAGCGCGTCCACAACGCCTGGCTGCGCACGGTCGAAGACGGCATCCACACCTACGACATCTACAAAGAGGGCGTGAGTAAGGAGAAGGTCGGCACCAAAGAGTTCGCCGAGGCCGTGGTGGCCCGGCTGGGCCAGAAGCCGCGAACGCTCAAGGCCGTCGAATACGCCGCGGGAGAGAGCCAGCGCGCCAGCGATACGACCAGCGAGGGCCACCATGCGGAGAAACAATTGGTCGGCGTGGACGTATTCCTGGACCGTTCCGGCGCCAAGGCCGACGAGGTTGGCGCGGCGCTGCAAAAGCTCGACGGCGACGGCCTAGCGCTGGAGCTAATCAGCAACCGCGGCGTCAAGGTGTGGCCGAACGGCATCCCCGAAACGTTCGTGTCCGACCAGTGGCGCTGCCGCTTCCTTGGCGCGGACAAAGGCGCCGTGACCCACGCCCAGATTACCGGACTGCTGGGCCGCGTCGCGGACGCCGGGCTCGACTTCATCCAGGTCCAGAACCTCTACACCTTCGATGGTAAGGAGGGCTATTCATTGGACCAGGGGCAGTAAGGGGCAGTAAAAGGTACTATTGGTATGCTTCCTGCATCCTTGACAGAGGCGCTCTCATTTTCCGTAAAGCTCAGGGGATAGTGATAATGGTCGCCGCTTCGACTGTCAGACAATGGTGTGTGCGTTACTGGCACGCTTTTCTTGTAGCCGCGCTGATGGTGTTGGTCGCCATTCCCGTCGCGCGGACGGCCACGCCCGTGCACGCGGGAACGTCCGGCTATACGCCGGCTCAGATCGCCCAAGCCTACGACGTGACGCCCCTGGCGCAGCGCGGCGTCAGGGGACAGAGGCAGACGATCGCTTTTATCGAGGTCGACGGCATCGATCTTAACGACCTCGCGTATTTCGACCGGGCGTTTGGCCTGCCGAGCGCGCGGCCCGACATCTATGTGCCGCGCGGCACGACGCAGGCGCTCCCGCCCGGCCCCGAAACGACGCTCGACATCGAGTGGGCGCACGCCCTGGCGCCGGCGGCGGGCCTACAGATCTACGAGGTTACACAGGTGGGTGACTTCCAGAATTATTCCGGCCAACTCGCCGCCATGGTCGAGGCCGCGCTGGGCAACGGCGCCACCGACATCAGCATGTCGCTGCGCGGGACCGGCAGCATCCTCTGCTCGACGCTCTTCGCCGCCGTCCACCTGCACGGCGCGTTTCAGGACGCTGTCGCCAAGGGCGTGACGGTCTTCGCCGCCTCGGGCGACTACGCGTACCACCCCTGTCAGTCGAGCCGCCGCATCGGCACGGTTTATCCGGCCTCCGACCCCGACGTCACCGCCGTGGGCGGGACGGCGCTCTCCCTCGCGCGGGGCGGCGGCTATGGCGGTGAGACGACGTGGTCGGGCAGCGGCGGCGGGTACAGCATTGACTTCCGGCGTCCATCGTATCAGCGTGGGCCCGGCGCCTTCGATGCGCGCTATCGTAGCGTGCCGGATGTGGCCTTCGACGCGGCCGAGACAACGGGTGTGGCCGTCCGCTTCAACGGCCAGTGGGTGACCGTCGGCGGAACGAGCGTCGGCGCGCCGTGCTGGGCGGCTCTATGGGCGCTGGCCGAACAGTACCACGAGGCGCGCACGGGTAAGCCGTTAGGGTGGGCCAACCCGCTCCTCTATGGACTCGCCAATTCGCCACAACGGAACCGTGTCTATCACGACATCACGACCGGCAACGACGGCCATTGGCAGGCGGGACCGGGCTGGGACCGCGTCACCGGCTGGGGTTCGCCAGACGCCGCCGCGCTCGTCACCGCGCTCGGCGCCAGATAAGTCACGCGATAGCCGATCGCCTAACTCCGTCCTGGGGGCCGATCCGTGGCGTCATCGCCGTCCGCGCCGCCGGTCGTGAGGCGCACGAACACGTCGACGGCTAGTTGCTCGCGTTCAGCGCCGCCAGCACGTTCGCCGGCGTGAATGGCAACGCGCGCAGCCGCACGCCGGTGGCGTCGTAGATGGCGTTGCCGATCGTGGCTGGCATCACCTCGGTCACCGGCTCACCCGCGCCCCAGGCCGGCTGGGTAGGCTGGTTGATCAGCACGATCTCGATCGTGGGCACCTCCGTGAAGTTGAGGATCGGATAGCTGGGTCCATCCTGGTAGGTAGTACTCCAGGTGTTGCCCACCGGGACACCGGCCCACGTCGTACTCGTCACGTTGTTGGCGTCGAAGAGCACCTCTTCCTTCAACGCTCTGCTGGTGGCCTGGATCACGTTGCCCTCGATCTGATTTTGCAGCCCATCGGGATTGATAATCAGGCCGCAATCGTGCGCCACGACCACACGCGTGACCTGCACGACCCCGGTCGTAGGGTCCACCAGCACTTCGGCGTAGGCGGCGACATAGGCCAGGGTGTTCTCGTATTGCAGGTACGTGAGCCCGCGCCCGAACAGTGGCGCAGACTGTCCCTTCGGCGGCTTCGACGTCTTCGGCTTATGCTTCCAGCCGGCCTGCTTCGCCATCGCCTGTAGGACGGCGATGGCGCGCGGGTCGGACGGCGATGGCGCGCGGGTCGGACAGGTACTGCAGACGGAAGGTCAGCGGATCGGCGTTGGCCGCCATCGCCAGTTCGTCCATGAACGACTCGTTGGCGAACGTGTTGGAGAGGCCGCCAAGACTGCGCAGCGCCGTTGTGCGGGGCAGCACGTTCGTCGTCGTCGTCATGAGCCCGTTGGGCGCCGTGGTGTAACTCGCGACGGAATTGGCGGTGACCAGGTAGTTCGCGAAGGCATAGTTCACCCCACTATTGCGGCCACCGCCCAGCCCCACCGGCGAGTTCGGCTGCGGCGCGAAGCCAAGCTCCTGGCCGGCGAGCAGATTTCCGGCCAACCCACCTGGACGCGTAGAATGGGTCTGGGTCCAGAGCGTATGGTCCCAGGCCACCACGTTCCCGCGCGCGTCCAGCCCGCCTTGCATTGCATGGACCATTGCCGCGCCGAGCGGCTCCCAGCCATGCTCATCCGGGCGCATCCATTGCACCCGGACCGGCGCTCCAACACCCCGAGAGAGCAAAGCCGCATCGGCCGCCGCGTCATCCGCGCCGTTATGGCCGTAGCAGCCAGACGCTTCCACGTAGATCACATGGACCGCGGAGACCGGCAAACTCAGCAATTTGGCAATCGCGCCCTGTAATTGGTAGACGCCCTGCGTGCCGGACCAGATCGTGGCCTGGCCATTGCGCACGTCGGCGACGCCACAGGAGGGGCCGATCGCGGCGTGCATATGGTACGGCGAGAAGTAGGTCCCCTGTACCTGCGTGGCCGCCCTCGCCAGGCCAGAGGGGCGTCGCCCGTCTTGAAGAGCGTGCGGGTATCATAGATATTGGCCGGGTTCTGGAGCGCTCCCCCCAGCGCTGCGCGGGCTGCCGGCGCGCCGTCATCCGTGGCCGCGAGCGGGGCATTATTCTGCGTCCAGGTCACGGCGAGTTGGCTGGCCGCCTGGACCGCCGCCCACTCATCCGCAGCGACCACGCCGACGAAGTTGCCCCCAGCCACCACCGTCGCACCTGAGGAGAGCGGCGCGGTGTAAAAGCCGGTGGGAGGGAAGGAGGTTGCGGCCACCCCATTGATCGAGACGAGTGTTGCATTCCGCCCTGACGGGCGTACGACTCGTCCATAGAGCATGCCGGGCACGACCATATCCTGTACGTAGGTGAACCGCGCCAGGAACTTGTCTGGAAGATCCACGCGGGGCGCCGACTGCCCAACGATGGTGTACGCGTTGGGGTCCTTGAGAGTGACACTCGTGTTCACGGCGAGGTTGAACTGCCGCCCACCGATCAACTGTCCATAGGAGATCGCGCGCCTCATCCCAGGACCGACGCCGATCTGGCCGTGTTGCGCCACCAGTTGCGCGGAAGGAACGCCGAGTTGTTGTGAGCCCAGGGTGAGCAGTTGCTGGAACGCCGTTGCCGCCGCCTGTCGCAGTTGCACGCCGCCGGACTGGACCGTCTGGCTGCCCGCCGTATAGCCCTGGTTCGGCGTCGACGCGGTATCGCCCTGCACAAAGTTCACCACTTGCGCCAAATCCAGGTAGAGTTCCTCGGCCACGATCTGGCTCAGGGCGGTTTGCACGCCTGTCCCCAACTCGACCTTTCCACAATAGACCGTGGCCGTGCCGTCGCCGGCGATCGTGAGCCAGGAATCTACCTGATTGGGGTCATCGGTGACGGCGCTTGCCAGCGCCGGTGTACTTGCCGTCAAGGCGCGCGCAAGGGGCGGAGCAAAGCTGAAGGCGACCATCAAGGCACCCGTCTTGGTCAGGAAGCCTTTGCGCGAGATGTTCTTCGTTGTCATTTATCGCATTCCCTTCGCTGCTTCCTGGATGGCCCGGATGATGCGCAGGTGCGCGCCACAGCGGCACAGATAGGGGGTCGGGCTGACCTGACCCGTGACCGGGTTCGTGTAGGTGCTGTTCGAGAGGAACTGCTTGACCTCGTCGTCGGTGGGAACCTGCTTATTGCCCGCAGCGATCCGCCCTTGCAGGAAGGCGTAGGCGCCCATGATCATCGCGTTGGCGCAGTAGGCGCATTGCCCGGCTTGTTGGTCGATGAACGCGCTCTGGAGTGGGTGGGGATTGCTCGGTGTGCCGAGCCCTTCCAGGGTCAACACGCGCAGCGGGTTGGTCGGCGTCGCGATTCTGAAAATCTTGTAGAGTTGCACCTGGCAGGAGCGGGCAACACCCCCGTTCAGGATAATCGTGCAGGCGCCGCACTGACTGAAACCGCAGCCAAACTTCGGACCTTTCAGATTGAGCTGGTTGCGCAGCACGTAGAGCAGCGGCACGGAGCTATCCGGGACCGAGATCTGCTGTGGCTGACCGCCGTTGAGGGCGACCGTAATCGTAATGGGCGTCGGCGGCGATGCGGTGTTCGCGGCCACCGCGCGCTCAGTCACGCGGGTGGTCTTTTGGGTGAGGGACTGAGGTGATGGCACTTTGGTCTCCTTCTCGCTGTGCGGCTCAGGGCGCTAGGCGCTATGCCCGCGCACCCTGTCATGTCCTATTATGTGGGCGCCTCGCCCGGTTGACCACACAAAACCCACAACGTTACCCACAAAGCTGAAAAGTCTGTGTTATCACTCTCGGTTCGCTCAAATAGTGCGGTAATGGACGCATTGCGGTAGGCTCTCGGCATGGACGAGAGCGCAGATATTACGACGGAGCGGGTGGACGATATCCCGCTGTTGGTGGCGCAGATGCGCCGGATGGGGCTGCCGGTGTTGGTGGAGTGTCATTTTCCCACGCACGGGAATCGCGGCGGGCTCAACGTGGGGTGGACGGCGGTGGTGTGGCTGGCCCATATCCTCTCGCGGGGCGACCATCGCCTGAATCAGGTGCAGCCGTGGGCGGCGCGGCGGCTGGAGACGCTGCGCGCCTGTACGGGGCAGCCGATCGAGGAACTGGACCTGACCGACGACCGGCTGGCTGACGTCCTGCGCCTGCTGGCCGATGACACCCACTGGGTCAGCTTTGAGCGGGCGTTGGGGCAGGAGTTGCTGCGCGTGTACGACCTCGCGCCGGCGTGCGTGCGCGTGGACATGACCACGGCGAGCCAGGCTGGCCCGGTGACGGAGGAGGGCTTGTTCCAGTTTGGCTACTCCAAGGACCGGCGCCCCGACGCGCCGCAGGTCAAGGTCGGACTGGCGACGCTTGATCCCTTGGGCCTGCCCCTGGCCAGCGTGGTTGTGCCCGGCGACCGCGCCGACGACCCGCTCTACGTCCCGCTGATCCGCCAGGCGCGCGCCGTCGTCGGTCGGCGCGGCGTCCTCTACGTCGGCGACTGCAAGATGGGCGCGCTGACCACGCGCGCGACCGTCGAAAATGGCTACAACGACGACCTGTGCCCGCTGGCGGCGACGCAGGTCCCCGCGGAGACGCTGGAGCGCTACCTGGCCGAGGCGTGGGCGAGCGGGCCGCCGGAACGAATTGAGCGGACCGGGGCCGACGGCACGGTGGCGCACCTCGCCGACAGCTACGCGCGCGCCGAGCCGTGCGCGACCGTGATCGAGGGCTGAATGGACGTGACCTGGACGGAGCGCCGCCTGCTGATCCGCTCGGTCGCCCAGGCCACGGCGGCGGAAACGGCGCTGCGGGCGCGGGTCGCGCGCGCCCACCAGGCTATCACGGACCTGACGGCGGCGCGGCGCGGCAAACGGCGCCTCGCCACGGTGGAGGCGGTGCGGGCGGCGGCGACCGCCGTCCTGACCCGTTATGACGTGGACGGGCTGATCCACGTCACCATCACTGAGGACATCCAGGAGCGCCCCCTGCGCGCGTACGCGGAGCGCCCCGCCCAGGTGCGCCAGACGCGCACCCTCCACGTCCACGCCACCGTGGACACGGCGGCGCTGGCGGCGGCCGTGGCGCGCCTGGGGTGGCGTGTCTACGCCACCAACGCCCCCGCCGCCACCCTCTCGGCCACGCAGGCTGTCCTGGCCTATCGCCAGGAGTACCTGATCGAGCGTGGCTTCGGCCGCCTCAAAGGGCGTCCGCTCTCGCTCTCGCCCCTCTATCTGGAGCGCGACGACCATGTCACGGGCCTGATCCGCCTCTTGACCATCGCCCTGCGCGTCCTCACCACGCTCGACCACGCCGCCCGCGCGCGCCTGGACCAGGAGCAGCGCGCGCTGGCTGGCCTCTACGTCGGCAATCCCACCCGCGCCACCCGGCACCCCACCGCCGAACTCCTGCTGACGGCCTTCAAGGAGATCACCCTGACCATGGTGCGCACGCCCCAGGTCACCCTGCGCCATCTCACGCCCCTTTCGCCCCTCCAGCACGACATCCTCGCCCTGCTCGGATTCACCCCCGATATCTATGCGTTTGTCGAGCATTATTTACCCCAACCACCCTAAAAATGAGCGAACCGAGAGCTATCATGCTCTCAATACGTGGTCACGGCTCGAACGGCGCTGAGACGTTCGGGGCGCCGTGGCGCTCGTGTGGCGGGACGGTACGACGATGGGCATGAACACGGAAAGGGGCGCGTCGTTTAAGGTGTTGCTGCGGCGCTACCGCCTGGAGGCGGGGCTGACGCAGGAGGCGCTGGCCGCGCGCGCCGGAGTGAGCGCGCGCAACATCCAGGAGTTGGAACGTGGCGCGAACAACCCCTTGCGCGACACCGCGCGGCGCCTGGTCAACGCCCTCGACCTGACGGCGGACGACCGTAGGCGCTTCGACGCCGCGGCGCCTCCCGGCCCCCGGCGCCGCGATCGTGCGGCCACACATCTTGTCGTGGGGCGTGGGCGTCTATCGGCGGATGGCCTAGCCGCGCTGCCCCAGCCACCGACTCCCTTCATCGGTCGCGCCCGCGAGATCGTACTGGTACGCGAGGCCCTGCGGGACAGGGCGCGGTTGTTGACGCTAACCGGAGTGGGCGGAGTAGGCAAGACCCGCTTGGCGCTCCGTGTCGCCGACGAGGTCCGTGCGGACTTCGCCGACGGAGCCTTCTTCGTGGATCTGACAGCGACCCGCGACCCAGGCTTGGCGCCCGCGCTCATCGCACGCGCCTTTGGCCTGCGGGAAGCGGCTGGGCGGACACCAGAGGAACTGCTCATTGCCGCCCTGTGTGAGCGGCGTCTGCTCCTAGTGTTGGACAACTGTGAGCATGTGCTCACCGCGATGGGAGTGGTCAGCGCCCTGCTCGCGGCGGCGCCCGGCGTCACCGTACTGGCCACCAGTCGGGTCGCGTTGCACCTCTATGGTGAGCATGAGGTGCGTGTGCCGCCCCTGGAAACTCCTGATCCGTCCACAGCACGGGCGGCGCGCCCCGACGCCCTGCGCGACTACCCCGCCGTCCAACTCTTTCTGCAACGGGCGCGTGCTGCCCGCGCCGACCTCACCCCGACACCTGAGGTGGTGCGGGCGGTGGCGACGCTGTGCGCCCGGCTGGACGGGTTACCGCTCGCGATCGAGCTAGCCGCCGCGCGTTGCAAGCTGTATGCGCCGGCGACGCTCCTGGCACGACTGGACGACCGGCTAGCGCTCTTAACCGATGGTCCATACAACCTCCCCACGCGGCAACAAACCCTGCGCAACACCCTCGATTGGAGCTACGCGCTGCTGGGAGCGGAGGAGCGCCGCCTGTTCGCGCGCGCGGCTGTCTTCGACGGGGGGTGGGACCTGGAGGCCGCCGAGGCGGCCTGCGCAAGTGGTTTGGAAGCCAGCGTGCGTGGTGGACTCGAAGGGTTGGCCGATCACAATCTCATAGAGGCGACTGACGACGGGGCAACCGGCCCCCGCTTCCGCATGCTGGAAACGGTCCGGGAGTACGCGATCGCGCGGCTGGCCGAGAGCATGGAGGCGGAGGAGATGGGACGACGGCACGCCCAGTATTATCTCGCCCTAGCCGAGCGCGCGGAGCCGGAGTTGACAGGACGGAAGCAGGTGCTGTGGCTAGATCGACTCGAGACCGAACTCAACAACCTGCGGGCAGCGCTCACCTGGGCGCGAGACAGCGGGGATGTCGAGGTGGGGCTGCGGCTCGCCGGCGCCTTATACCGCTTCTGGGACCACCACAGCCACTTCGCTGAGGGGCGAAAGTGGCTGGAGGCGGGGCTGGCGCGGGGCGCGGGTCTTCCAGCGGACGTGCGGGTGAAGGCGCTCCATGTGGCCGGCGTGCTCACACTCGAACAGGGCGCATACGATCAGGCAGCGGCATATCTGAGTGACAGCCTGGCTTTGTTCCGTGGACTGGGGAACCTATATGGAGCCGCTTTCGCCCTTTACGCGCTCGGAACCATCGCTCTCTACAGAGGTGAGCACGAACGGGCGACAGCGTTTCTAACGGAGGCTTTGAAGTTGCTACGAGAGGTAAGGGACACGGACGGCATCGCCGCGCTGCTCGGTCAGATTGGGTACGCGGCCTTACTGCGGCGGGACTACGAGCGCGCAATCGCCCGCTTCGAGGAGAGTCTGGCGCTGTACCAGGACATGGGCAGCACGCTGGGCAGCGGCAACATGCTCACCCGCCTGGGGCGGGCGCTGCTGGAGCAGGGCGACCACGCGCGGGCATGGACCGCGCTCACGGAGGGACTGCGGCTCACCCGGCAGGCTGGGAACTGGTGGTACATCGCAGAATGTCTGGAAACGATGGCGGCGGCGACCGCGGCAGGCGGGGAGCCAATGCGCGCAGCGCGGCTTTGGGGCGCCACGGAGGCGTTGCGCGCGTCGCTAGCCGCTCCCTTGCCCCCCGTCGAACAGCCTCTTTACGAGCGCCACATTGCCGCGGCGCGCGCTCTCTCAGATGACGCATCCTTCACGGCGGCATGGGCCGAGGGGCGGGCGCTGACGCTGGAGCGGACCCTGGCGCTGGCGACAGCGACAGCGACAGCGCCTAACCCTGCCATGGTGAACGGTTTGTAGCTTTATCGACATCCGCGCCGCTGGTCGTGAGGCGCACGAACACGTCGGCGGTACGTTCTCCTGGGAACCGCTGTGACGCGCGCCGCCGGCGAATTTTGTCGGCGGCCGGCCGGTAGACGGTGGCTTCCCACCGCAGCGCCGCTTGGTGCAGGTCGCTCAGCCCATGCTCCGCCGCGTACACGCGGATCATATCTTCCAGCTGCCGGTAGTGACCTGGCGTCATCGCCCCGATCCGGCGTAGTCCGGTCGCCCGCTCGAAGGCGCGGCGCTCGGCGGTCAGCCGCTGCGCCTGCGCATCACCTAGTGGCACGAACTCGGTGACCTCCGCCTCGATCTCCAGTTGGCCTAACTGTAAGGCGGCGGCAACGCGATGGTTTCCATCCAAGACGTAGTACCCGTAGCCCAACTTGTAGAGCGCGACCGGCGGCGCCGTGCCATCCTCCATCAGTTTGAGCACGCGCTTGAAGCGTTGGTCGTCGCCTTTACGCCGTTTTCCGCTACGGAAGGCCGCGTCGAGTTCGGGGGCACGGCCGACACTGCCGACAATGCGGGAGATTTCGACGGTGCGCACGCCCAGTTCACGCGGCGCTACCGCTCCGGCCCGATGCGCATCCTCGGCGAAACTGCGCACGACTGGGGTCTGCGGGATGGCGCCGTCAGGCGTCTGTACCAGCAGCACGGGGCAGGTGGCCTTGGCCACAACTTCCTCGGCCACGCTGCCCAACAACCACTGTGTCAGGCCACGTCGCACGGTGGTCCCCAGAACGACAAGGTCAGCGCGCTGCGCGACGATCTCGGCCAGGATGACGCCCGCGGGCGCGCCCCAGCGCACCAGCGGGCGGGCGGTGAGTCCGTCGGCGTGCAGCGGCGCCGCGACGGCGTCGAGATACGTACGGGCCTGCGCCTCGACCGGGGACACCGTGTCGCCGGCGGCGCGCTCCTGGGCGCACACATGTAATAGGACGAGTTCGGCGCCGAAGGCGCGCGCCTGCGCGGCGGCGACAGGTATCTTGGCCTCGCTCACGCTGTGAAGGTCCAAGGGCACTAGGATGCGCGTGACTGTTTGCATAACACCTCTCGCCTTCAGCATAGGGCGCGTGGCGCAACGTGGCAACAGGCGCGGGCGCTATGTAGTTCTCCCCCTCACCCCCGCCCCATGCGGATTGGTCTCTCTCCGCTCCGCTCCGACAGCCCACCCAACTCTCCCTCAAGGGCCACGCGACATGCCAGGCGGCCCCCCTCTCCCGCGTCAGGGAGCGTACGCTGGACCGTCGATCCCGCGGCTAGGGATCGGGGGCCAGTTAGTCATGGGTCGGGGGTGAGGGCCGAGTCGTCCAGGAAGCGTCGCAGGAGCGCCTCCAGGGCATCGAGGTCAAAGGGCTTGTAGAGCACGGCGTCGGCCCCGGCCGCCCGCGCCTGGCTCGGATTCACCGCCGTCATGAGGATCACGGGTGCCCTGACGCCTCCGTCGGGCGCCGCATCGGCGCGTAGCGCGGCGATGAGTTCGGCCCCTGTCATGTGTGGCATCATCAGGTCGGTGACCACTAGCGCGGGGTGTTCGATGCGCGCCATGTCCAACGCCTGCCGGCCATGCGCCGCCAGCACCGGCCGGTAGCCCGCATCCTCCACGACCACGCGCACGATCTCGG
>JAABUU010006571.1_pt1 | contig 12398 bp, 15 predicted proteins | sample 5559301 | NCBI WGS metagenome assembly JAABUU01 (sample SAMN10711884, study PRJNA513360) | rock metagenome | isolation source: Antarctica rocks | place: Antarctica: Victoria Land, Richard Nunatak white
TCTCCAGCCTGCCATGATGACTGCAACACAGACCAGCAAGTGACGGCACCTCTCTGTTGTACGATACTATATCCTCTCTCAAAGATCATCCCTAGACATCAATTTCACCATTGAATGCTTTCTAAACAGTCAAGTTGTATATAAACCCGGAAAATAATCGCAGAAGTGACGCAGCTCAAAGCATAAAGGTTGCGATGCATGACTCAGCTTGCTTTCAAGCCTGTGCCTAGTTGGTGTGTGCACAGCATATGTTGTGTAGGCCTGGACCTAGCAAGGCGTCTGACTCGTTCTGCCATGCTGAACAAGGCTGAACTGCATACAGGGCAGCAGCTTGCCTGCCTGCTAGAATGAGTGCTTGGCTGATGTCTGCATCTTGCCTTGTTTACCATTGACAACCCACATTCGGTGTAGAAAAAAGACTCTCTTGCTTTCCATTGACAAGTTCCTCAGTCGGCAGAGAGAAGAGCTTTCGGTTATCTATGTTCAAAGGCATTCACAATATTGTACATGCTGTGTGGTTCTTTTGGGTCTTTATTGACCTTTGACTGCGCAGCCGTTGTGTGCGCCACGCTTCCTGCAAGATATCATGTCCGCACGATATCTCAGACTTGCACATGGTGGCAGTGAATATGCCAGCTCATCAGCAGCATGGTAGATCAAAGGAATGCTGCGCGTATAGCTCATGCCAAGGCTGACCAGCATGCAAGCAGACTGTGTGGCGACACGTCACTGTTGGTACACTGACTGCCAAAACAGAACCTCCTACAGTACGTACCTGATCCTGGGGTAAGACATGTATCGAATGTATGAGTGAGTGATTGAATGACTGAACGAACGAACGAACGAACGAACGAACGAACGAACGAACGAGTGAATGAGTGAATGAACCAATAAATGAATGAGTGAGTGAGTGAATGAATGAGTGCGCTGTGTTGCAATGCAGGTTTGTGGGCGACAATGAAGGCAACTTGCAAGGCTTTGATGCCAGGCAGAAGCAGCTCACCCAGACTGCTCTCAACATCCACGACAAGAAGATCAACACTGTCAACGTGAGCAGCCTGCTTGTTACCTGACGCCTTGCTTGCTTTTGTAGCACCTACTTGAAGGTTCACTTGTTCCACTTGGCAAACGCCTGACGGTGCTGAACACACTGATGCAATTTCTCTGTCAGCACACATGCTGCATTGTCTTGCAGGCACAAAGCCCACCACATTGCCATTGGCGAAGTAAATCTACTTCATCAGACAAGCCGTATTGCAAAAGAAGCATGTTGTCATGCTGCCCCTTATATCCACGCGGCAGTCAGCAGAACACAGCCCATTCATGTGTTTTGCGACAATCGCTGCTGTTGTCACAGTGTCAAGCACGTTATGAGTGTGTTTGATTGCATGGTGTGATGCAGATTGAGCCGGGTCAGGAGCATCTGTTGGCCACAGCCTGCAGTGACAACAGCATTTGCATATGGGATGTGCGCAAGCTGAGCCAAGGCGGCAAGCCTGTCAGCAGCGTCACCCACTCCCTCACCTGCCAGAGCGCTTACTTTGCACCTGACGGTGTGTTTCAGTGTTTTCAGAAACCTCACACTATAGCTGTCTGTGAAGCAATAACAAGAAGCTTTGCAAGCTTGCCACCCCCAGTGCATAGCTGATCTGCTCAAGTTGAGCGCTGTGCTGATCAAGGTCTGTCTCTACTGTACAATGCGGGTGAGGGACATCACTAAAGTAGAGGCTTGTAGATTGCTATCGTGTGGAATCAGAGGATGGCACCTCGTAGCAGTGCGGGGTCTTGTGTCGTTGGGCAGATCCTGGCTATGTTTTGATAATATACCAAAAGGTATGGGTGCATCGCAGGCTCCCAGAGGGTTCTGTCAACCAGCAGAGATGACACTCTGAGGATCTGGGATGCCAGGCAGGATTTGAATCAGTTGGCTTCCATGAAGCACTACAACAACACAGGGCGGTGGGTGGTGCCCTTCAGGGGTGTGTGGGGCCCTGCCAGTGATACAGTCATTATTGGGAGCATGAAGCGCACGGTATGCAATGAGTCCGCTCCTGTCCAGTGTTCCCATAGTGAGACAAGCATTGGAGCCTGTTATGCATGACTGGCAAGGTTCATGCATCTTGCCCAGTCTCTACATCGCTGCCACCCACCAATGAGTTTCAAGATTGTAGTCCCATGTGATGAGCTGTCAAAAGCCTTGTGCAGCCTATGTGTTCAATGCATGCTCGGTGTTCATGTGAGTAGTTATGACACTAGTGCCAAGATAGTCAGACAAAGCGAGACAGCTCTTTGTCTGTGTCCTACAGATCGATGTATTCGACGATGAGGGAGGCAAGATGGTGCAGCTGAGCAGTGAACACCAGACTGCCATCTCCTCTCGCCACTGTGTGCACCCAACACTGCCTGTCTTGGCTGCTGGAACAGCCAGCGGGAGAATGCATGTGTATCGCTAGCATAGATGTGTTGTGTAAAAAGCTTAGACATCAGCCTGAGTTTGGCTTCTCGACTGGAACACCTGATTTTGTGTCGTACATTGTTCAGCTCTGTGCAACTTGTAATTTTGCAAATTTCTGCTGATCACAACACACAAGTACACAAATATAGTGCAATGTCAGTAGTCAAGTCACACCATATTGCCAGTCTTGCACAGAATTTACATTCGAACAGCACAAATCAACGATTTGCGGAATGTCAATTTGCAATCACGTACAGCACTAAAACAGGACCGTTAATGAAGCTCTCTACACGTCGATGGTCTTGTCAACAATGAATCCAACACTCAATGGGCCGAAGCCCTTCTCGCCAGCACCAGCCTTGATATACGCCTGCAATGACACCACATGTACGTCAGCAACAAGGCAAAACCATTTTTCACCAGCCCAACTTGCTGACCAAACAAGCAGCAAAACTGATGTGCGATCAGAGCAGCCAACCAGCAAGCCATGCAGTTGAAGGGACAGCAAATCAGACAGACTGACGTATCTTGTGGAGGTGTATACCTTTGCTAGGGGTGCGTCGCTGGTCTTGCCCTCATTGTAGGTGAAGTCAACCATGGCTACCTGCTCCTTGAAGGCATAGTGTGCCTTCACATGGTTCTTCCTCCAGAACTTGTTGCGTCCCACCGACAAGTATGGAGATGATCTACAGGGTGTCACATCAAGTTAGCAGCAGGCACGCTGTCGATTTGTAAAGCAAGAAAAGCAGCCAGCTCAATTGACTACCAAGCTTACGTGTGGAAATTGTACTGGGGCTCGATGACATAGCCATCCCTCTCAATGGAATATGAAGCTGCTGCTGTGGCAGTTGGCAATGTGAAGGGAACAAGGATGAATCCCTGTCGTTCCTTCAGGTTGACTTGTGTTGAGTTGACCTCATTGGCAGGGGTGTTGAATGTGTACCTGCAAATAACAAACACATGATCAATGGAGGCAAGCAAATAAGCAGCAAATAAAAGAGTAGCAGGGGCTGACTTACGTTCCCCAAAGCTTTTGTCTTGAGTCCAACTTGACGTCTGCCTCAGCACGGATGGAGTTGCCTCTCTGAAACCATGTGCCCCGGGCAGTGATGGGCTTGTTGCTGACATCAGTCTCACCACATACACTGATGAAGGCATTCTGTGCGCCAAAGTCATATCCAAGGCCCAAAGAGCTTTGGTCTGCACCAAACAAGTCAACTTTGCTTGCAACCTGTTTGAAAAGCTGTTTGAAATCAAGCAAGTGCTTCTGCACCGCAGAAATAGAAAGGGCCTGACAAAACAGCTACTGAGAAGTCACAGATCTGTAAAACGGTTGGACAGCTCAAGCTGGCGCGTAACATCAGCAGTGACAACAGCGCGAACGTTTCGAAAAATTCTATAACACGGTCAGAAGGCAGACGGTATCGAGGGAAGCTGAGGACTGACGAAAGGCTGGCGCGAGTTTCAAAACGAAGCATCTGACAGTTTGCAGACTGACCAGGCTCGCTGAACGTGTATTACATCTGACAGTGTGGAGGCTGCCTATATTCTCTTTAAAGCAGCCTTTCTGTATGGTGTCCCAGTGTCAACCAAAGTATCTGTAGAACTCACCGTTGAGCCGCTTCTCAGCAGTGACGATAGAGTCCTTCAACCAAGGTGCAGCTTCATAGTCCCGGGCTGAAGCGTCTGTAATGGAAGCTGTGAACTTGATCTCGTTGATCTCCTTACGCAAGTCCACGCGTCCACCAAGGTTGGTGAAGACCTTGTCTTTGCCGATGTCATTGACACTAACGAAACTCTTTCCTGTCAACCATCCGGGGCCAGGCATGTTGCTAGGAACTGTTTTGAAAAGAGGGGTGTATGCAAAGTGCCTGCGGAGAGCAGCGACAGAAGGGCGCGTTTGCTTTCGGAAATCACCTGTTACAACAGCCCATAAAAAACTGAACTTTATTGCAATCAAGATAATCGCCTCAGGCCGTCCAATGGGTGACTCAGCTCAAGGTGAGTCAGCTGGATCTTCATGCACCTCGCTGTACCTGCCATCGAGAGCTTGCCACTGCCTTCCTAAGCTGCCTGCCGAACATGCATTCAGGGTTGACAACTTATAGCAAAGGCATAAAGCCATGGCACTTAAGTCGCAGTCCAGCTAAATGCGACAGTCCTGTATTCAGATTTTATGGTCGTGCTGCAGATACGCTATCTGTGCATGTTGGCTAATTCAGTTGGATGCTGATAGATGAGAAAGTTTTGCTATCGAGTTGTCAACTCGAGCACGGATGTGTGTCAGCAGATCCATAAGGCTGCACAGGTTTCAAGATGCAAGTGAGTATACAGGATGCAAGTAGTCGTGTAATGGTGCGCATATACAGAGTTTTTGTTTGAGGTTACAACGCTTTATGCAAAGATCATGGCATGTGTAAGGCATGTCATAGCACGTTGGTGAGACCATCAGCCTGCGTCTAGCAGAAGAATATGGAAGGCTGACCAAGTATGACAATCTTTCTGAACAACAACTGCTAGTGTGTCTGGGTGATCAGGATGCTTCAAAGCTTTGTCTGGTTTGCAAACTGCTTATTGCAAAACTGCAAGACCTTTTCTGCCATCTCTTCCCGTTGATTGATGTAAAAGTGATCACAGTCTGTCATGAGCACAAAGCAAGCAGGAATGTGCTCTGTCTGAGGCACAGCCAGGTCTTGCTGTTTCCTGCCTGATCGCTCAGATCCAAACACCTTCTGCAGTGATGCCACACTGCTAAACTGATCCTGATCTCCCAGAATGAGCATCTTTGGCAGGATGGGGGGCAGCTGAGATAGATGGCGCTTGGTGCGCAATAAGAAGCTGGCAAGACCACCTGCATTTATAAAAGCTGTCAGTTATGGCCTTCCAGAGTAAATTAGAGTATGCAGAGAGAACTCAGTATGCAAAAACAGCTGCATTTTTGACATTGTGCTTGGTGCTACTCAAATTGCAGGTCCTTGGCGCCTGTGATAAACGGATACCTGTGACTGGGCTGACTCCCACAAAGGCAGTGACATGTTGAAGCTGTGCTGCGTGAGCTGCTACACAGGCTCCCCATGAGTACCTGCACACAGAGGCCCCACTTGGACTCGATCAGGAGCGCAGCAGCTTCAGCATCTATACAAGCACATGTCACATGAACAGCAAGGTGTGTGATCACTCACCCAACCAGGTGCAAGTGTGTTGGGCCATTGTGCATAGCCAAGATGTGCTGGCATAGTGCTGTAGCGTCAGCCATGTCCTGGGCACCCCATAGTGATTTGGAACCACACGATGACCCAACACCCCGTTGGTTGTATCGCACTACAGTCTGCACATCTTGACACCTTGCAGCTTGCCTGCAAAACATTTGGGTGTCATGGCAGTGTATTTTGCGGGCTAATTCCGGCTCCAAACAAGTGCCGTAGAGCATGCCTGAAGATTGAGAGGACAATTGGATCATCACAACAGCCTCCCATTTGTGCATAGGGATGGAAAATGACAAGACCAAGTCTTTGGTGACCTGCGTCAGCTTTGAGGCTGACTGCACGAAAGCTGGAGCAAGACAGTCGCACACCCCGGGGGTAGCCTCACCAGGAATCGACGCTTTATTCAGTACGTAGCTTTGCAACTGGCATCCTTGTGAACCTGGCAACATCAATTCCTGGCCGTAGCTCATCACCGCGGCAGTCCGTCTGCTTCCTTTGCGACTGTTGCGACGATCGGACGCAGCTGCGCAACGACCTTCACCACTTCAGCAGGCCCGTGGCAACAAGCTCTTGCATGTGCCGTGCTTGTGCTTCTATACTGTCGATCTGTGTGTCAGCAAGCGCAAGAAGAAACTCTCGCTGTTGCGGGTCCGCTTGTTTGGACTTGTCGAACTCTGCACGGGCTTTTCTGACAATATGCAGCCGTCGATTCTCTGTAGGCATCAGCTTTGCAGCACGCAGGATTTGCCGGTAAAGGCCTAGTGCTTTGTTCGCCATGGCATCGCACTGGCGACGTTCTGCAGTGTCGGAAAGTAGCGTATACGTCTGTCTTCTTCTTTGGCTCAAGCTACACATGCTGCATATGCTGAAATGCACAACTCAAATGCGCTTCGGCGTATGCTCCTGTGGACGCCACGACGATACAGCCACGCGGAGCTATACATACACACTGATTGCGAAGCTCGCTCCGCTTGCAAACTGCAGGTGCACTTGTGATCGGGGCTTGAGTGCACTGTGCAGTCCGCTAGCGTACCGGCTAAGCTCCCTCGAACGCGTGGAAAATATGCAGAGTGACAACAGGGGCATAATCTCTGGCTGCAGAGCGATTGCGCCGAAATAAGCAAGTGACCGTTATGTTCAGCAAAGACAACTTGAAGAGACTTGCAGAGCAAGCTCAGAAGGCTGGCAACCGGCTGGCAACAAACGCAGGTGGTACTACAAACCAATGGTTTGCAGGGCAGGGGAGCCCTGAAAGGAACACAGGTGCGACTGAAATTCATAGTTTGGGTCCAGACACAGTAAAGCTGCGATCAGAGAACATAGCTTCTGTGCAGGGGATGTTCTTGAGGGGCTATCAGAGCTGCCACCTGAGCAGGCTGTGATCAAGCTGCAACGGCAGAATGCTCGCCTCCGCCGGAAGGCCGAGGCAGCTATGGCTCTTGAGCAAGAAAATGCTGGCCTGAAGACTCAACTTGAGGATTTGGCTGCTCAAATGGCAAGTATACAACACTGCAGATCTGTGAACAACTCCATCAGCTGTTTCACAGTCTTGGTGTTGACATGTTTTCTTTTGCCCTGTGCAGGCCAACAAAGTAGCTGCAGAAATAGCTGCAGAAAAAGAGGTCAAGCTGGTTGCAAACACTGACGCAGATCCAGAAAAGGTGTGCACCTCAACTTGACTTTTGTTCCATCAGCCCTTGTGCAGACACTTACTTGCCTGCTGGCACACAGGAAGTGCATTTGTTGGAGGCCAAAATTGAAGTGCTGAGAGGCAATCTGACTACAGCACGTCAGGAATTGGATGAAGCAGCTCAATGGAGGTATGAAGTGGACAGGCTGCAGGCGCAACTGAAAGCTGCTGGCATTGAGACACAGCCAGATATAGTACTCTCTCCAGTATCAGCACAGACATCATCCCCTGCCAAGCCGACAGACATTCCAACACACTCAAATGGAACAGATTCACAGCAGCCCTCATCAGCAGGACAGGTATCACCCAGTCAGGTTTCACCATTCCAGAGCGCTGCAATGCAAGAGCCTGGACTGTCATGGATGCAAAATCCAGAGCAGTCAGGCTTCAGTCAGTCAGAGGCTGGCTTGCAAAGCCCGGAACCCAGCGCTCTCTTCAGCGCGTCTGCTGTCGCTCAGATCCAGCAGCAAAATGCTGCACTCAAGGCAGAGCTGACTCAGCTGTCTCAGCGCGAGGCAGCTGAGGAGGCTGATGTGGCTGGTTTGCAGACTCAGAACCGAGAGCTCATTGCTGAAGTTGAGAAGCTGAGGGCAAACATGGGCGAAGTGAGCTTGCAGTCCTGTACATGCTGGGCACCCTACATAATCAGTCACATCAAGGCTCTGCCAACCATCGGCATGAAGCATGCATTCCTTGTCAAGTGCATAGCATATGTCATAAACTCTATACAACTGTTCCAGGTGGTCAGACCTAATTGTAGCATGCATGCTCTCTTGGTATTATTTATGCACTGGTGTGCTGTATTGCTGTGGTGTGCAGGCTCGGCACAAGCTTGCAGACAGCAAGGTGGCAGCTGGCACAGCCGAGAAGCAGCGCAAGCAGCTGGAGACTCAGGTTCAGCAGGCAGAGGCTGATAGGGCAAATGTCAAGGCACAGCTCTCAGACAGCCAACACTCACATGAGGAGGAGCTGCAAAGCCTGCGGCACACCATGCAGCTCATCTCTGATGAGATGAGAAACGCTCAGGCTGAGTATGAATCAAAGCTGAAAGCAGCTGCCACAGAGCTGCGCACAGTAAGAGAGGATTCTGAGGAGAAATCTGAGCAGCTAGCTCGCCAGCTTGGGCAGTCTGACTTTGCTGTGCGTCAATTGAGGGCAGAGCTGGAGGCAGCTTCCTCTGTGCAGTCTCAGACTCAGCAGGACAGTGAGCAGCAGGACCCTCAACAGCTTGAAACTCAGATCTCAAGCTTAACAGATGAGCTGGCTGCACTCAAGACACGGCATGACTCAGCTTTATCAGAGCAGGACTCAGCTCAGACACAGCATGCCAGCAAGCTTGAGCAAGCGCAGGGCAACAACACTCGGCTACAGCAAGATGTTGTGTCTTTGCAAGATCAGTTGCATGCAGCCAAGCAGCAATATGAGCAAGCAGAGGGCAAGGCTGACAGACTCAAGGCTGCGCTACAGAAGAAGTCAACAGCTGCTGAAGAGATGCAGACCCAGCTTGAGACGAAAGTGTCTAAGCTGCAGCAGCAACTACAATCGCAGTCAGCTCAGATGGATGCTGCAGCTGACAAAGCTGCTGTTGAAGCACAGATTCAAGATGTGACAGCAAAGAATGACAGGCTTCAGCAAGAGGTAGTTGACTTGAGAGCAGACGTGGATGAAAGCAGGCAGCAGGTTTGTTTCTGACTTTGCTTGCAGACGTGTCATGACTATGGTCCTCAGCCTGGATGACGTGCCTGCACATATCACTGATCCAGTTTGCTTATCCAAGTCATTCCGGTGCTTTTGAGACAGACGCTGCTGCAGATGCAGGACAACCTTGATTGATGCTCTGTGATTCTTATGCGGGGTACATTGAAACACAGTAGCAAGTGTAGCTGTACAGCACATGTACATGGGTCAGCAACTCATATGTAGCTGGCTGTAAGTTAAACAGATGTCACATTTGTCTCTCCTGCAGAGCTTCTGTGAGATGTGTCAGCCATCTTCATGTCTTCAGTGCAGATCAGTCAAGCAGCAACCTGCATGCAATGTGCCTGGAATGTATACCCTCAAACGCTGGTACAGATATGACAATGCCAGTTGCAAGGCCCCAAACCCAGTTCTATCGGTTGTCTGTGTGGTGTTCTGCGGTTTTTGCTACATGAAACAGTCATGTGTTGGACAGCAACCCCGTTTGCTTGGCACTCCCTTTCAACTGTCTGATGTGCAAGCCTCCACTTTGCAGGTTCAGCAAGCAAAGGACACGCTGTCTGAGGAGAGGCACAGTCACCAAGACAGTCAGCAAGCATTGGAGAGCTCGCAGCAGCTGCTGGCAGCCGCATCTGCTGAGCAGCAGCAACTGAGTTCTCAGATGGCAGACCTACAACTGCAACTTCAGGGATCCACTGCAAAGCAAAGGGATCTCCACGTTGCCATCAGTGCAGCAGATGCAAAGCTGAGCGCTAGTGAAGCTGACCTGGCCAGCACACACTCACAGGTGAATTACTTTCGCTTCTATGTATTTCAGCATAGTACTCACAGCCCATTGTAACCCTACTCCAAACAGGGTCAAAGGGTTTACGTGTTTCAAGCACTGCAATGCAATGCTGTGACTGCATTCCATCTGTGCTGGCATAAGATGAGCATGGCCCAAGTGCAGATCTGTGCGTCATGGCAGTTGCTGCTGATTCTCCTATGCTGCCGTGTGAGATACATACACACTGCATCTGCCTGTGCATATTCAAAGGTGTCTGCATTTATGCAGACGCATGACGTAGTCTTGATGTGCATGTTTGATAAACCCCAAGAACAGGTAGTTGTCCAGCATGCTTTGTGCAAGCAGACCCTGTGAATGGTGCCTGCCATGTGGTGTTTCGGTCAGCATGATCATATGCTGGTGGGCATGTCGCCAAGGCACTGCTTGCGCAGTTTGCAGCACCAGCAGCTTAGTTGCTTCTTGACTTGACAGGTGAGCAGCCTGCAGCGGCATGTAGAGGACTTGCAACAGGCTGCAGAGTCCAGTCAGGCTGCGCACAAGCAGGTGGTGGATCAGCTCAAGCAAGCTCTGAGTGACAAAGATGTGCTGGAGCAGCAGATGCAAGCTGTGGTGTTGCAGGGACCAGCAGGTGGCTCATTGGCCACAGCCTTGCCAGTCCATTTCTGGATTGACTGCGCTGCAAAACTGTGTTTGAGACATCCATGTCCATAGAGTTAATGCTGCCCTGCAGCAGCACTGCCTGTTTGTGTTTGCAGCATGCTTGCTGCCTTTCTGAGAACATGTCTCCAGGCATATGCACAAGTTGTGCTTGCAGTCTAAGGTGCATTCAGTCATACGCAGAATGGTGGCTGCAGGCCCAACATGCAGGTCACACAATGCATACTCACTCAGGTCACTGTGGAGTGTCATACAGTGTCAAGCAGCAGGCTGAATTGCTCTGTCACAGAGTTGCTAGTGCATTTGCATGACAAAACGAGGCTGTTTTGATTATATGGCTGTTTTGTCATGCCTGTGTGATTCTGATCAGCATGACTTGTACTCTGCTGTCCGTTCTGCTGCAGATGCAAACAGCTCTGCCAAGGAGCCTGCGGATTCAGACGGATCTCAGCAGCAAGGCCCAGGGAGGCCTGTGCTGTCCAATCAGACTGCGGCTGGTGAGGCACCCCACAGGCCTGCAAAGAGCCTCAGCCCTGCTGCAGCTGCCGGTACACCATATCAGTCATGTAAATGTTGTCACTGTCGATGCTGGCTTGGTCAGCATTGAGTACTGTGAACATGAACACGCCCATATCTAGCTTGCCTGCCTGACATTGCAAGCAAAGTGTGTGTGCAGTCTTTGAAAGCATGCAAATAGTGTTTGTAGCGCCTGGTATGCCTGTGGGCTGCCACTATAGCTGAATATCAAAGAGTCCCATCACAATGCCCACTAGCACACACTGTCCCTGTCTGTTTCTTCTGTTGTGGCATCTGTCTTGCACTGCAATGAGGATTCAGATCCTTTGTGACATTGCTGGCTGCGGGTCGAATTGGCACGCATAACCTCTTGCCTGCCAAATTTTCCAACCATGGCGTAGTTTGATTGCTATACAGCATTTGATCTGTAGCAAGACTGCAGTGCACGCTGCTAGTGCAGGCACTGATATGGTGGAATTGGTTGAGGATCAAGGCCCTGATCATCCACCTGCAGAGGACAGCTCAGCAAGCAAAGAAGCCTGTGACAGCCAAGCAGCAGAAGCCCTGGATGGCAGAAAGGCACTTGAACGCCAGCTGGAGCAAGCTCTAAAAGTTAGAGCAGAGCTTGAGAGCCAATTAGCAGAAGCTTTGATGGGCCAGCAGGGCCTGAAGACCCAACTGGCAAACGCCAAGCTGGCTGAGGAACAAGCTGAGAAGCAAGTCAGGGACACTTCAGTTGGAAAAAGCAAGCTTGAGCAGCAGTTGGAGGAGGCTCAGACTCACCAAGCTGATCTTGACAAGCAGCTCAAGGATGCAACAGCAAGTAGGGGCAGCTTGCAGCAGCAGCTCGAGGGCTCCCAAGCAGAGCAGAAACAGGTTCTTCAGCAGCTCAAGGACAGTCTAGCAAGCCAGAGCGAGCTGGATCAGCGCTTGCAAGAAGCCGAGACTGCTAAGACTGATGCTCTGCAGCAGCTGGGTGTCAGCCTAGCCAGCAACAGCCAGCTTCAGCAGAGTCTGCAGGCGCAGGCAGACCAGGCTGACGTTGAGCAGCAGCTGAAAGACGCACAAGCAGGCAAGGACAGTCTTGAACAGCAGCTGAAGGAGGCGCTGAGGCAGCAAAGCAAGACTGAGCAAAACCTTGAAGAGGTTACAGCTAAGCAGGAGAAGCTCATGCAGCAGCTGGGGCATGCCCAGCATCATCAAGCTGAAGCTGAGCAGCAGCTGAAGCAGGCATCCAGCGCACATGAGGACACTAACCAGCAGCTTGCTGCGCTCCAAGGGCAAGAAACAGGCTGGCTAGAGGAGAGGCAGTCTCTTTTGACAGAGCATGAACAAGTTAAGCAGCAGCTCACCAAGTTACAAAGCCAACTTGACACTCAGCAGGAAAAA
>JAABUU010006576.1_pt1 | contig 12395 bp, 12 predicted proteins | sample 5559301 | NCBI WGS metagenome assembly JAABUU01 (sample SAMN10711884, study PRJNA513360) | rock metagenome | isolation source: Antarctica rocks | place: Antarctica: Victoria Land, Richard Nunatak white
CTGTATAGGATAGCTGTGAAATATATCAGCCACAGAGTGACATGGGCATGCCCTCGTTGGTGCATGCTTTGGAAACCCACAAGACATGCATGCCTGGCAGGAAAAGGTTATTGTTGTATATTGGCTGCTGGAGCTGGACTAGAGTACAGCGTGTGGCGTCACAATATTAGCACCCTCTTTCATCACATCATCACTACTGCAACTTCTTTGGTGCTCTATTATTGGCGGTCTTTGAATATTCCCCAAAATGCTGCTGCATGGACAGGTAGTAGGTCAGAACTGTCGCGGTCAACCTAGGACTGTTTGGAACAGTCTGATACTCACTAGGTTGAACCACTACATCCATAATGCTCAGAACAAGCCGGGAGCTGACTTGCGTTGCATGCACCTGATAACTGTTGGCCAAGCCCGCGTTTCAATAGTTGTTGCTGCTGCTGCTGCTGCTGCTGCTGTTGTTGTTGTTGTTGTTGTCATTAACACTATTGTTGTTGGCATTGTCATTAACACTACTGGTATTGTCATGATTAGTGTTATTTGAACATGTAGTGCTGAAAGCATGTAGAATTCCTGGTCATTGGATTCTGACTCCCTTGGTGAGTCCCAAAGACAGTAAACATGATTTGATTGATCAACCTTTGTCAGAGCAGAGTGTTTTTTGTTTCATGTTCATGGAGCACATTGGCACACAAGACCCATGTTGGTGCTGTCTACAGGGCGTCATGCGGCGTGGCATGCAAGTGTCAGCTCTAAGGGAGTTCATCTTGTCTCAAGGAGCTTCCAAAAACGTGACAGTGCAAGAGTGGGACAAGATTTGGACCATGAACAAGAAGGTACAGCCCTGTTTTGTGATATGAGGTAGACCTGCATACACAGGTGTGGAGTAGACCCATCAACAGATATGAGCTGCAGGTCAACTGACTACCTTGATTTGCATCATCTGCCGGAAACAGCAGCTGAAGTCTGTTGCTGAAAGAGCAGTAGATGAACATAAAGATTAGGGAAAGATCATGTGCTAAGATCATGTGCTAACACTTTGGTCGTTTCATATCACAAATCTACATCCATATTTGTGAGTGATGCATGACCAATTGAGAGTTATTTCTTTGCATGATAAAATTATCACAAAAGCCATTTCTAGATGCCACGAGCCAGCTGCCCTCACACTACAATGCATGCATTTCATGTATAAGGCATTGCAACAGTATTGCATGCATTACATGTGCAATGCATGCATGCAGGTCATTGATCCTGTATGTGGCCGACACACAGCTGTGCTCAAGTCCAGTAAGATCTTGCTCAGGCTCAGCAATGGGCCAGATGAGCCCGAGGTCATGATTCTGCCCCGCCACAAAAAGTTTGAGGGAGCAGGCAAAAAAGCCACCACCAAAACAAAGGTAAGCATGTGCTGTCACTATGCTCTTGACCTTGACCTGTGGAGTTAGTCAAGTAGATGTCAGGCAAAGGCACAAGGGCAATCATGCCTGGCTGCTGCTGACCTGTCAATCAACATCTATGAGTCTGTGATCGTCTGTGTAATTCCAATGTGATGCTGTCAATCGTGTAACATGACCTCAACATCTGGACAAGCTCACAGTATGCTGAAAATAGACAACCTGGAAATAAACTTGGATGATCAAACCAGTTGCAACAATTCTGTACAACAGCTAAAACTGGAGCCAAGCAAAAGGATTTGGGCAATGATACCTTGCCATGCTCATCTTTTAAGTCTCAACACCACGTGCATGAATAGCTCTGCAATTTCATTTCAAATATTGTCTATGTTTCAACATGCCTACACCATTTGGATACGCCACAGTGTGTCTCTGCTTTGATGGTCTTGCACTGAAACTGCAGCCAATGGTCTCTTAACTCAGGAGACAATCACCTCATGTTTCATGTATGCCAGGTGCCCTTGGCATGTCACTGCCTTTTCCTGACAGCAGCCTTATCATTCAGAGGTTTCATCAGTCATTCAAGCAACTGACAACTGGTTATCTTGAATAACTGCAGTCAAACGGCCCCAGTCAAAGGGCCTAGCTGGCCTCAACTACTGTAAAATGCCTGTCTGACTGCAGGAACTATGGTTGGATGCAGAAGATGTGCAGCTGTTGAAAGAAGGAGAGGAGGTGACTCTCATGGATTGGGGCAATGCCATTGTGCAAACTATTTCTAAGTCTGCAGACGGCAAGACCATCACAGGCATGCACCTGTTCTGTGCTTCAGCATGCATTCACATGGGTTTCTTTTTTCCTATGACAGCTGGAAGCAACTGTGTTTCTTGCCTGATAAGAGTGTGGCATCAGCACCTGTGTTGGTGTGGTTTGGTTCCAGAATCTTTTCTGCAGTGCTTGGTAGGCGCGATTGTCAAAGCTGTAGTGCGCCTGATGTCTTTTGCCCATTATGCGTTTTATTTTGACAAGCAAGCGACCTTTGCCTTGTACAGTAACCATCAGCAGCCTGCTCTTCATGTGTTTTGCATATAGAGGCACTGTCCTGTTATTTCAGGCGCCGAGGGCAAGCTACACCTCGAGGGCAGTGTAAAAACCACCAAGTGGAAGTTGCACTGGCTACCAAACATTAGTGAGCTGGTTCCCTTACGCCTGGTAGACTTTGACCACCTCATTACTAAGAAGAAGCTGGAGGAGGGCGATGCGATTGAAGATAATGTCAACAAAAAGTCGGTAAGATAGATATGCAGATGCAAGGTCCCATTTTGGCCTGTTCAATCTGGACTGGTCAATCTGGCATGATTGGATTTAACCTGCATGATCAATATTGTTATTACTGTCATGATTTTTAATTTATGATTATCAATGTTGTTGTTATTATTACTTGACCTGCTGTAATGCAGCTGATGCCTTGAGCATGCATCACTGTCATGATGCATCATCACCATGCATCACAACATGCAACGTGGAAAAGGTTGTGTACACACCCTAATTTAGCATCTGTGTAGCTACCGCTTCTAAAGGAATTTGTGGCTTCCCTTTGGTACATCTGCATAGCTAGCATCAGTAATGAAGATTGTGATGGTGCACGTACCTGCGGTGATTTATACTGCCTGTATTGCAGAGGTGGGAGGTAGAAGCAGTTGGAGACGCCAACATGCGCAAGCTTCAGAAAGGTGAAGTTCTTCAGCTGGAAAGGAAAGGCTATTTCATCATCGACCAGCCACACTTGAAGGGCAAGCCTATGGTGCTGTTTGCCATTCCTGATGGAAGGCAAAAGGCAATTATTCCCTCTCCCAGCTAAACAGAAAAATTTGGAATCAACACAGATGCATGTATGCTGCTCTGTAGACCTCAGGAATAACTAACTGTCACTGATGAAGATTGTGGTGGTTTTGTTTTGTGTTACCTGTTGTATGGAGGCTAGACAAGGTTGCTGGGGCTTGGCATTGTGATGCAAATGCAAAGATGAAAATTCAGCCTTGTGGATGCACTGAGCTGCCCACTCCTTGAAGCCATGGTCCTCCTACAGGGCCAGTTGCTAGTCCCAAGCTAGCTTTTAAATGGGTTGCATAGCGCTAGACTGGTCTAGACCAGAGGATTTGTCACCATGGTGGCCACCATCAGACATGTTCACAAGCTATCACGGCTGCTGGAGAGAGCACTCCACCACAGTCTGCTTATGTTCGTGGCTACACTGCATCAGTACACTTGCTGCAATCCTTGGCATCTTTTGACTTCTAAATACCTAGGTAGGGCAGGCCTGTGCTGCCGCTGAATTGGGCTAAAAGTGCGTGTTGCACATTGACGGCAGCGCGTTACGAAGTGCACCAAACAATGGCAGGTGCAATCACACGGCAAGCACGTTGGCAGGCTAGGTTGTAAATGCTGAGTCATAGCTGTGAAGCAGTCAATGCTGGTTTCAGAGCGAGTTTTGAAGCAAATGCATACGCAGCCTCCCACGACAGTCACGCAACAGAGCGATACGCGCCAAATCGATGCGCTTCTAGCCTGTCAGAAGTTGCATCTCTGAAGTTGGCCCAATGTTGACGGATGCGTTCGAGAAGCCTAAGGCAGGTGTCAACCTTTCCGACACCATCTCCAATAAGCTGAAAGATTACCCTGCGGCTTCGAGCTCTAGTAGGAGCCGCTCTGTTATACCTAAATGCTTCCGACCGTCAAACTCCGAGACCAGCCCAAACAAAGCCGATTTGAGGAGGCAGCTTACGGACGCTCGACTTCAGTACGAACAGCTTACATACCAGAATCAGCACGCCGAGACGGCCTTGTCTAGGTCCATCTCAGAAACGCTTCGCTTTGACCATGACAAGAGGCTTGCGGAAACTCAAGCAGCACAAGCCAACCAAGAGCTCCACAAGCTGCAAAAATCACTACAGGCGTCAGAGGGTCGTGCAACTGAAGCCGGTCAGCAGGTCCAGCGGGAGGTTCAAGTGCTGAGAAACCGTGTGCGCGGACTCACTACCCAGACGCACAAAGTCTCAAGCCATCTGCAGATCTTTGAAGGCGGTAGCGTTGCTCGCCTGATGGACGTAGGCTGGGAAGGTGGCGTCACAGATAGGTGTACTGATCAAAGCTCACAGCTGACAGAAGCCCTGCTCAGCCTCCAAGAGCTCCACAGTGACCTGGACATAGCTCAGCAGCAGATGTCATTGCTTGAGACAACAGTGCAGGGCAGAACTTCAGCTGACTGGCAAGCACAGCAAGAACTGCAGGAGCAGCTGCTTCGCCTGCAGTCTCAGCAATGGTGGGCTCCACAGCTAGCCAAGGGATCAGTGAGTTTAGGATCTGCATATGTGGGCGGCGTCTGGTGGATCACAAAGGGTGTGACTAAGTTCTGCCTGGTTCCTGTCACAGTTCCTGCCGCCATTGTGCAGAGGGTTTATGACATGGCCAAGCGTAACCATCAGACTATCATCTATGAGTCATTCTCAGAGGTGCGCTGCAGCCATCTTGCTCACTCCTGTTTGCAATGTCAACATGTTGCACTGATGCTAGTAAGAGTGATGAAGGCCCAGCCTGCAGTTGGTTAGTTGGCTTGTGCATAGCCATGCATGTTTACTTCATACTTGAGGCAGCCTGCACAGCTCTGTATGGCATTCATACAAGCAAACAACCAGACCCACTGTCTGCAGGGCTTCAGCAATAGCCAGGAAAGTGAGCCATCTTGTGATCCACAGAATCCCATGTTGGGCAAAGCTTTCAAAATGGAGGAATGAAGCTTTGAGAGTGGCACTGTTTATTGTTAAAACCAGCAGTTCCTGGAGATGAGATGAGCTCTGAGCAGGTGTACACTACAGAGGCTGATGAACTCATTCTTTTGAGCAATTGCTACATCACAGATGAATAAAGCAACACATGCATAATCTGATGTTTGATGTGGGTGCGCTGCTGCGGCTAATAAAGTTTTATCTGTCAAGTATGCTTTGAATTTGTTTGTAGGTGTCACAGCAAACATTTTGTATCTGTGATAGATAGGATTTAGGCTTGCCAAGACCTGTGTATGGCACTTGAAGGCCATAACAGGCTAGTGTTTAGGTGGCTGTTATAGCAGACACACATTGTGTTATTTGGAGATTTTGTGCACTCTCATGCGGATTTGGGATTTGCAAATTCAATTGAGTACTAAGGTAGGCTAGGCTAGGTTTGAAATAGAAACATGCTAGCTTGCTGCTTTGACATTGCTGTATCTTGGGATGCCTAAAGGTCCTTTTGTGCACCAGGACAAAGCCAGACCCTGAAGCATGGAGATTCGTAAATTAGCTTCAAGTCAGCATGAGTAAGATGCTGAGCTGCAGGTGAATACTCTTTTTGTTCCTCATAGCCCCTGCATTCTGCCTCCCCTGTGGCCATTGCAAACGGCGCCGGCTGGACACCGCAGGAGCCGAAGTGTATACGGCTTCGCCATGACTATTGACAATGTGATCAAGTCTGAAAGTAAGCACAGCTGGCAAGTTTCTGCTGGCAAGTTTCTGCTGGCAAGTTTCTGCTGGCGAGTTCCTTACCACATCAATGATATCACAGCTTACCACGCTGCACAAATCATTCGTACTAAAGTTGGCTGACATAGCAGCTCAGAATCCTCAAGGACTGAGCAGCGTCTGGTCCTGGTCGTCCTTGTCTGAATTGCACAGACTCTGAATAAACAGTGCAACGGTACCCAACGGTATTTTACTACACTCGTAATACCTTTGGGTATCGTTGGCATAAAAGTGATACATCGTTATTCAGTGAAAGGTGACACATGATATCTATTGACTGTTACAGCTAAAATGCATGGCGCCGTTTGAAAGGCCTGTGCCAATGGTGTCTGCTTTCTTAGTCTGAACCACCATGATCCAGACTCTGGCAGCAGGACCAGTTGATGCTGAAAAGGGTGTCATGCAACGCTGTTGCTACTAGGCTGGAGCCATTATGTGTCTGCATGGCCAACAGGTGCCTTATTGCAGACATCTGCAGCAACGCCACTGGTCAGGGGGCCCTCAGTTGCCATGCCAGCTGATGTAAGCCTGGGAGCCTGATGCCGACAAGCTGGGGAGCTGTCAAATGCATGGGCTGTTGTAGGGCGCTGCTGCTGCTGCATGCTGCGCTGCCATCTTTACTTCTTGCTTGTGAATGGCTGCTTGCGCTGTACTGGTCACTTGAAATGGTGGCGTGCCTGCTTGAGATTTGAGGAACATGATCCCAAACACACCCACCCAACATGACGTTTGTAGCCATGGCATCATGGTGCATCTGAGCCATCTGCTGCCTCAAAAGCTGATCTTGAAGCTTGAGCACCTGCAAAGTGTCACATCACTCAGTGAGCATGGCTGCATCCCATTATAATGCTAAATTTGCGATGTAACAGGCTTTGCTTGATGCATTCAGGATACAGAGTCACACTGTGAAGCTGGCAGCTAGGCCTAGATAAATGACACATTAATGAGACATGGCATCAAATGACAAGACAGCACTGCAAGAAACAGATCTGCAAGTGTGCACAAGTCTGCCAATAAAGCTTACAGGCATGCAAAAGGCAATCAGGGTCCAAGTAGCACCTGGACAGACTTGTTGAGAACCTGGTTAGCTGCATCCAGGTCCTCAGTCAAGCTCACCATGATCACCCAGCTTGAGCTCTCTGACAGCTAGCTCCGGGCTGCCGCCTTAGGAGGCTCCCGTTATGATTGCTGAAAAGCGTAAACTTTTCTTTTCTTTTCTTTTCTTTTTCTCTCTGACAGCTGCTCCTGGCAACCTGTTCTGTACAAGCTTCAAGCTTCATCCAGGAGCTCCTGGCCAAAGCTTTGACCGCAGAGGCAGCCTTGGAACACATACAACATGAGTGGGGTCTGTGATTAGTCAATATTGTCCATCAGGCAGCCCAGGGTTAATGGTAAGATTGTGGGCAAGACGGTATCACTAGCTTTCATACACAGGTCAACCCTTGTCTCTCTTGTTTTGTTCCCTGGAAGTTGGAGCAAGTTGTAGCCTGCATTAGCAAACAGTGCCTGTACAAATGTGTTTGTGATAACCTGCTCTAGGGTCTGCCGTGTGGTGAACTCCCAGTAAGCTCGCCTGAGTGTGAAATGCTACTAATGACCTTGAATGTGTGTCAACTGCTTGAATTTTTTAAACACTGCTTCGCAGTTCACTGTGAGCGCTTATTTTAGCTGAGGAACGTTTTCCATGTATGGAGGTGCCTCTGAGTCCATCAAAGTGTTGCACTCCTGCACAACTCTGCCACCCCAATAGCTACCACGTGCACATGTGCGCATCAATGTCCTTGAATGTGTCGCGGTGGGATTCATAATTATTTGTAGAATCATTCATGCTTTCATGTTTTGCAACTGCACAGCTGAGATCGTGCATTAGATGCCAGCTAGACAATGGTTACTGGGCCAATTGAAATGCTTGATTCACTGGAAATTTACGCTATGCATACACGGGCATATAGACCTGCATGAAAGCTGAGAGCTAGTGGTGGATAAAGCGTAACTGTGAGAAGGCAAGGAAATTGAGGCAAGCATTGAGGAAGCACGCAATTGCAAGGTCCATGGAAGCCCACCTAACGAAACCGTCAACTGACATTCAGCAGTCTTGTCACGGCAGACGGAATTATCATAAATTGTGGTAATACTGCAGACCTGAAGCTGCAAATGCACATTCTTTATTGTTTTACCTACGAGCAGACAGGCCATGTTACACTGATCAGAGCGCAATGAGCCGCGTCGACCCAGGGCTTAAAGCACGATGGTTTCGGAGCAGATGCAAATCAGAGACAGCGCAACGGCGAAAGCGACTCGGTTTAAAACAGCCCTTGCATACGCTTTGCTGCACAAAAAAGCTAGACATTTCAGCGAGCGGTGGCTTGCCGCATCAACACCGTTTGTGATCCAGTCCAGCTCGATCTGTGAAAACCATCTAGGTGTTAGCTGGCATGCAGTGTGCGCATACCTCGGTGTGGCTCTCTGGACACATATGGCTTGAGTTGTAGGCAGTGTTGGAGAATGTCTCTGCAAACATGCAGTCGAAGTCGCTTTGGCAAGTTTCTGCGACGGTCTCCTGACAAAGCTTCAGCTCTTTCTGGACAGCAGGCCCCTGCAACATACAGCATCAGACAGCAACTCTGCAGCTTCAGTGGGCATTTGAGGACGCCGGGAGTCTGTAGACTGCGTTCCTGCCCGTTCGTCTGGTCCGGGCCAAATAGAAACCTTGGCAGATTCAAGCTTGTTCCTTGCCCCCAGTCTATAGCTGGCCCTGAACCTAGCCCTGAGCCTGCAAATTCGAAAGCAAGGCAGGGCAGCTGGCCGCTAGCACAGGTGACATGGAAATGCTTGGCAGCAGTGGCTGTTGCCTGTACCATCTGGTCTCTGCATCAAAACAGGTCAGCCTCAAGCCAGCTTGTTGCTGAACCAAAACAAGCCAGTGTGGGATGGGCAAGTGAAGCTGTATACAGTGGTCAACACACACTTTCCAGCACCACAGCTAAAGCAGCTCACCTTCACCAACAGCCTGCTTTTGCCAGCATCAGTTTTGCAAGCATCAGTCATGCACAGAGGACTCACATGGTGCAGACGCTAGTGTATCAAGTCCAAAGGGTGAGGCTCTTCCTAAAAATGACATGCTGCGGGTAGTTCTGGCAACCCTCGCAATTGTAATTTCTCTGAAGGCAGTGTCTGCACTGATGCCCAACAATGCTGACATATTGTAAATAACACAGCTCAGAGTAAGACGCCGCATTGCACGGCGACTGTTGATTTTATGTACAATTTCAGTTGATTGTTTTGTCATACTTGGCAGCACACACAGCAGCACCTTACAAAGGAAACCTTTGAGCCATAAGAGCTTGAAGGAGCTTGCTGCTGTCAAATTCTTTATTGTTGACTACCAGTCTTTGTCAACGACTACTAACAGATACTACATAGACATGAAGAAATATTTTGTTTAGATGCATGCACTTTTCGTGCTGCTGTGCCCCTTTTGCTCAAGGAGCGGTGTGTTTCTGTGCAGCTGCTGACGATGAACATCCTGACCAAACTGGTGTCGGTTGTCCTGCTCAGCTCGCCCTTCATTGTCATTGGAGGATTCCTGTACAAGCAGGCTTCAGGCTCATCTTGGAAGGAGGCTTTCTTCAAGTGCTATGTTGTCTTGCAAGATGTCCCAGGTGAACATGTTTAGCCTCCATTTCACCCCAATTTGCTCTCAAGGAAGCCCTAGCCCTTCATATCCACGTCCCCCCAGCCCCACCCCCTATGGCCCCCCTGCCCAAAGGCACGAGTGCGCTTTGCTTTCATCTACAGCCACATCAACATCATCACCACAAGTGAAGCATGATGTCATACACGCCAAAACGTAAGGCAGCCTCAAGACTCCACTCTACGCTCACTTGTTTTGTTTTTCTTTGTGGTCTCAGGAGCAGTTTGCATGATCTGATGAGGGCTACATGTCTGTTGCAATTGCTTGTGCTCAAGATGCTGATGAAGTTGCGCAGGTGCTGATGCAACGGTAGTGCCTAATGACAGAGCAGCTCTGGTGCTCCACTCCATTTTCCAGCTGGGACTGCTGACCTTTGCTGTTGTCTTGGGGGTGGTGTGCAGCGACATCTCAGCAGCCGTTGAATCCATCCAGTCTGGCAATTACGCTGTTGTGGAGTCTGGTCATACCGTGATACTAAACTGGAACAAGCTGACAATCCCTGTCTTGAGGCAGGTATGCTCTGCAATTAAGGTTCCCTAGGCGTCATCTTGGTGAGCTGACAGTATCTCATGCAAATCTCCAAACTGCTGTATTTTTACTCTGAGACAAGTGCAGCCGTCTGATGCTGACTCTAGCAATGTGTTTGCTGTGTAAAGTTATCCAGCATGTGAGACCAAAGACATTCTGACAACAACCTTTTGGTCAGCCAGAGAATGTCAGTGCTCAATTATTCGGCATACATCAGGGCACAGGTCTGACTTTCAGGCAGGGAGCACAGTCAACAGATGATATCAGAATGCTGCCTCCTGCATGATCAGGCAGATAGCCAAACATGCTGGAAAGCGTATGCAATGACTTGCACGATGAAATGTTGTAGCGTCAGCGTCCGTTCATGCAGCCCAACCCTACGCCAGTGACGGATGACAGCAGCATGGATCAACGCAAGTGAGTGTGTGCGGAATGCAGATGGCGGTGGCCAGGGCAGAACAGCAGGTGGGCGCCTTCAAAGGCCCTGTAGTGGTGCTGGCAGACATGGACAAGGCCAAAATGGATGCAGCGGTGGCCAAGGGCCTTCAAGGAAGCAAGATGGAGGTACAAACTAGTTTGCTTGCTCACTCTATCGCTCACTCACTCACTCACTCACTCTTCCAATCAATCACTCACTTGCTGGCTCGCTCACTCACTCACTCACTCACTCACTCACTCACTCACTCACTCACTCACTCACTCACTCACTCACTCACTCACTCACTCACTTCACCAAATACATGTCCTTCCCCAGGGTCATGTCAGGTATGCACAGTCCTGAGTAGCTCCTTGTATGAGGTTCTTGCTTTTTGCAGTCAGCAACAGGTGTCAATGTGCTCTCAAGGATGAGGTACAAGTGCATCCTCATAGCTAGTATTTACAACTCATGCAGTTGGATTCTCAGTTTCAGCATCCTCCCATACACTGTCACAAGGCCTAGAACCATATCAAAGTTGCACCTCAAGCCAAAGCTGCTATGCCCCTAGGCTTGCAGCTGTACACACGGTGTGTGCACAGTGACTGTGACATTGCAGACCCGCACTACATAAAATTTGAAACGATAGCATAGCTTAGTTAGTATGTACTGTGTTACAGGTGTTGACTCGCTCAGGCCGTCCTCACAGCATAGCAGACCTGGAGAAAGCTGCTGCTGGTAAGAGCGTCTTGTAACAGCGTAAATCTCAGTATGTTGCCGCAATGATCTGTATGTTGCCTGCTTGTCTTCACATAATCAGGATGCGACTCTTTGTGCATCACGCGCTTGCCACTCATCACAGGCTCAGACGTTCCAACTAATCAGTTGCACATCAGCACTGACGACTAGGTTGTCCACATGCATGTTCAAGACAGGCAGCTTGTCGTCACGTCATTATACACTGACTATCATCCTGCTCAAATACTCTTGCAAGCTACATAGCTTACATAGATACATTGTTGTGTATGCAAATTTGCCAGTCAGACTAGCTGTTGACTATGCACCAGATACGTTCCCTGCAACTTGTGACACTACAGCTTATGTTGAAGCCTTGGGGTAGTATGCGTCAACTCTTAGCAAGTTGCATTGGTGCTGCCACAGGACTTGCAAACACCTCAAGTGACAAAGCTGACCTGGCTAATCGATGCTAAGTTTGACGAACTGTGTTGCAGGGCGTGCTAGGATCATAGTGATGCTGCTGACTGATGCTAAGTTTGACAGACTGTGTTGCAGGGCGCGTCGGGAATATAGTGATTAACTGACGCTAAGCCTGACAGACATGGTTGCAGGGCGTGCTAGGATCATAGTGATGCTGCATCCTGAGGATGAGGAAGGTGCAGCCCAGCGCAAGGTGGCTGCCATGACTGGCATTGAAGCACTGGGGGGTGGAGCAAAGGTGAGTCACTCCCTCTGCCACCCATGTAACATCTGCAAGTGTCGATATTCAGTGGCCTTTGGTAATCATAACAATGTTCATGCTTTCCGGCTCATGATGAGCTAGGTACATGCAGGGCGAGTCTTGTCCCTCCAAAGTAGTCTGTCCTGAGCATCCCTGAGCTGGTACCCTCTGATGTGCAAAGATTGAGTGCTGGCACAATGACAAAAGTTACAGGCAATGGCGCTAGGTGGCGGACCAAGTCCCTAGCATTGACATGCAAAATTGGCTGTACAAGGATGCAACAAAGTGGTTCAGCTGATGAGCCAACCATAGGGTGTATGTGGGGTGGGGTGAGGGTGGGAGGGTGTGTGTT
>JAABUU010006577.1_pt1 | contig 12395 bp, 12 predicted proteins | sample 5559301 | NCBI WGS metagenome assembly JAABUU01 (sample SAMN10711884, study PRJNA513360) | rock metagenome | isolation source: Antarctica rocks | place: Antarctica: Victoria Land, Richard Nunatak white
CAGGCTTCCAGCCCCGCCGCCCAATGTCCCCGTAACAAGGCGCTCGCTGGAAACGCCTTCCAAGAGAGGCAGGCGGCAGCGCAGGTCGCCCGTGGTCGTGCTCATCTCCACGCGCGTATCCGAAGTTGTTTGCAAGCCAATATGCAGGTCGCCGCTGACGCTGGTGGCCGCGAGCGAGCCGGAGAATGGGGCCGCGAATGTGATATGCGCATCGCCGCTGACCGTGCCCACAGACGCCGCCGCGCCCGCAATTGCTGTTCCTGCAATGTCGCCGCTGACGGTTTTAATGGTCACCGCACCAGTTACCGAGTGCGCCTGCGCCCTGCCGCTGACCGTTTCCAGCGCGACTTGCGCCGCCCGCAGGTCGGCGGCTTGGATGCTGCCGCTTTGGGTCTTGAGCTGCAAGCGCCCGCCGACCGACCCGCCCGCTATGTCGCAGTCCCCGCTGACATTCTCAATCGCGGCATCGGCGACTGCCTGCACCCGGCGCAAAGTGATGTCTCCGCTGCGGCTGGACAGGGCCAAGCTCAGGCACGACAAGCCTTCGCCTGCCAAGTCGCCGCTCGCAGTCTGCGCGGTCAGGGCAGTCTGCGCTGTGTTCCAGCCTTCCAGGCGCAGTGCCCCGGAGCGCGTGTGCAGGGCGGCTTCACCCGGCGCACTCTCGTAGGGATGGCGCACAGTCAATTGGCCGCTGCCGGTGCGCGCTTTGCCTTGGGCCGCTGCGCCGTCGGCAGCAAGGTCGCCATGCGTGGTTTCCAGTTCCAGCATCAGCGCGCGCGGCACAGCGAGCGCGACATCCACAGTCAGCCGTCCCTGCGCATCGGCGGGGGCGACAATCTCTATGCGGCATTTGCCATTTTCCACGCGGCTGGTGAGGAACACTTGCTGCAAGAGCACGCGGGCCTCGGCCTCTGTTTCGGCCCACGCTGTCTTGGCGACTGTGCCCCGCGCTTCACTGCTCGCGTCGTCCCGGCCCGTGATTGTGAGGCGGCCGTAGGTGTTGGTAATCACCAGGCTGGATGCCCCGTCCCAATTGACGACACTGTTCATGGTGTCCTGCGCTTCCGGCTTGCGGTCGGTGTTGGCAGGGCGGCGCGTCGCCTCGCTCTCGCCGGATGTCCACTGCGCGGTGATGTCGTCCACGGCGCGCCGTCCGTCGCGGGCCGCCCGCCGGGCGTCCTGCCCGGCCTGGCGGGCGGCAACTTTGGCGGTGCGCACGGCATCGTTCTTGAGCGATGACAGCCCGCGCATGGCCTCGTCCACCGACTTGTTGATTTTGCCATAGTCTAGGTCGGGCTTGGGCATGTGCTCAAACGCTTTGCCCAGCAGCGATGCGGCCTGCCCGGCTGTGCGTACTGCGTGGGCGGCATGCAGCTTGCCCTGAAGCTCAGCGAGTTTGCCTTGCAGGTCGCCCAGTTTGCTTTGCATCTGCGTCAGCGCGACCGGGTCGGCGGCAGGCGGGGTAGGGGGCGGCGGAACAGGCGCAGGCGGCGGGGCAGGCGCCCCCGCGAGAGGCCGCACGGCTTTTAGCAGGCCGTCGGCCTGGTCTGCGGTAATCTTCCCCTCGCGGAGCATGTTGAGAATAAGAATGCTTTCGTCGCTCATGGCAATGGCCTTTCTGCAAAGTGGGCGTGGGGTGTGCGGCCTGCGCTTAACCGGCCAGGTGTGCGAGCATCTCGGCCCCAGCCAGGGCCGCGCTGACCATCAGCGTGACAATGCCTGCTGTGTACCAATCCCACTGGCTGCCGCGCCGCACGCGGGGCATGCGGCTTTGCTCCTGCAATGGGTTTTCGGCCTGCCAGTCCAGCAGGCTTAGATGCCCCTGCTGCGCCCGCGTGACCACGTTGTCTTCGTTTGTCGCCTGCATGGCGGCGTTGCTTTGCTCGCGCACTGTGTCTTATGTCACTGGTCGTGTCTCCTTGTGGTCTGTGCTGGCTAATGTGTCCATCTGTGATAACTCTTGCTATAAATCAATCTTGCTATAAATCAATCTTGCTATAAATCTTGCAGGGCATCCAGCCCTGATTGGGCATCCAGGGTGCCTGCGCTGATCGCGGCGAGGATGTCTTTGCGCTTTATCGCTTTCTGCTCGGCGTCCGTGGGCGCAGGGGCGTCCGCGCTGCCTTCGCTTGTCAGGTTCAGCGCCCCCAGCAGGCCGTCCAGCCTCGCCCGCACGGTGGGGTAGGAAATGCCCAGCGCGGCTTCCACATCGCGGATGACTCCCCGGCAGCGCAGGAATGTTTCCAGAAACTGGCCCTGTTCGGCGGAAAGGCTATCGTAGCGGCTGAGCGTAAACTGCCCCCGGATGTGAATATCACATGCCGGGCAGCTCACTTCGGTGACGGTGGCGCGTTCGCCGCACAGCGGGCACTGGCTTAACACGGGGCGGGTCATTGCGATTTCTCTTTTCTCCTTTCTTATTATACTCGGTTGTATCAAATATATTGATGTATAAATTAAAATACTTAATATAACATCCTAATTTTAGTTAAATATGTTAACTTATACTTCTGTGACACAGGGCAGCCGGAAAAGTTGCATTGGCGTAGAAAACAAAACAGCGTGGGGTATGATACAACCACGCAAAGCCAACAAAGCCGCCGCTTGACTGCCTGTTCTCACGGAAGTTCTTGATGATTGACAACCCCCTCGGCGAAATCGTGGAAGCCGGTACGACCGCGTTTATCGCGCAGTGCCTGGAAGTGCCCCGCGAGATCGTGCCCAAATTGTACGACCCGCCGCCGTTTGGCGCATTTGTGAAGATTGGACGCCCTGCCCCGGATGCTGCGCCCGCTTCGGACAGCCCCGCCGCCCTCAGCCTCACCGAAGACGAGGACGACCCTTTTGCCCCCTCGCTGCCCCTGCCTGCGCCTGCTCTGCCCGTCTCCGCCCTGCCCGCCGCCACTTACGCCCTGGTGTATGGGGCCAATACATCTTCGCTGGAACCCAGCCGCCGCCCATCTGCCCTGGGCTTTGCCGATGAAGACGAGATGCGACGCCAGCAGCCGCAAATCTTTGAGCTGCTGCGCACAGAGTTTTCCGGCATGCTGGTGGCATACAGCTTGGGCGATGGGTCGCCGCTGAAGCGCCATTTGCCGCCCCGCCCCCCGCGCATCCACAGCCGCGTGTATGCCTGCACATTGGCCGAGGTGCAGATGCTGACCCAAGACCTGTCGTTTTTGCGCGGCATTCTGCTGCCGTCCGGCGGCGCACTCCCTGGCATCCCCGCCGACGAGCTTGCCGCCGCGTGTCTGCGTCAGGCCCGGCAGGCCCAGCCGGAAGACCCCGGCTTTCTTTTGCGTGCAGGCCGCGCCCTCGCCCTTTTGCTGTCTGACGACTACGACCGCCTGCAAGCCATCCTGCGCTCGGTCGCCGACTAAAGTTTTGGGGGCTTTTTCTTTAGAGGCTGCTTTATGAAAGAACTTTTCGCCATGAAGTTTATGCTGTTCGCGCTGCTGTGCCTGCTCGCGCTTGCCCCCGCCCGCGCCGATGACGGCGTAGACCGCGCCCGCGCTTACCAGGCCGCGCTGCCTTTGTATGCCGACACCCCCCAGGCCCCGCTGCATGTCACCATCTCCAAGCCGCAGGTCTTCCCGAATTGCCGCATGACGCGCTTTGCCTACACCAGCGTCAACAGCCAGCGCGTGCCTGCCCTTTTGTTCCTGCCAAAGACGGCTTCGGCCACGCGGCCCGTGCCGTGCGTGGTGGTGCTGCATGGCTTGGGCGGCAGCAAAGAACTGATGGCAGGCTTCTGCCGCGCCCTCGCCGCGCAAGGCTTTGCCTCCTGCGCCATTGACCTGTCCGGCCAGGGCGAGCGCGCCCCGGCAGGCCAAAAGGGAGCTGTGTCTGCCGACCAGCTAGAGCAGAACCTGGTGGGAAGCGTCACCCAAACCACGCGCGACGTGCGTCGCCTGATTGACTACTTAGATACGCGCCATGACATCGACCCGAAGCGCATTGGGCTGGCGGGCTTGTCGCTGGGCGCGATTATCGGCACAGTCGCGTCTGGGGTGGATACGCGCATCAAAGCCACGGTGTTGGTGTCCGGCGGCGGCGGCTGGGGCGAGATTTTGCGCGTGCTGTCCGCTCGCTACGCCACCTACAACGGCCAGGCGGTCACAGGCCGCGAGAACCTCAATTGGCCGCTCATCAACGCTCTGCTTGCCCCGAACGACCCGCTCACCTTCGCCGCGCATATCGCCCCGCGCCCCTTGCTGATGATCAACGGCAGGCAGGACACGACCATTCCGCCTGCCCGCGCCGAGGCATTGTACGCCGCCGCCCAGTCCGCCTCCAACTCCCATGTGCGCATTGACTGGCTCCCGCAGGCCGGGCATCTGCCCCCGTTTGACACCATTTTCGCCGCCATCCGCCAGTGGCTGCACGGCGCACTCTGAGCATATCTTGAGGGTACCCCCGGCACACCAACGGCGTACCAACGACGGAACAAACTGTTCCGTCGTTGGTACGCCGTTAAAATGCTTGTGCAAAGCGTCAAAAAAGGGCTGGCAGCGGGCGTGCTACTGGCCCGCGCCGCCGCCGAGCGGCGAGGCCCCGCCGGGAGCGCCGACCGCGCCAAGCTTGTACCCGGCAGGCAGGACAAACACGGACGGGGCGACAGGCTTGGTAGACAATGACTTGGCAACTGATTTGGCGGTTACCGTCCCGACCGGGCTGCCGGCGACAATCAATGTCGTTTGCAGGGGCAGGCCCTTCACCTGGCGCAGCAGCGACTGCAAAGGCCCGGTTGGCCCGCCGCCGGTCAGCGAGCCGCTGGGCTGAGCCAGGTCGGGCGCGGCCCACACATCGGCTTTGAGCTGGCTGCCCGCCCCGGCGACATTGGCAGTCGCCACGGCGTAGTGGTGGGCGACATGCCCCAGGATGGTCTTGGACTGGTGCAGATCGCGCACCGTGGCCCCCGCGAAGCCGCCGCTTTGGCTTGCAGGAAGCGGACGGGTGGAGTAGGTGCGGGTGCGTCGGTTCAGGGTCAGCACCTGGTGGGCTGCCGGGTTCGCAATAAACGAATAGCTGCCGTAGTCCAGGCGCGACTGCTTGCCGTGCGTGTAGATAACCACTGTCTGCGGGCCGGTCTGGAAGAAGGGGCTGCCGGACTTCTGCACCTGGGCGCGCTGCTGCGGGGTCATGCTTTGCAGGGCGGCGGTGATTTGGGGATTGCTAATAGTGGTGGTCTGCACCAGGGTCAGGTCGGCATGGGCGGCGGGCGCAGCGAGCGCACCGGCAACGGCGGTCAAGGCACAGGCGAGCGTGCGGGTAGGGGACATAGGGACTCCTCGGTGATTGGGGTTCTTTGGGTTTCTTGTTCCAACATACGCACCGGGGCAAACACAGGTTCCCTGCGGGGGGCAGGGCGCGTCAGCGGTTGGGCCGGTACAGCAAGTCCAGGGCGACGGGGGGCAGGCGGCGGATGAGAGCCATTGTCAGCGAGGCCATCAACGGGTAGCGGATAATGCTTTGCCCCTGCTTCAAGCCGTCCAGGATAGCAGCGGCGCTCTGCTCCGCACTGACTGACGCGGGCGTCCAGGTCATGCCGTCCAGCATGGGCGTGCGCACAAAGCCGGGCGCGACGATAACCAGGCGGATATTTTGCGCCTTCCACGGCGCGCGCAGGCCGTCGCAAAGCTGCGAAATGGCGGCTTTGGACGCGGAATAGCCCGCCCCGCCGCCCGGAATAGCCCTGTCTGCGGACAGCGAAGACACAACAGCGATGGTGCCGCCGCCGGGCTGCGCGCGCATGACCGGGTGCAAAGCCTCCAGCCAGTGCGTGACGCCGAAGACGTTGGTGGCAAATATCTGCTCTACGTCGTCCGACTTAAATGCCTCCAAATCCACGCTTTCGGCAATGCCGGATGAGAGGATCGCGGTGTCTACGCGGCCCCATTGGGCGAGGATCGTGCCCAGCGCGGCCTGCACAAAGGCGGGGTCGCGCACGTCGCTCGGCACGGCAAGAGCCTCGCCGCCGAACATGACGACTTCGCGCGCGACCCGTGCCAGGCGTGCGCTGTCACGTCCAACAAGGGCCACGCGCTGTCGCTCGCGCCCCAAAGCGTTTGCCACGCCGCGCCCGATGCCGCTGCTTGCACCGGTGATTAAATATGTGTTGGGCATAGGGGTATTATTTGAGCGTGACAGTGGCATTCTGGCCGCCCTCTTTATTTACAGCGCCAACGGTGGCAAAGCCATAGTAGTGCCGGTAGCCATCGTTGCTAAAAGAAGTAAAGTCGTCTTGTGGCCCACCCGACGGCATGATAGGCTGGCAGACATAAGTGTAGGAAATCAAGAACTGATCGTCTTTGGCTTCATAGAGAACTTGCGTGACTTTGACATCTACCAGCGTATAAGTCGTCTTCTTGAAGACAAACGTATGCAGGGTGGGCGCGGCCAAGACCTGCGTGCGCAACTGTGCCGCCGCCGACGCTTGCGTGATGGGCGGCTGCGTCTCCCCTGGTGCGGGCAAAGCGGCGCGCGTGCCAGATGAAGTTGCCATGACAGCAGGCCGGTGGGCCAGTATCAATGCGCCGCCAAGCAGCCCGCCGGCAACAATGCACGCGGCGATGATGTTCAGCAGTCCCGCGCGTGTTTCGCCTGGCTGGCTCATGGTGGTGGCTCCATTTCGTAGTGCGCTACCTAGACAAATGCCTCGTAGATAGCGCGGACTGCGGCTTCGTACTGCGCGGTTTCCACGCCAACGATGATGTTCAGCTCACTGGAACCCTGGTTAATCATGCGGATGTTGATGCGCGCTTCCGCCAGGGCGTCAAACACGCGGGCGGCGACGCCTACGCGCTGCACCATGCCCTGACCCACGACAGCCACCATTGCCATGTCGCGCTGCACGTCAATGCGGTCGGGCTGCACGGCACGGCGAATATCGGCCACCACGTCGTCTTCTTTGCCATGAAGCTCTTCGTCAGTGACGATGACCGAAAGGGTGTCAATGCTGGTGGGCGAGTGCTCGTAGGAGATGCCGTGCGTTTCCAGTATCTCCAAAACGCGCCGCCCATACCCGCGCTCCTGGTTCATCAAAGCTTTCTCGGTGAAGATGGTGGCGAAGCCTTTGCGGCCCGCAATGCCCGCGATGCTGGTGGCATGGCTGTCCCGCGAGGCGACAATGCGCGTGCCTGGCGCGCCAGGTTCGTTGGTGTTCCTGATGTGGATGGGAATGCTGGCCTCGCGCACGGGGAACACGGCCTCGTCGTGCAGCACGCTCGCGCCCATGTACGACAACTCGCGCTGCTCGCGGTAGGTCACTTCTTCCAGGGGGCGAGGGCTGTCCACGATGCGCGGGTCGGCCATCAGCATGCCGGAAACGTCTGTCCAGTTCTCATACACCTGCGCATGCACGGCGCGGGCGACCACGGCCCCGGTGACATCCGAGCCGCCCCGGCTGAAGCAGCACACGCCGCCCTGTGGGTCGTGCCCATAGAAGCCGGGAACAACGGCGCGCGTGCCTTCGGGCACGGCCAGGAGCCGGGCGTGCATACGGGCGTAGCTCTCAGAGGGACGGAACCTGCCGTCACTGCTGAAGCGTATGCCCTCGCCCGCATCCACAAACTCTGCACCTAGGTAGGCGGCAATAATCTTGGCGCTCAGCCATTCGCCGCGCGATGCCGTCCAGTCGCGCTTGGCCCCGGCGGCTATCGCGTGCTCAATGTCGCGCAGCCATTCCCACGCGCCGTCCACGCCAAGCTGTTCAGCAATGCCCAGGTAGCGCTCTTTGATAACGGCAAACGGCGCAGAGGCATCCAGTCCCTGCTCGCCCAGTGAGTGGCACAGGTACAAAAGGTCGGTAATCTTCTTGTCGGCAGCATTGCGCTTGCCGGGCGCGCTGACCACCACAAAGCGGCGCGCGGGGTCGGCCTGCACAATCGCCGCGAGCTTCTGCACCTGCCCGGCATCGGCCACCGATGACCCGCCGAACTTTGCGACAATGGGCGCAAGGGTGTCTGTCATAGACGTGTTCCATTCCAAATGGCGTGCTTGCCTGCACGCGGGCTTTCTGCCTGTATGGTACCCCATTGGGAGAGACAACGATGGGGCAGTCTGGCTTCTTGGTTATCGCGCCCACTCGCCGAGATGCGCCGTTAAATCATACGCGGTCATGTCCAGGTGGATGGGCGTGAGTGAGATGCAGCCGTCGGCGACCGCCCGCACGTCGCTGCCCGGCGCGGCCCCTGCCGCTTCTTGGGCCAGCGAGCCGCCCAGCCAGCGAGAGGGGCAGGGGAGCCAGAATGTCTTTTCTAACTCCTCCCCCTTACGCCTTCCAGGTCTGCCAGTGCAGAAGGGGGAGGCGGGGAGGGGGCGCTCTCACCCTGCGCCGGGTATACTAGCCCCAGTGACTTGCCCGGCCCCTGCGCTTTAGAAAGCCTCGCTTCCCATGTTTCGCCCTTTGCTGCTGCTTGCTTTGCTCTTGTCTTCGCCCTTTGCGGCCCGCGCCGCTTCCCCCGCGCCTGCGTCCGTGCCCGCCAAACCTAGCGCTTTTGGCGTGGCCGCGCATGGCAATGTTAACATTGAATGGTGGTATGTCAACACCCATGTGACCACGCAGGCGGGGCACCATTATGCGCTCATCGGCTCGTTCTTCCAGTTCGGCAACGGACGCTCGCCGTTTGATCAAACCACATCCGCCCCCCGCGCGCATTATCTCATTTACGCCGTCACCGACTTAGACAACAAAACCCAGCGTCCATACTCGCTCGGCGATGCGTCCATGATCGCTTACCTCAAGCAAATCGCGCCGTTTCTGGCTGTGCAGAACCCCCACGACAAGGGCGCGCAGGCTTTGCTTGCCGCGCTCAACAAGGGCATCTTGCCGCCGCCGCACCAGCAGTTCGCGGGCAAAGCAGTTGTTGCCAGCCGCCCCTTTCACCTCGCTTATGGCACGGATACATTGACGGCTGACGATGCCACGAACACCGCGTTCACACTGGACTTGGGGGCCGGTGGGCGCGACCAAATCCACCTGACTTTGCAGTCTCAAAAGCCTGCCATGGCGGTAGGCGGCAAGGGCGAGACGGGCCTGAAGCGCGCCAATGACATGTATTACTTTTCCCTGACCCGCTGCCGTGTGGGCGGCACCATCAACACAGGCGCGGGCGCGGAAACTATTACCGGGGGCGACGGCTGGTTTGACCACCAGTGGGGCAATTCGTGGGTCGCCTCCAACAACGGCTGGGACTGGTGGGGCGTACAGCTTACCGATGGCACAGACATTTTGTTCTTCCGCCAGCGCGACCTCAAGACCGGCAAGATATTCTTTCCGCTCGCCACGTTTATGGATAAGAACGGGCATCAAACCGTGACCAAGAATATCACGTTCACGCCCGACAAGTCGTCCCGGTGGACCAGCCCGCGCACCCATGTCTCGTACCCACTGGCCTGGACAGTCGCCTTTCCCGACCATAATCTCAGTCTGCGCATCACCACCAGGGTTCCCGACCAAGAGATGCCTATCTTAGGCCCCGGCAGTGGAATATGGGAAGGGGCCTGCGACGTGGCGGCGATGCCTCTGCGCACTCCCGTTCCCGGCGTCGTTTCCATGCCTGCGCTGCTCGGCACGGCGTACATGGAGCTGGTCGGCTATGGCAGCCCTGCCGTGAAAGCACAGATGGCAAAGCGCACTGCTAGGGCGAAGTAGGGGCGCTGCTTACGTATTGCAAAGGCGCTTCAAGCCAGTACCAACGACGGACGGTTTTGTTCCGTCGCTAGGCATGGCTTGGGAAGGGCTTAATCAGCCGAGGAAACGCTGTGGGCCAGGGCAGGCAATGCAAGGATTGCACAGGGGGTATAAAACCCCCGGCAAGGGTGAAGCCACGTCCTTCGGACGTAAGAGCAAGCCTGCGGGGGCTAGTCTTATGCCCGCGAGGGCATGGCTTCTCATTTGCCGGGGGTTTCACACCCCCGGCCAAACTGAGGATACGCTAAACATAACAGCACACAACGCGGGGGAAGCGCGGATGGACGCAGCAGGCAGCACGTTTGACAGGATGGCCGCCGAGGCAGGCAAACAAAAGCGCAGCGCGGCGCGCTGGTCTGTCACGTCCAACGGCTTTCTGATGCTGGTCAAGATCGCGGCGGCCATTGCCAGCGGCAGCGTCGGCATCTTCGCCGAAGTGGTCAATTCGGGCGCAGACCTCATCGGGTCTTTGGTGGCGTTCTTTTCGGTGCGCGTCTCGGATGAGCCGCCGGACAGCCTGCACGCCTATGGGCACGGCAAGATTGAAAACCTGTCCGGCGCGGCAACCGCCGTCCTGGTGCTGTGCGGGGGCGCTTATGTGGTCAAGGATGCCTTGGGCGCGCTTGCCAATCCCGCGCCGCTGCGGGCATCGTGGCTAGGCATGGGCGTGATGGCGCTGTCGGTTGTAGTCAACGTGGTGGTGTCGCGGCATCTGCTGCGTGTAGGCAAGGCTTTGGAGTCGCCGGCCCTGGAAGCCGACGGGCACCATTTGCGCACCGACATCGCGACCTCGCTCGGCGTGCTGCTCGGCCTGGTGCTGGTGCGCATCACCGGGCAGCGCTGGTGGGATGCCGCCGCCGCGCTTGTGGTCTCGCTGCTGATTTTGCGGGTCGGTTTGACGCTCGCCCTGGATGCCGTGCGCACGCTGTCTGATACGGCTTTGCCGCCGAGCGAAGAAGAGACATTAAAGACAATTTTGGGACAGCATCCCGCCGTGCTGGGTTTCCACAAACTGCGCACGCGCAAGTCCGGCTCGCACCGGCACGTAGATGTGCATGTGCAGATTGCGGACACGCACTCGTTTGTGGAAGCGCACCGGCTGACCGAAGAAATTGAAGAACAACTGCGGCAAGTGCTGCACAACCTCCACCCGATTATCCATATTGAGCCGTTTGACGACGAAGAAGTCCACCAGCGCGAGCGTCACAGACAGGGCGGACAAGCCGAAAAAATGCCTCCCTCGCCTTGACAACGCACAAATTGGCGGGTAGACTGTGTGGCAGATAACGAGCAGGGGCGTGTCCCCTGTTCATTTTTTTGCCTGCATTCAGGCCGCAAACCGTATGGGCGCAGGGATAGATTTATGGCCGAGAAAACACCACCTAAAAAAGCGCAGCCCGCCCCGGCAGGGCCGAAAAGAGCCGCCCCGGCTCAAGTCGGGCGCATGGACGAAATCCAAAAGCGCGCGCAGACCATGGCAAGCCGCAAGGCAGTTGACCCCGGCACGTTCTTCCGGGAAGCCTGGATTGAGCTGAAAAAGACGACCTGGCCCAACCGCAACACGCTGACCAAGTCCACCACAGTCGTGCTGGCCCTTGTGGTGGCAGTGGCGGTCTGGGTCGGCGGGCTGGACGCCATTTTGTCGCACCTCCTGCGTCCGCTGTTCGCGCCGCGCTAAAAGGATGTTTGCGCCGCGCTAAGACGCTTTGGGCGCAAGATTGGCACAGAAAAGCATATGCAAAAGCAGTGGTACGCGGTTCACACGTATTCCGGGCACGAAAAGAAGGTCAAGACCAACATCGAGCGCCGCGCGGATACGATGGGCCTGAAGACAAAGATATTTGACATCCTGATGCCCACGGAAAAAGAGTCCCGCGTGCGTCAGGGCAAAAAGAGCGAGATAGACCGCAAAGTCTTTCCTGGCTATGTGTTTATCCAGATGGTGCTGGACGACAACACCTGGTACCTGGTCAAAAGCACAACCGGCGTAATCGGGTTTGTCGGCGACGCCAAGCCGACTCCGGTCAAGAACAGCGAAATACGGGCCATTCAGCAGGCCCTAGCCGAGTCCGAGCAAAAGCCGCTGATCCGTCCCAAGTGGGAAGTGGGCCAGCCGGTGCGCGTCACGGCAGGGCCGTTTGCCGACTTCAACGGCAGCATCCAGGAAATCAACGCGCCCAAAGACAAAGTCAAGGTGCTGATTTCCATCTTCGGGCGAGATACGCCAGTGGAACTGGAGTTCAGCCAGATAGAGAAAGTTTCTTAAGAAGGACAGACACGGACAATGGCAAAGAAAATCACCGGAGTGGTCAAGCTCCAAATCAACGCCGGCAAAGCAACTCCCGCCCCTCCGGTCGGCCCGGCCTTGGGCGGCTACGGCATCAACATGATGGAGTTCATTAAGGGGTACAATGAGCGTACCGCCCCGATGATTGGGTCTATCGTGCCGGTAGAAATTACCATTTACGAAGACCGCTCGTTTACGTTTATCACCAAGACGCCGCCTGCCGCCGACCTGCTCAAGAAGGCTGCAGGCGTGCCGTCAGGGTCGGGAACGCCCAATAAGACCAAGGTCGCCAAGATTACGCAGCAGCAATTGCGCGAGATCGCCGAAACCAAAGCCCCCGACCTTAATGCCAACGATACGGAAGCCGCGATGAAGATTATCGCGGGCACGGCGCGTTCCATGGGCATTGAAGTC
>JAABUU010006578.1_pt1 | contig 12394 bp, 14 predicted proteins | sample 5559301 | NCBI WGS metagenome assembly JAABUU01 (sample SAMN10711884, study PRJNA513360) | rock metagenome | isolation source: Antarctica rocks | place: Antarctica: Victoria Land, Richard Nunatak white
GGAACAGAAAGTGCTTCACGTCTTCTTTCTCTACGCCACAGGCACAGTCCGGTGATTCGTCGGCACCTATTCTGTGCAGGTATTTGTTGATTCTGCCCATGGCCGTGCGTAGTTGAATGAGTATCTTCGCTTCTGTCTTCTTTAGGCTATCGTAAAGCTTCTTGGTGTGTTTACCTGGCAGTGCTCTGTCTACAAGTATTGATTTGTATTATCTAGCTAGATAATACATTGTAGAGGTAGAGACCGTCTACCTACATAGACCCTCTACCTTGCATCCCCTTCGATCCTTATTCCGCATTCTTCGCGGGGCACTACCGGTTCGCAAGTCAATACCAGTTTGCACCTTAAGCCTACCCCAATAGCCAACCTGTAGACTCTATCCTCGACAGCCGTCTTCAGGATCCTATGCTCTCGGTAGACCGACACGCGCGTCCGTCCTCTCGAGCCATGTAGAAAGTGTCGTAACTGCAGTCCGCCCACCAAGTCTTCCGTCGCTTCCATTACATGCTGCGCCCCACAGGTTGTCAAATCTGTTTCGCGCTACCTTACAAGATCTCTCTTCTAAGGCCGACCGTGTCTGGCAGGAGTTTGTCCATCTGTATCCTCTCTGTATCCTGAACAGCCAAGCAACACAGTGTTGTCCCTCCTACTAACCAAAGTGCCTCGTCGTTCTCTGCGTGGTTTCAAGCACGCTGGGTAATAGCTTGTATTGTTCGTTCTCGCCGTGACGTCGTTTCTTGCCCTAATACCCAGTGATATCCTCCTTTCAACAGAGCAGCCCAAGAGCACCCCAAGGGTGTCCTATCTCACAACCCAATATCCACCGATTGTAGGATCGATTTCGCAGTCGTGTGTCGGGTGGTTTTTAAACTGTTCCCTTGTCGCTTGTAGGTAGAAGGGTTTCGGGTCCCCTACACCTGTAGCCCCAGCTTGCAGACAGTGCTAGCTGGTGTTGACTCTTCTTGGCTCTGCAAATACCCGGAGGCATAAGTATTCACAGGTTCCCAGCCGGCACCACGTGGAGGTGAGAGTCGTCGCCGGCCGGAAGTGGAAGTGACGAGGACAGAACTGACAAGATGCTGTTTGCCTTAGTCATCCTCCGACAATCTCATCCGAAGAACGGCCCTAATTCTTCCGAAAAAGAAAATCCCGCGCAACTTTTGCTTAGCTTCTACGAAGCACTACTACCACAAAAGAACCATCACTCTCCTTTCACCCAATATTCACTGATCCTTCTGTACTTCGGCAACGCTCGTTTCGGGTTCTCTTGTTAAAATATGGCTGCTTCAGCTCCACCCTCAACCACGGGCTCGACAAAGCTCGACGCCATTGTCCAGAATGCCAGCGCGCAAACACCCGAGAAGCTGAGCGGCCTGGCATTGTACTCCAGGTTTGCGCTGGCCGGTGCAGTGTGCTGTTCGGTCACCCATGGTGGTCTTACACCAGTTGATGTGTATGTGATCTGAGTTTAGCGACCCTTGCTTCGATGATGCCGTTCATCTCTGTGGGGTTTCTGTCTGTGTTCCATGAGGTAACTCTGCCAAGTCCGTGCTAATGCCGGATACCTTCAGTGTCAAGACACGCATTCAGCTCGACCCGGTCACCTACAACCGAGGCATGATTGGTGGTTTCCGCCAGGTCGTTGCAAACGAAGGTGCTGGGGCGCTGTTGACGGGCTTCGGCCCTACTGCAGCAGGATATTTTCTGCAGGGCGCATTCAAATTCGGTGGCTACGAGCTCTTTAAACAGCAGTTCATCAACTATTTCGGATACGAAACTGCCTCTAACAACCGAACGGCCGTTTACCTCGCTTCATCCGCTGCCGCTGAGTTCTTCGCGGATATCGCACTGTGTCCACTAGAAGCTACACGAATTCGTCTTGTGTCAGAACCCACGTTTGCGTCAGGCCTCGTGAGCGGGTTCGGAAAGATAGCCAAGACCGAAGGCCTTGGCGCTTTTTACTCCGGGTTTGGGCCTATTCTGTTCAAACAGTGAGTAAGGCAACGCCCTTGAAGAGAAGAGGTGTAGCCTAATATCGGTCTAGAGTCCCATACACCATGGCAAAATTCGTCGTTTACGAGAAGGTCGCTGAGGCTATCTATAAGCGTGTCGACAAGTCTACAGCATCAGGTCCCATGCAGACTGGGATCAACCTTGGCTCAGGTCTGGTGGCAGGTCTTGCTGCTGCCATCGTCTCGCAGCCGGCCGACACCATGCTGAGCAAGATCAACAAGACCAAAGGGTTGCCGGGTGAGGGAACAACAAGCAGGCTAATCAAGATCGCCAGAGAACTCGGATTGCGAGGGAGTTACACTGGCATCGGTGCAAGGTTGTTCATGGTGGGCACTCTCACCAGCTTTCAATTTGCGATATATGGCGATATCAAGAAGGTGAGCTTGTTTCCAGGCCTGGGTTGAGGATGACGTGAAGATGCTGACAGCTGCAAAAGGCGTTGGGTGCTACCGGCGGCGTGGAGATTGCGAAATAGGCTTCAGATGAGCTTCCTTAAGCACATTAACTCTGCGAAGTGAAATGGAGTCATCACAACGTGCCGACGTTGGATGAACGCTCCTATACATCATCGACGTCCTTGCCTCCTTTTTCTTGCTGGCGTGTGATTATCTGTTCTCCTGTCCCGTTCATCTTCTACCAAAAGCTTCTCTCAGCTAGAGCCACCAACTTGGGTTCAATACCCCTCCAATAAGAGACCTAATAGAGAATAGACTTAAATTAGATATAGAGGGACCATCAATCGAGTCCAGTACTATGCTATCTATACCTATTTGGATACCTACCTCTACCACATACATGACTTCGCCGCAGAAAGTGGATTTAATACCAGACTTCATCGGAGGGTTCAAAAGAATGGCGCTGCCCGTAAATGTTGGTAGTTTTTCCTTCTTTTCACTGGCGATGGACGCATTAAGTTGTTCCACGTACCAGAACCGACGTTGCTATAGCAACAAGCCCCCAATATTGTGGGATAACTACCTTAGCTTTCGGTCATTGTTTCCCACAACAGAACTTAATCAACCAAACGGCATTGTTCACAAAAATCGACATATCAGTTCAAGGTGGCCAGCCTTTATCGCAAGTGGCAGACTAACAATGCAACATGTTTCAGCGGAAGATTTTCAGATTTATCATGATCCAGCAGCAATAAAGAACCCAGATTCGACGCTCCACAAGGCGGACCCACTCGCGGCCGAAAACCTCAAGGATGGACGGCCGTGTTTCCAGCACCACGACCTTCCAATACACAGTATCGAAGGCTATACCGACGATGGTGACCACAACGACTCACTATCTGGATCAGCGCGCCACTCCAGCGGAGCGGACGACCTGTTCTTCGACAAGTCATCCGGTCACTCTTCCCCACAGACATCTCACCATTCAGACGACTGCATGTCCGAGCTACTATCCGAATCACGGAGAGCATCATGTAAACTCGACCCCAGACCCTCGTCGCCATACACTCCTCTGAAGCACCGCTCCCCATTCCGCAACCCTTCTTCCGTTCGCGCGATGCAGATGGAGACGACACCGCCTCCATTTCTTCCCTCGCCCCATTCGCCGCTGCAGCATAAACGACCCGTGCCATCTCGTAGTGCGACGCCGCGGAGCACGCACTCGCAACACGGTGCCATGCGCACACCGTCGAGGCTGAGTCCGGGTAAGAAGGTGAAGAAGGAATACCCACTCGTCCTGCTCCATGTGACGCTACTGCCGGCCAATGTTGCCTACTCGACCGAAGTGATGGAGACAGTACTGCCCTGCGATGTCCTCGAGAATTGGAAACTCCTTCGAGAGGCTCTGACAGACACCGTCTTAGAACGGGGTATCCTGATTCCACACCCGAAAGAAGATTACGGTCTGCTCGAGGAGCGACTACTGGAGAGCCTGGAACTCAAGCTACCGCGGATCTTGAAATGTGGGCACCTACACATAGAACCCGACGACTCGCCAGAGGGATCCGACGTCGAGGACGACGGCAGTGATATGGACGATGCAGATGTGTGCGTGGACTGCGGCCGCCACATTCGTGACGGTCGCTTTGGAAGCACCGGGGAGGGGAAGAGGAGATGGGATATCAAAATCTTTGCTGCCAACGGGCTGATGCGAGCTGCGGCGTGGGGTGCGGCGTGGCGGGAGATGGAGAGGGTGGACGTGGAAATACTCCCGTGGATGGATGAAAAGATGAGGCGAGAGCTGGAGATGAGGCAGGATGAGGAAGACCGGCTGCAGCAGGGGAACGCCAGAGGGAGTAGGGGCGAAAGGGCGGAGGGAGGGGATGACGACGTGCCGAGGGAGAACGCAGGTGACGGACGTGGAGAAGGAGGCCTGGACGAGCAAAGGAGGAGAGAGATATACGGCAACGACGCGCAAGCCTACGTCGATGGCTTATACGATGAGCCGCCAGCAAAGAAAGCACGAGCCGTATCGCGAAGTCGAGCTCATCGAGGACCCGACGTGCCACTGTTGACCCTCGTCCAGAATTATTTGATGCTGCTGGCGCGAGATCGACGTAACATTGCGACCTTCCTTCTGGCCCTGCTGGTTGTTTTCTTTGCGAACAGGCCGCCACCTACAGATGCGGTAGCTCGAACTCTGGGAAAGGTCGCGCATACACCAATCCTTCCGAGCGTAACGGATCGGCTATCGAGCGCAGTCACATCTTCTACCACCCCTTCGGCGGAGACGATTGGTTTTCCGGAGCCTATGGCAAGTTTCAGCACGAACTCCGACGACGGTGAAGCTGAGGCCGAATTTTCCAGCAATGGAGGAGCTACATGAAGCCATATGAGCGGTTGCAAAGGGAATTTCGACCATGATGACTATTTCATTCGGGGGGCGTATCTATGAGCGATTATCGTTTCTCACTCAGACTGGATTTGGAGAAGACTGAGTACATGGCTGAGTTTCTTTGGAGATACCATTTCTGTTTCAAGCCCTCGAGTTTGCCCGTCCCTCTCAAAGACCAATAATATACATAGCAGGAACTCATTCTAGTCCTGGACGGCACCATGCCATAGTAAATGCTACACATCTCGTCTTGAGCGCTGTAAGAAACCGAACGAACTGATCACGATGTCTTCTGATCGTCATTCTCCAAAGCAACAGGATTGTGATGAGATTCACGCTGCTGCTGGTTCATTAAGAGGGGAGACCCATCTTCTAGAGTCAGGTGAGAGTATAGTATCCCCGGAAACCCTATGAAAACGATATTGAGTCTTTTCAGCTAGATGCGCCGAAGGTTTCTGCTCGCTGGAGCCCTATCTGATAGGTTCACTCGCTTTTGTTCCTTCGGGTATCAAGACATGGGCCAGTCTTGCTTCCTTCGTCAAGAGTTTAAACCACCTTTGTACCGCAGTCCCGTACCATGTTCTTCGCCATCATGACCTCCTCACTTTGACCCATAAGACCCAAATCTTCTAGTCCCACCTTGATCCTTCGGACTGTTTGTGAGCTATGGCAACTTCCTAAACTGATTCGTTATCGATACCACAGACCAATTAACATTGTCAACTTGAACGGAGTGAAGAGGATTAAATACGTATGATGACGATGATATGAATACAATCCAAGATACTGTGACGGTTCCCTGTCTAAGTTATCTGCCAGTCGTCAGCGACCAAAATAATGTACCAACCCGTGGACAGCATATCGGACAGTTGCGTGTCAAGACATATCATCTTTTGGGCCTGTGCAGAATGTGACCAAACTCTAGGGCAAGAGACTTGGAAATCGTATTTCTCATCAAAAGGCGGAACGACTTTGACCCTCCTCAGTCACACACTCATCTTGGGTAGAAAATTTGTGAGTCACGATATAGAGTTTGAGATTCCAGGCTTAAGATCTTCAACATCAACGTACTCCATCAAATGACAGCATCCAGCTGTCCCGGCTCAAGAAGAGATCAGCGGAGGGTGTGAAGGATCTATCAAAGGTCACTGACGAAAATTTATGGTGGTGAATTCGGCGAAATCTGGATGGTAAATCTCATCCCCATCGAGCACACCAGAAGCGTTCACGACAAACGACCGGGAGAAGTACAACAATAGGCCTTAGGCTCACCCATATTTAGGGATTGAACCAGCTCTTAGAATGAACCCTGTTGTGAGGGGTTGGTGACTGAGAGCGCACCACACGATTATCATCACTGTCACTGAACTCAAAGATATCGAGATTGACAGTTGCGGCACTCGGTTTGGAGGATCTCGTATATATTGTCTCCTCGTTTTGATAGCACATTCGTCCTTCAGACGAAAGAAAGATGACTGAATCGCCAAAACGCACTCGGTCAGTACAAAATGTTACTGTCAATGATACAGCTTGGCACTAGTTATGCGTGGGGACAACTTTTCCTTTTAACCCATTCCATGCGTGTAGGTAGGAATTTAGACCGCCAGATTTTTTCGTTGGAGATATACCACTTTTTCGATACCGAGCGTCCCTTCGTAGGTAGCTGATAGAGGAGTTCCCATGACGGCTTGCTTGTCCGCAAACGCTGATTCAATCCCTGGGATCGTGCGGTAGGGTGCCACCATGAATTTTGACCTTCTATCTATTTAAATGATGTCTGCGATACTGATCCTACTTGAGCTCCCAGGCCTCACTTGTGGAAGAGTCGCTTTTCCTCTGCGCTCAAGGGATCCTGTCTCGAACTGAGTCTGTGGCGCTGACTTATCGATTGAGACTCGCTGCTGCTGCTGCTGCCGCTCGCTCGCCAGGCGTTGTAGAACCCACTCCACCCTTTCCCAACCGCTCCACTCTTCAATGTCGTCTTCGATTACTGTCGCCGTCAACGGAGAATTCGCCTTGCCTGCCTCGGTTCTGTCGGGTATACCACGTCCCTGGCTTTGCCTTCGATCGTGTGCCTTGCCCGGATCACTGTCCTGCCAGATCCAGCTATTCGGGCTGCTGCTTTGGAGATCTCCAGAAAGGTAAACAACCAATTCTTCGTCATCCTCTAGGTCAACAGCCTGGTCCCGTTGGCGCTTCGCGACCAGACAATTCAAGAATAATTTGAGGTGTTGGCCGCAGGCAGCATTAACCGGGCGTACGTCACCAATGGCCGCACTGACGCGGACACAGAGCAGCGCCGCACTATACTCGCCTCGGAAGCACAAGATCAATACACAGCGCCAGATGTGAGTGCAGAGCATCGAGAAGGCTGCAGTGGCAAGACGAAATTGCCAAGTGTCGGGTGCGGCTGCCGGCGTGCTTCGTGGCGATGCGCCCGGAGCTTGCATAATCCGGGAGAGTAGCCGAAAGGTGTCTTTCGCGATGACCACACACTCATCGATTGCCCGGGATCTAGCGTCACGAGCACACATGGGTGAGAGGTTGTGTCGGTGGAGTACCATGCGGGCGTTCTGCAAATGTATCATGGGCCCAAGGGATCGAGGATCAAGGTATTGACTGGAGGTGAGACGGAGGTGCGGCGGGAAGGCGCTGATGCATTTGTCAAATTGCTTGTCGAAATCGCGCACCGTGGAGGGCGCAATGACAGGACGCCAAAGTATCTTGGTCAATTGTGAGACAAGCCGCATGACGTAGATGGTCAACAGCAGAGGACCGGCAGATTCGGGTGGGTCAGTTTGCATCACCACCCCGGTCGCCTGGATGAAGCGATCGTCCAAGGGGCTTGGAAGATCAACGGCGCAATCCCTCTCGTCGACCATGACCGGTCGACCAAGCTCCAAGGCAAGTAGTCTTGGAATATCAGCCGTGTATGCCCGGTAGACTTCTACGAGGCTCTCACCTGTCCCAAACGTAGATTGCCCACCATACTCGTCTGCGCATCTCGCCCTCAATTACAGACCAGGTGCCAGATTCATGGTGCAATCCGATGTCCTGGGCAATTCTCAGAGCAGATCCCAGCCAGACCCATGCTGCAGATTTCATGTTCATCTCGGTCAAGGAAATGCTTGTCAGCAGAGCGGCACGAGCATGGTCAAGTGTGAACTCATCCGTCCAGAGGTTGATCAACATCCGGGATGCTTCGAGATACACCTTCCCCTGGTCGAACTGCACATCAGGTGCTTCCGCGGTGTATAACACACCACAGGCAAAGACGCTAAAAAGCAGCGAGCCCCAAGCTGGGGTCACGGCCTGCAGCGTGCCGTTCCGGTAGAGCGTTTCATACTCATGGGTAAATGAGGGCCAATGAAGTACTGGAGTGGTCTGATGAAGCAAAGAATGATACTGACTCAGAAGCAGGTCAGCGACATGCTTCGGGGGGAGGGAGGGAAGGTGGCCCGGGGGTCGAGGCGGGTAGGCAGGCGTCCGATCCGGAGGAGGTGGCTTGATAACGCCGCGGCCCTGCTGACGAAGATTTCTGCGGACGCTTTGGATATCCGGCAAGTCCAGCGGCTCGGGACGCTTCCGAGACTTCGACTCCACCCTCGGAAAATCCAGTCCTGGTGGTCGGGACGGGTCACTATCGATGTCGGCCGAGCTGTTGTCTCTCATGATGGTTCTGAGATGGTTCAACTGCTGACGAGCTTGTTCCAGCTGTCTTTCGAGATCTTGAACTTGCCTGTAGGTCGATCAGAACACATCCGGTGCGGTAAGAGGCACGAGCGGGCAGGGTACTTGATCGATGACATCCTCCTGTTCGTTTCTTTCGTGAACTGACATCTGACATTCCGGCTCACACATTCCGAACAGCTCGACGTATCTGTGGCATCGCACTAGAACAACGATGAGCAGGGCGATGGCGAGCCGCACCGCGGGATTCCAGGGCGGTTCACCTTGACTTTGCGCTCCCTGCACGCATCGCAGCTAGGATCCTTTCGGCGTTGGCGGTACGCTCTCTTCTGCGCCTGCAGGCCTGCCGAAGAGAGCGGAGCTTGAGAGGGACCGGGCGTCCCGGGAACGGGTGAATCCCCAGCATCGGGAAGCTGTTCGTCCAACTGGCCAGGAGTCGGAGAAACGGAGGCCGAGTCGTACGAGCGATCGTAGATGCCGGCGGCAAAACCAGGTCCGGGCGGCATGGCCATCAGGTTTGCACGAGGCCCGTTCGAGCCCACAGATCGACCAATCGGCGTCCTTGTGTGACCTATGTCTCCGCCGGAAAGGGACCGTAGAGGTTGCAATGCCGCCGACGGAGCAGTCGCCGAGTAGCCTGGGGGGGACGGAATGCCCTGGTGGGAACTGCCGAGATGAACAAGGGATCATTCCTGGTTCCACCGGAACATTTGACAACAGGACGAACACGCTCAGACTCGGCTCAAGAAATTATTTTCTTTGACTTTTTCAAAACATGATCAACAAGCATGCAGGAGAATGACCTCGTCGCGGATGACAGTGCGACATCCAATACGGAAACACTTTCCCCGACCACGATTTCCCCAGCACGGTCAGCGGTCAGCGGTCAGGAGCAAGGTGTAAAGGGGAAAGAAATGGGTGGTCGAGGACCGAAGAGGGACCGAAGAGGGACACGAACTTGTTGAAGAGGCCTCCGGAGCCGGTCACGTCAGATAGGGCACGAGCAGGGAGGTTCCCTGCTCGTGCAACCGCACTCGGAAAAATTCAAGGGCACGTTGTCAACCTTAGATGTCGTCGATATCCCCCGGACCTCTCCATATTCGGAACCATGCCCATTTCTGTCGACATTTGTCAACAGAAGGCAGATCCTTTGTTCGAAAGGGGACATATGCCATCATGAGATCTCCCCTTCTCATCTGCGATGGGCGACTTCCCCACACGCAACTGCAAGGGATGCGAGGATCGCCGGTCTAAAAAACTTGGCCCCTCGCAGCACCCAACTCCAGCCATAGTCTACCTCTAGGTAGCAATACACAGCTCCGAACATAAGGTAGGTAGGTAGTCAGTCCGTTAGTCGGTAGTACCTTACTGTACGCTGTACGCAGTAAGGTGAGATGGATACCTTAGAGTAAGTTGACACAATAACGTTAGCAATGATGAGGCCCATGTCCGCTCCGCATATTCGGCAACTAATGGCCAGGGGACCTTGCTGGTCTCTAAAGTACCTACCTACCTAAGGTAGGCAAACTCTCCATGATCGAAGGAAATACCTTAGTTAGTCACGATAGATAGGGTTGTTTTAGTCGCTGTCAAGTCGATCCTTTACCGAGCGGCACTTTGGCTCAGGATCGCCCGGAAGAGAGGGGATCCTGGGAATAGATGTTGAAGCTCGGACTCGGGGTGTTTTGGGTTAGTAGGTGGTAAGGTAGGTACCTTGTGTTATATGAGTACCTGACTGCGTATTAATAATAATGGCCGCGGGCTGAAATAATAAGGTACATGGTATTAAAGTACGGACCACATACTGCACAGTTCCTGTCAAAACGTCATGCCTCATTCTGTTACCTTAGTGGTTCAGAGCCCTACAGAGGTTTTGAGAACATGTGAAGTTTGTTAGGGCAAACAGTTTGCTACAGATAAAAGTTTTTCCTTTTGCTGATTGAAGACCTTCTTATAGGGTTACATTTTCATAGAGTAGCTAAACACTTATGATTACATGTTCATTTCACTAGTTACTTCTTCTATGTTTGACAGATTATGAGCTCAAATGTATATTGATATTTATTTATTTATTAAGTCATTTGTTTCTATTCAAAATGATGAAAAAAAAACATCTTGTCATCACTGTTATTTCATAAACACTAGAAAGAGTCTTAAGAAGTAAAGTGAATTTGATATATAATAAGAAGTTATTCACATCAAACTGTTATAAATTCACAGATAAAACAGTCAAAAACAATTCTTATAATCATTTTAAAGTCAGATCTTTACATTGAAAACAACTTCATCATTAATTTAGATGTTCTCATCATACAAAATGACTACAATATTATATGATCTTACATTTTCAAAAGTTATGAAACTCAAGAAGTCAGCAAACTACTCATCATGAAGAATGTTGATTAAATACAGTTTAATGAGTACTGAATTATGAAATTTAATAGTAGAAAGTGATGTTGAAATCTCATCAAAGCTAGATGTTTCAAGTTAGTCAGTAATGACTGAAGAATTTATATCTAAAACAATGATGACTACATTGATAATCTTAATCAACATTACTTGAGCTGACTGAATCACACAGAACAATAAGATTACAGTTATTATTGTTTTTACTGTCAGCTTAGAAATCACTGTTGTCATAGACAACATAAAAACAGTAAAAGAAATGTAAAATTATCTTATATATCTTTATCTATTTTACAGATTTAATCTCAAATATATTCTATTCAACAATTTATATATCTATCAACTCAATCAATACTTCTCTGTTGATACTTATACTTTGAAGTATAAGACACTCTTATGAGAAATTGTGATCTTCAGTCTCATTATTAACAAAATTCTGAAAATCATTATTTTTTTATTAAATTTAAAATTCTTCTATTCTCAATAAGTAATGACAAAGTGCTCTAAGACTTATAATGTAATCTTATTTCTCAATAACTTAATTGCTGAACTAATTGATGAAGAGTGTCTTAAAGAAGAAAATGAGAAGCTTGTTTTAATGAGTAAAAAGAAAAATTATAAAGACAAGAAGAAGAAGAATAAGAAGAGAAATGCTAATAAGAATAAAAATAAAAATGAAATGTACATTTATTGTAAGAAAGCAGTTCACTTTAAGAACAATTACTGAAAGTTACATCTGAAAAAGATGTCTAAAGAGATAAAGAAGAAGCAAGAAACTAAAAAGAAAAAAAAAAAAGAAAAAAAGAAATTTTTAAGTTCTGAAAATAAACAGTATAATGAGAGTACAATGATCTTGACTGTAATAAAGAGCTATAGTCTTGTGATTAATAAGATATCATAAATAGCTGACTTTAATGCAATACAATATATATGCTGTGATCTCTCTGCATTTAGCTTAATCAAAACATTTAACAATAAATCTTCTATAAGAAGAGTGTCTGAAGTAATATATGCTTAAGAAATAGAAATGATTGATTTATAGCTAAAGAACAGTGATGAAAAGTTTGAAAATATTATTTTAATAAACATTTATTTTATGTCTAATATAAGACTCAATCTCTTCTTAATTGAAATGATCAAAACAAAAGAGATATTAATTAAAATTAAGAATAGATTATTACATTTAAAGAATAAAGTAAAGAGTATACTTAATTATATAGTATATAAAGATAAGCTATATTATCTTTAAATTTTAATAATGAGAAAATCTGTAAACAAGAATAAGATTATGTCAATTATTAAAGATAACAAGATCTTAAGAACTACTTAACACTGATGTCTTGATCATATAGAGAATTTAAGTCTTAATAATGTGTTAAAGAATTTCAAAATAGTGAGACTTAACTTATAAGAACTTACAAAAACATTATTACATTTGTGTAATGTCTGCATGAGAGCAAATTAAAAGAAGAAGATCTTAAGAAAACTGTAAAAT
>JAABUU010006579.1_pt1 | contig 12390 bp, 16 predicted proteins | sample 5559301 | NCBI WGS metagenome assembly JAABUU01 (sample SAMN10711884, study PRJNA513360) | rock metagenome | isolation source: Antarctica rocks | place: Antarctica: Victoria Land, Richard Nunatak white
AACATCATTGCACAAGGTGTGAACAGCAGGATCAACAGCGGCCCCTTCTAGCACCTTAAACATGTGTAGTCTGTGTCTACTTGACTAGGCGTTTGCGTGATGCTGAGTCAAGGTTGTGAGTGTCTCATCCATGGCCCTTTGTCCTCTGTTTTCTGGCATGCCTGCGCAGTAGAGACCACCATCAGGAAACATGCAATGCTGCTCAACTGCCAAAAGCTGCTGCTCTGCGCACAGCAGCTGGCAGAAGTGGCAGCTGGAACAGCTCAAGATAGATGCAAAATTGTACAAGCTACCGAGGTTTTGGTCAATTTGGCCAATGAGCTTGTTGCAGCCATTGCAAGCATGTTGAATCTGCAGTATTTAAGAACAATGCAGTGATGCTGTGGCAAAGTGGAAGGTGTGACGCTTTGGCGACTATGTTGAGCAATTTTCCGATCAGATCAGTATGGCTTCCTGGTAGTTCTATGCATTTTGGCGGCGCATGAGCTTCTCAAAGCCACTTGAGATGCCCTGTGAGCTTTCTTGTAATAATGCAGGTGTGGCAGCTGGGGAATGTACAACCTGATGCAGTTTTTCACACTGCACAAGTCATGCCAGCTGTTCAGTGCTGTCCTCCAATCATCCTTATAGTCAAAGAGCTCCAAGTTTTGTATTGCAATGCCGCAGACGTGCAGCTGGGACACATGCTAAGCTACACCATGCCCAACCTCCAGATGCTGAGTTCATGAGTACCCACACATGCTGTGACATCTGCTGAATGCTGTCTACCCATGCTGCAGGTGTGGCAGTTGGGCAACTTTGGAACAGATGCCAAACTGAATCCCCTGGAGGTGCTGGTCCTCATGCTGACTATGACAGCAAATGAGCTGCCTACAGTCATCAGCAACATGTTTCGGGCCTTTGGGGGGGAGGGCAGCCGCCTAGAGACCCCCACCTTTATGCAGCTGGTGACACTCCTGTCCAAATGGGACAGCAGCCTAACAGTGCAGAAATGCAATGTACTCAAGGAGAGCGTTGAGGGATCTGAGACTCTGGTGTTTAGGAATGTGAAGGACAATCCCGTGCTTCAGGAGCTGTCAACACCTGCAGCTGAGGCCAAAGCTCCTGAGAGCTAGCTGGGAGTGATTCAGATGCTGATGAGCAGAACATGACCCATGACATGATACTTTATCTTTAGAAAGTGTTGCTATGCTCTTGCTGAGCTGCTGCCTGCAGATTTCTTTCAAATGGCAATTGCAAACCTTGCTTAACAGACAATCAGGATCTGATAGTCTTAGCAATCATGCCTCTGCAAAAATACAGTGATCACTGATCATGATGCATGTGAGGTCAGACAATTATTGTGGATGATAAAGTGACACCAATGGCAGGCAAGACTGACGTAACTGCAGTCCACGTGTGGTCAGCTGACTGACGGTTACAATTGCCACTGCGCCATCACTTACTGCTGTGCAGCATGCTTTGTCTGTCTTGGCACCATCCGGCATTTCAAGTGGTTGCATGAGCATGGGTGCAGTAGGTACAGCATTGTCGACAATTGCTTCAGCAGGGCATGGAGCAATGTCAACAAACAACTTGTTCTGATAGGCAACACGATTATGTCCAATTAATCGTGCAGAGATGATGTACAAAACCCCAAGTAAGTTTGCCGCATCTTCAAGCTTCTTTGTTGTTTTCAAACTATCAAAGCTGTTCAAGCAGCAGTGATTGTCTTGGTGCATATGATTATCAATACGTCCTACTGAACATGGCAAGGCCTACACATACATGCATGCAAGGGGATACTCTGTTAGAATTACTGTAACAAGCATCTACACCAACCATTATTGTAAGTCGTTCATATGAGGGCTCCGTCATATAAACGACCTACAACACTGGTTCCTGCAGATGGTCTTAGTATACAACTGTGTCAACTGTGCCTGTGCACAAGCTGATGATACCTGTCTGGCATGATTGATGCATCCTGAGTGCGCTTTCCAAATAAATCACGCAAGTGTACTACAAATGCGCATTCCTGGGCCAAGTCAGTGGCGGCATCAGCAATCAACACGTCTGTAGCCACACTACCAGACAGCACAAATGGGGCATGTAACCAGACCTGCCCAATTTTGGCAGGGTCAAAAATAGACTTAGGGTCCTTGTTGAATCCCATGACTCTGCTGAATGACTGCAAGACTTTGGAAGGATCAGCTGCTTGCCAGTTCTGCTGGAAATAATGCAGTTCAGATACATCACTTTGCAGGCACACATCACAAATCATTTTGACTCTGCTAGCCCTGATGACATCAGACCCAGGAAAACACCTGTCAAACCATGAGTTGACAGTTGTGAACGCATCTTGTGAGGACCACATCTCATCAATATCCAGAACAGCAAGGCGAAAGCGTTCCCCCCAGAGCGCAAGAGCAGCGTGGTTGTAGGCAATGAGCTTGATTGAGTCATAAGCTGACGACGACCTGTCATGCCTATGCTTGATCATCTCTTCATATGATGAGCCATCATCATACAAGGGAATCTGCAGAGCATCTAGTGATACAAACTGCAGCATGCCATCAGCAATGAAGGCTGCTGTGACCCTGTTTGCCTGAAGAGCCTTGTTCAGTTCTGCCCCTCGTGCATACAACAGGTAAAGATCAAACCCGAGGGCAAAGTGGTGCGCCATGTGAGTCGCAAGTACTTGAGCTGCCAGTGTGACATTTGTGATGTGGATGTCACCGATTATGATAGCATTTCTGAAGGGTCCATGGTCATTCAGCATGGGTCCAGAGGGGCTCTGGTTTGCAATGTCTGGAAGTCTGACTGTGTAGTAGATTGGCCAATCTAGCACCCGCAAGCGAAAAGCTTTTGCTGCAAGTGCTTCAGGGATGTTGGCTTCATGTATGAAGGGTCCCTGATGTTGCAGCACACCAAGATTGCTGAGCTGCAGCGGCTGCCAAACGCCCTTGCGATCTTCATGCTGCAGAGTTATATCTAGCTTGGATGGCACAGGTGCAAAATCTTGGCCCTCTGCAATGGCAGAACTCTAACAGCTGACAGCTTGCTTGATTGAAAGCATTCCAGTGAGGTCACCAACACGTCACGGACAGTACACAAAGCCATGTTTGCAGCAACACGAGTTGTGGGAGAGAAGCAGATCTTTGAATACCTTGAAGTGCAGGTCTTTCGGCGTAAGCCACAGTGCGCACAGAATACGAACCATCTGTCTGTCGCTTGGCTTTGAGCAGGATATGCAATACGATGAGGACAGCCTCACGTCCTGAAGAGACGGGACCATGATAGGTCAGCTGTACCATGCCCAGTTTGCCGAGATCCACTGGCGCTGTGATGTCTTGCACAGCACGGCATTGTACTTGCGCAAACCGAGCAAACGGCGTCAACACCAGTGCAGCCACCAATAATGCATACTTGACCAGTCGGCACATCTGCTGTTGTTCCAGCGAGGGCCAGCGCTGCAACACTAGCGCGGCATGACAATACAGGCATTTGCGAGAATGACATTGTTCACACGCGCGCGGTAGGCGACAGAGAAGCTCAAGTTTGAAAAGGATAAAACTTATGCTCCGGGACCAGAAAGACACACCACCGCTCACACAATCAGAGGCATTATTAACAGTACCATTCCTCGACGGAGGATCTTGATTCCCATGGCGCCATAGCAAACGTTGAACAAGCACACATCAGGGTTGGCGTATACGCTTTATGACACGCCAGCAGGCACGCGACAAAGTCGCACCCTGTGGGTCTTGCCTTTGCTTGTCGCTGCGAGCGTCCTGCCGTGCAAGCAGCTCTGAATAGGCACAACTTATGCAGCATCGCTTCATCGCACAGCAAACACCCAGCGACGGACGTAGACGTCAATTCACGACAAGACCTGGGCTTCTTGACTGCTACATAATTTGGCTCGATATCACAGGAGCACACGCCGATAGACTGCCAGGAAGCACACAAAAGGGCGGTGCGACTCTTAGGGTTCGGTCGGCAGCGCTAGCGGTCTGCCGCTATGCCTGCTACAGAGCAGTGGGGTGAGCGTCGGCTGTTCTCATACAAACTCTGCGCGCTGTACAGCTGCTTGCACTCTGTTGGGGTGGGAGGCCGCCCGGAAGTGGCCTTTAAAGGCAGTGCAACGCTATGCATACAACCCTGTGTTCCTCTCATAGAGAGACAAACACAATTCAAGCTGCAATGTCATGATGGCCTGCTGATCTGCAGCCTATACACGAGAAGCTGATGGCCAAGGCCCTATAGCATCAATGCGGCCTCAGCACCAACATCCACTTCTGGACTTCACGCTGTCCCCAAGCTCAGCAACAGGGAGAACAGCAGGTAGCACCACGCACATGCTAGTCTGCCAGACAAGCAAACCAAGACGCTTGCATGTGCATCAGACAGATAGCTACGACGCTGTGCATGGTTCACCCATGTGGCGCGTTTGGAGCATATCCTGTGCTACGTGCCCTGGGCAGGCACGCAAGTACCTGTGCTTGCCACACTTGCGCACAGTATCAAGCTAAGTTGCTGCTTGTTCAGAAGCTTTGAGTGATCACTCCTGCTCTCCTAGCACGATGGGCTGCCGAGAAAAGCTGTTCCTCTTCCTCTTGGTCTTGCAGGGCAGCAGTTTAACAAGTGTGGAAGCTCCCACACACTTTGGTTCTTTGTGAAGCATAGACCAAGAAGCAAGGGCTGACTGTTTCTTATCTGACTTCCAGGGGACTGGAACTACTCCCCAACTGCCCATGTCCAGCATCCCCACGAAGGGGGTGTCCATCCCCGCCCGCCTTCCAGAGCCACACGCCAGCTCTTCAGGCCCTCCTCAGCCAGACCATCATCTGCTGTAGACAGGGTTTCTTCAGAAGCTGCTCCTGCCAAACATGCACGCCCCAGTAGTGGCCACGTAAGCTTCAGATCTTGACACATGCTGAAAATCTGGACAAGCCTCGTGATCATACTTACTTTGCATCATGATGGGAGAACCTCAAAATGCTGACATCAGTGCTGTCTGAGATTACACACACATCACGTACGCTTACAGCCACCTTTGCTCACTGCTGAACAATGCACACATGTACCAGCAGGGAGCTTTCTCAGTCATTGCTGAAAAGGCAGCAGGTTGAAGTCTGATCATTTGCTGGGCGCTTCAAGTAGTTCTGGTGCTGACAGGCTGCCACTCGCTCAAGCAATGCTCATGAAGGGCTGTCCAGTGCAAGCCTGTTCAAGCAACAAGCCAGGGGCCGGTCACCCAGCCCTGGCCCCTCTAGGGGCAGATCCCCCAGGCCTGTTTCTGCGATCAACTCCAGGTCTGTCCCTTTTCACTTTGCGTCGCACTTTTGCCAAGAGTCATTGCTCCGCTGCCTTGGCTACAGTGTCAGCTGCTGTTGCATGCTGATGACTTGCCATAGTGATGATCTGCATTCTTGTTGGAACAGGTCATTGCAAGTCATGAGTCAAAGTAAAGCGGCATTCAAACTATAGGGCATTGCAGCAAGGTTAGATTCTGGCACAGCACTCATACCAACATAAGTTGCAGGCCCTCTGAGGTTCTTCTTGATGCACAGCTTGCAAATGTGGTTTCTTTTGAGCCTGTCTTGCTTTGGCAGGCACTATGCAGGAATGCTGTGGATGTGAGTATGACTAATGACAACATGACAATGCAGGCCTACTCGGCCAGCATCCCCCTCACCTAGCTGGAACCCTAGCAGACAGCAAACCCTAGCCATTGATGCTCATGGCCCGTCATCCCCCCAGACCCACCTCCATCCCCAACATCAGAGCTGGACTTCAGCCCAGGGGGAGGCCAGCACCAGGGACCCAGCTCACATTGTTGGGATCCCCAACCATGCAGTGGGGGTGCGCTGTCATCCTTGGGAGCAGCAGCCCAGTCCCCAGAGAACTGCTTCAGGCTTTGCGTCCCAGCCAGCAACTGTCAGGCATTATTTGTCAAATATGATAAATGCTCCCATTCCCTCAGCGCAATCCCCAGTCAAACGTCCCACCAGGCGTCAGGATCCCGAAGCAGTTCCCTCAGGATGCTTTAGTCCTAGCAAATGGGCTTCTGCCAGGTCATCTGCTGATGAGAGAACCCCTGACAGCAACCCATGCAGCAACCCTACCACAGAAGGGTCCAGCCCTAACAAGCGGGCAAGTTCTGCTAGGTCATCTGTTGAGGACAGAAACCCTAGCAGCATCCCTAGCTCTGCCACCCTGTCTGCTAGGTCTGAGCTGACCCCCGCTGGCACCCCCTATGCAACCCCGCACGGGACCCCAACAAAGCCTGGGACTGCGTCTGGGACCCGGAATGGCGCAGGGATCAGCATCAATGAGCTCATTCGCAGCGCTAGAGAAGGAGTACCTCCTCCCCAGGTTAGGGTCTTAGGGGTTTAGGATTTCATCACATGGCTGGACCTGAATTGCTGCAGCATAGCACATGCTTGCAACCTTGCACACATGGTGAATCGCGCCAGCTAAAGATGCGTCGTAGAATCTGCTGTATCACGTGATGCATGCACATTCCCATCTTGTTTCTGTGGCATCAGCAACAAAGCTGGTTTGAAGGCGCAGGATGCAAAGGTAAATGCAGGCTACACACAGCTGGAGAGTCCTGCAGCTCACAGGCTCACAAGGCACTGACGTAACTCAGCACTGCAGTGGTCAGCTGCAGATCAAGCTCACTGTGATCATGCTTTTCCACAGGCTGCAAGGGCTGTACGGCATGCGGTTAGTCACCCTAGCAGTCCAGTAGCAGCTGCTCAAGCAGCTGCCACGGACAGGCTGCCAGGGTACAGCATAGGGAAAACCATAGGGGAAGGGGGGTTCTGCAAAGTCAGGATGGGGGTCCATGACATTTCTGGGCAGCAGGTTGCCATCAAAGTCATAGACAAGCTCAAACTGAAGGTCAGTAAGTTTCGGTGCTGAAACTGCAGGTTGCCTCGGTTTTGTGTGACTGATACATAGACAGCTGGCTGACCAGCGCTTGTAATCAGTCAACCAAAGAGCAGCACATATTTCAAATGTCTCTACACAGCAGGGCCCAGCACAGCAGGCAGCAGCAGCAGCAGCAGTCCTAGCAGCTGCTGCAATAAAACCAGTAGCAGCAACAGCAGCAGCAGCAGTCCCAGCAGATGCAGCAGCCACAGTGACGGCCAATGCAGCATCACTGGTTGGTCGAAAAGCAGCACAGAATCACAGCTGGCAGCTCTGAGCACAGTCAGATTACAAGGTGAACAGGAGCAGTAGCAGCTGTGGCAATAGCACAGCAGCAGTCATAAAGCAGCATTTGGGGCCTACCACTGGATCCACATCAAGCTGCCACCACAACTCATCATAGTCAAACTGTTAAAACAGCCTTTTCAATCCTGTTTATAGTATTTGTATCAGCCTCTTTTTGGCTTTTTTTGTTTTGAATCTTTTGTTGGTAATTTTTTGGGGTATCCTAACAAAATGCTATGCAACAGCACTTTCGTGAGTGTGCAGCTGCTGCTCCCCAGGTGATGTCCTTTCCACTGGCAATGACTACTTGCTGCCTAGGCAAATGGGTGTACTGGCAGCGACTACTTGCTGCCTAAGCAAATGGGTTTATGGCTCTTCTGGAGGGCAACTGAGCCATGTGACTTGGCATTTCTGGAGAGCAGCTGAGCCATGTGGCTTGACAGTTTCTGGAGAGCAGCTGAGCCATGTGACTTGGTGTTTGTGCAGGAGACGGTGGATCAGCGGCGCATTCAGCGAGAGATCAGCATCTTGCGGCGGTTGACTCATGGCAGCATCATCCAGCTGCTAGAGATTGTGGAGACTGAGCACTTCATCTTCTTGGTAAATTACTTGATACGCGACGTCTTACTTGTCTTACTGTGTAATCGACACATGGCAATGTCATCCAGCTGCTTCGACATGGCTTTCAGCATGGTCATGAGGCTGTAGCAATGCAGCAAAGGGATCTGTCATTTCTGCCATGACTGCTGGTGCTGCTGCTGCTGCTGCTGCTGCTTGATTTCGTAATGTGCGAACCAGCTTTGCCTGGTAGGCCATCTCCTATGCAGTGGAGCTCACCTGCGTGTGAAATTTCTCTGGCTTCGCAGTCTGTACTGTCACCAGCAGCATGTATGCTGCTTTGCTTGCACATGGCAACTGTCCTTCATTCCTGTTGCAAATCTCTTGGAGCTTGTAGAGGTCCTTGAGTTTGTGTCTCACCTCTGTCGGACTGTCATTCGTAAGACTTAACTGTTATTCTTCTTCTCCAGGTAATGGAGCTGGCACAAGGGGGTTCCCTGTTGGATTATGTGAGGCAGCGAAAGCGGCTTGCCGAGCCTGAGGCATGCTTCTTCCTCCAACAGATTGTGCATGGTCTCATGCACTGTCACGACATGGAGGTACAGAGTGCTAACCCCCATGATCCTGTTCCTCTTCGTCTCCATGTCATGGGGCAAAGCTATAGTCCTGATGCAGGAAGCTGGTGCATGATGCTGTTGCAAAGTCATGCTGTGCATTAGGTAATCAGCTTCTTAGCAGAATCATTGCCATGTCACGGGGCATGCATGCTTGCTGCCCACATGCATGTGGATTTCTGATACACATGGCAGCACCTGCGTTAAGCTTGCAGCCTGTTCTCTGTGACAAAAGGTCCCTGCCTAGCAGCCAGCAAACAGGCGCCAGATGCCTGTCTGGGGATGTTGAGTCATGTCTGGTGTTGAGTTATGTCAGGTGTTGAGTCATGTCTGGTGTTGTGCAGATTGTCCACAGGGATGTGAAGCTGGAGAACATCTTGCTGGATGCCAGCAATCGCATCAAGCTTATAGACTTTGGCCTGGCAGCAAACACCATGCCCGGGAAGAAGCTCAAAGTCCACTGTGGCTCTCCCAGCTATGCAGCTCCTGAGATTGTTGCCAGGAGGCTGTACGACGGTCCTCCTGTGGATGTGTGGAGCCTGGGTGTGGTGCTGTATGGCATGATTTGTGGTCATTTGCCATTCCACGCCAGTGACAACAAGAAGGTGAGACACCGCTGCTGGCTGAACCACTTTGAAATGTTGTGATGATGTGTGGGGTCTGCAGGTGGTGCTGTACAGCAATGATCTGCAGACACCTAGCAATTCACACTAGCTATGGCAATGAGGTTCAATACTGCTCATTTTACCAGGCTGAGACAAACCTCTGACCACGAGGGGGAGCTTCTGAAGTTCTGTTGTTTGCCACGCTCTGTGATCCTTTCCCAGTTTGTGCCAACAACAGCATTTTCTTGTGCTGGGAAGGAGAGGAGACGAAGAAGTATGCTGTTTTGATCTGTGTGTCATGCACGAGCGCTGACCAGTGCCATGTTACATATACAAGTGTTACATGTGACATACAGGAGAGTTACAGGATGTTGCGTCTTGCATTCAGGAGTTACGTTTTCCTGACGGGAGTGTTACACATTACATACAGGAGCCTCACGTGTCACAAGATCATCCAGGGCATGTGTGACCCTCCACATCACATATCTCTGTCTGGTAGCAGCAACTTGTGCTGAGTGAGTTGTGTGTGCTTATGAATGCTGACTGATACTTTGTCACGTACAGGAGCTGTGTCAGAAGATCATCAAAGGGGTGTACAACACTCCAGCCCACATCTCTAGTGAGGTGAAGGACCTGCTGGCCCGCATGCTTACTGTTGTCCCAGACCACCGCATCACCTTTGAGCAGGTATGCAGCCTTCACATATATGATCATATGACCAATTGTCAATAGTGCTTCATCTGCAGTAGATGCAGGGATTCATGTTAATGGCGCTGCAGTCAGCAAAACAAGAGGCTTGCAAATTCTGCAAAGGCTCAATCAGGCCTGTTGTACGGCCACTGTTTTGCCAGCTGCTGGATGGATTCACCAGTGCTGCTGGCTGCGTTGCATGCTATTGTATATCATATGTCCTGCATCATGGTGAAACAAGCTATCTGTTGATCACATGCTATGTGCATGCACAGAAAAGACTTCAATGCCAGGGCTGATGATGGGGGTGTCATGCCAGATTTGTTTGATGCTCACGTGGATGCTGCATCCACAATGTATAGGCCTCATCAAATCAAAAATCAGCTGCGTGGTTGCTTCCACCAGGCGCCAGCCTCATACTCAAGTGTCTTCAGTGCAGAAGTGCAGATCAACCATGCATTCATTTGTGCCCCCGTGCATTCAGCACATTCGTTCTCCTAGGATCTGGCACTTACTGTTCTGAGTTGCTTGATGTTTGAGTCCTGTTTTGGCAGTCAGCATACCAGCAACAATGTGAGTTGATGCGGCTTAGATCAGACTCAGCAAATCAGATCAACTGTGGCCTTGGCAATGGGGAGTTATGTGCGTAGGTGATGCAGCACAAGTGGGTGCAGCAAGGGCCCCATTGGCAGGGTGGTCTTGCCACTTCCACCTTCTCTGTTGCAGGTATGCCTTTCTCTCACTCTGCTGAGTAAATCTGCCCTGGTCCATTTGACATTTTGCCTGTTGCAGTTGCCCTTCAGCCTGCCCTTCACCTGCCCTTCAAGCTCACCCTGTTACCGGCAGCGCGCTGTCTTTGTCTGCAGCTCCTTCTGTTTGGCTGTTTTTGGTTTGCTTCTGCTGCCAGCCGTAAGAGATTTTGACCAGCATGTACATGCAAAGCCTTCTTCAGCCTTTGCAGCTGCCAAGCAGTATTGCAACCCGAGCTCATGCGTCTCTGTTGCCCTGGCAGCATCGTTTCTTGCCTATTTTACCTCCAGCAACAACTACAGCCTTTTTGGGGCGACCACTTGCTTACCTTCCGATGGTCAGCCAATCAGCACAGACAATGATGCCTTTTGCAGAAGAGTTTACCACCCTAACAGCATTACTCATGCTCCATGTCAGCTGATCCACACAGCCAACTAGATCCAGGTCAAACTGATCAGCATGAGCTCCAGCATCAATCCAGGGTGCAACCATAACCAGCGAGCTCAAGCCTCAGCTCAAGGCATTGCACAGACGCAGCCCACTGTCCCAATTAGCAGCATGCCTTCCCTAGAATGCAGCGCATTGTTGTTAGTGAGCAGCCTTTTGTTCCTAGTAGGCAGGCTATGATCAGACAACACCACTGGCGCAGTCAGCAAAAGCAGGACGCAGCCCAGTGTCCTGGCCAACAATGCAGGCTTGCAGCACACCTGTCCATGCCATGCAACAAAAATGAAAACATAGTGATACTCATATATTTTGACAATTATAATCAACCTTGTACAGTGTGCTCTGCAGGGGTAGTGCAACTGAATGAGGCAGCAATGCAGCAGCTGCAGCGCCAAGGCTATGACAGAGACCTGGTACTAGAGTCACTGTTGGCGGGAGACTGCAACTCTGCAACAGCAGCTTACCACCTGATGCAGCAAGCGCTCACCCTAAAGCAGGAAGCTGCTTACTCAAACATGCACCTGCAACAGCAATTGCGGCAGCCTGGGGATCATGCAAATCCCCAAGCTGAACACGGTGTAAAACGAATAGACACTCCATTGAGATTGATGAGAAGATCTCAGTCTGCACAGCCCGGGATCCAAGCATACAGACCTAGTCATGTGACACTGGAAGTTGAGGGCGTGTCAGCAGGGTGTGATAAAGGACATAGGCAGCATGCAGCACATGTCAGCGATGACAGTGCACAAGCACTGCATCAAACTGCAGTAAGGACTGAATGCTAGCATGCATCCAAGGCAGTCAGTACAGCATATGTGCTGGCAGCTGTGACAGCACTGCTGGTGTAAACCTGGATGACAGATCATAGAATTAGCTGTGCTTCTGTGCTGTTATAGAGTTTCAGTCTGAACAAAAGATGTGCAATGATTGTTGCCAGTATTATGGCACTTTTTGTGAGCAGCTTTCGAAATAGGACTGTGTCATTCTGCGTCATAAGCAAATGAATCAAGCTGATGCAAATTCACAGTTGGGCTTTTCCTTTACTCTGTTAGAATGATTATGTGGTTTAGGTTCAACCCACAGCAAGCAAAACAGGTTTATTGAGCCTTGTGTGCTCCCACGGCCTAGAATCATAGACCCCCTGTCACCACATATGCCCCTGACAAAGTACCTACTAGTGATTGGTGAAACGCTCAGAGCTGTGCTGCACAAAGCTTGTAACACAACCAGTGGCTTGGAATGCGCATGGCATGTTTGATTGCAATATAGCCATGACACATTGCCACAGGTGCACCATGACTAATATCTGATGAGTTGAACCAGAAAGCGTTTTTAGCCAAAGCAAATAGGCAGCAACACCCTCCTCAGGAGCATCAGTGATATTGTACACATGCAAGAGCAGGCTATGGTTCTGTTGAAAGCTGCTCAGCATCAAGTGCTCTGTGGTGACGTTGAGAGTCAGATGAGATGAACCCAGCCCTCTTTCAGCAGAGTCTGTATGGGGTCATACCGAGCCACATACA
>JAABUU010006581.1_pt1 | contig 12388 bp, 14 predicted proteins | sample 5559301 | NCBI WGS metagenome assembly JAABUU01 (sample SAMN10711884, study PRJNA513360) | rock metagenome | isolation source: Antarctica rocks | place: Antarctica: Victoria Land, Richard Nunatak white
TCGGGGCCTACATCGACGGCTGGAACGACCGCGCCCACCCCTTCACCTGGACCAAGAGCGCCGATCACATCATCGCCCACTCGAAACCGTCACACCAGAAGGTCACTTCATACACGCGACACTAGCGACAGGTCGTCTGCTCAGTTTCGTCGCAGGACTGTCTTTGATCGCGACCCTCGCCGGTGGCGGTAGCGCACTCGGTAGTACGCACCGTAGATCAATATCCTCGCCCAATCTGTCTGCTAGTGAGCGCCAGCAGACCACTCTGCGGCGGAATTTTGGACTCGCTTCCGATCTCGCGTCTGTGCGCAGTACTAAGAATACTGTCGCAGGCAAAATTCTGCTCTCGGTATTCCACTCACCGAGAACGAGCAAAGCAACATCCAGTCGCGTGACCGCGTGCTTCCCGTTATACAAAGAGCCCGATCTGTACTTGAAGCAGACGCAAAGTTTGCCGGGCTTTACATTGATCAGCGGGCCGGTGGAACCTTAGTCATAATGATGACCAATGCAAGTCTCACGCCGACCGAGTTGACCGCAGTAGGCCCCACTTCCGTGTATGGACCGAAGATTCGGCGGGCGACATATAGTCTGGCGCACCTCACTGATGAGCTCGCCTACGTCGGCAAGGCGCAGGTAGATCAGAGAGGGGCCGCACGGTACATACAATCTTCGAGCATAGACATCCCCGCTAATACTGTCGTCCTCTCGGTGGACCCAAATGCGCCTAGGAGCGCGGAGGACGAGCTACGCCAGCTTTACAAAAATCGACGCGGACTGACCATTACCCGCAGCACTATTGTAATGAGCTATAAGACCACGAACCGTGACCTGAAGTCGGGTTTGGCTTACGGCGGAGAGTACATCTCGCGCGACTCCGCTACCCCCGGAGTCTACGCAGGATGTTCGATGGGTTTCGCTAACTACACAAACTCCGCCAACCAGCATTACAGCTTGACAGCGGGCCACTGCGGCAACGGGACTTGGCGCCAAGGATTGAATGCAAGCGGAAACGTCCTCGGGGGTACTCATAACAATGAATTTACGGGCAGGTCATCGGGTCACTGCGAGTGTGTCGCCGTCGGACCGATCCCGCAGAATGTAGCCACGCGAGGGATCCTCGGTACAGGTAACGCGGTAATTGGCATGACGCACATCGGTTACGGTAACAGCCTCTATGAAACAGCGGTTGGACAGCGAGTGTGCTTATCAGGTGGGACTTCGGCCGATCACGGCTCGGATCTCAATTGTGGGGCGATCACGAGCAACAGTGGAGACACGACTGTAGAGGGCTGGACACTGGTTGACGCTCTTACTACAAATAACACATCTTTTAGTGGTGACAGTGGTGGACCGCTCGAGAATGCTACGTATCACGGCTTGCTCGGATTCTTGTCGTCGGTCGGACCGTACGGTCTGTCGACCTTCTCAAAGTCTTTATATGCGAGTGAGCTTGGTATTAATTTTAACTGATTCGAACAGGCCGACCGACTAGGTGTACTGACCATGGACGTTGGTTGAGGATCTTTGACGACACGGTCTAAGACGCTTGGATGGGGGGACTTCGTGTCATGAGGTGGGGCTGCCAACCTCTCCGTACATTAACACTAGTCGGTCACACGTACAGCTACTGGCGATGTCTGCAACATGTTCTGGCGTCGGTGGCGGTCGCGCGCCACAAGTGTCAGAGCCACTCGAACAACCAAGTCGTACTGTCCAGCCGCGGTTAGGTTTGGGAAAATAACGCTCTCGGTCCCGCCCAGAAAGTTGATTGCAATTTCGCTACCGGCGGGGAGGGTGGTGGTAATTACGTTACCCATCATGGATTCTGAGTACTGACCCTGTCGAACCCCGTCATGGTCTAGTAAGAATGCTAAAGAGGGAGTCTCGATAGAAACGGTGATCGGTACCGTGTCGCTGTTACACAAGGCGACGGTGCCCTCTAAGCTGCTCCCCGACCGCACCGATGACGGGGCTGTAAGCGTCTTGACCGTCAGTTGGCGACTCTCTGACCGACTCACTTGTGGATTAGTCCAATTGTCACGCTCAGTTGGCGGATAGGCTCGGCCGGCTACTGTAAGATTTAGTGCGGATCCCCAGTCGCGCCATAGCCGCTCAGCGATGGTCGCGCCCTCAGCACTAACAGAGAGCTCAACGGACGCGACGGCGGTCACGCTGAGATGCTGCACTACTCGACGGTGCGGTCGAAGAGCGACCTGTACATTCAGGGCAATCTCTTTCGCTTGCTCTTCGTTCCTCGAAACGGTTATGATCTCAAGTTCGCCGGGTTTGTGAAGTTCACTCTTTAGATGTTCCACCTCCGGAACCAATCGGGTGACAGCAAGAACAATCTTATTTGTTTCGAATCGAACACCTCCGAAAACGCTTGAATTAGATGCCTTGAATCGTCTGACCGCCGACCAGTCGCCTGGGTGCACGTTGCGTCCGTTCGCTAAGCGTTGCATTTGCCCTCCCGGTCGCTTTGGCAATTGTTTCACTGCACCTGGGCAGTAGCATAAGTGTACTCAGTAGCGACTTGCGTCGAGTGAAGCCGTCTACGGAGGCGGCTTCCGGGCAGCTGGCGGGGCCGTCTGCCAGACGCGGTTGTCCGGGGGCGGGACGCCGGTGGCGATGTCGGCGTCGAAGGCGTAGCTGTCGTCACCGCCCAGTGGTCGGTCTCGCAGGCCCGGAGCGTGCCGTCGGGTCCCATCAGCGTGGGGAGCTGGTGATCGAGGTGGTTGCAGTACCAGTCGCCGAGGTACGTGGCACCGCCGTCGTGCCCGATGGTGCCGACGAAGCTGCCTTGAGATGCATAACCATGATTATGCCCGAGCCCGGTTTCCCGGTCGAGTCGATCGCCGATCGCCGGAACCCCCGACGTGGGCCGACCCGCCCCCGCCGTCGCCCCGATGGGCGGTGGTCCACTCGGCGCGCAGCCGATTGAACAGGGCCGCGGCGTCAGGGTCGAGGTGGACGCGGACGGCGGTGAGTGGGGCTCGGTCGTTGACCCCGACGCGCTGCTACACCCCTGGCTCCACGTCGACGCCGAAGCCGCCCACGCCGGCCCGTCCGGGCGCAGCGTGACCGTCCACCTCGCTCTGCTGCCCCGTCCCTCTCCTACCGCCGTCCTCTCCGTCTGCTCCTTTCCGGGAGTGGGTGTCAGAGCGGGTCGATAGCGTCCCGAGGCATGGCCGACATCGACCCGATACCGCCGAGAAAACGGGCCGCCACCTCCTCGATAACCGGGTGGCCGCCGTCCGGGAACTCGCCACCCGACGCGCCGACTCCACTCGCGCCCGCGACACCCTCGCCGCCGAGGAACGGGCCGACACCGCCGCCTGGACCAACGCCGAGAAAGCCGGCTGGACCGAGGCCGAACTCCGCCAGGTCGGATTCACCGCCCCGAGCCGCCGCAGACCCGGCCGACCCCGGAAAAATCCCGACAGTTGACCCGGGGCTTAGCTGTCGCCAGTTTACAGACCCGGCCCGATCACATGGGCCGGTAACCGGAACCCACTGACTGGATTTACTCACCTCACCCGGGGTTCCCATCGGGGTAATCAGGATGAGTCGGCGTCGGCGATCGCTTGGCTGGTGAGGTAGTCGGCCGCCGACATCTCTCTGAGATCGGTAATGTCGGGGCCGGTAAGGGCGATACCGGCCGTGGCCGCTCCTTCGTGGAGTGCGTCGAGTACGGCTACCCATCCGTCGACGTCGGGGCGCTCGTCGTCGTTAGCGACCACGAACAGCGTGACGGCGGTGGGTGAGACGGGATGATTCGAGTGCACGCGAACCTCCCGCACCCCTGCAAGGAGATTTACTCCAGAGGCGCGACGCGCAGCCAGGTACTTCTTGAGCGGCGCCACGACATGATCGAGGCACGGCTGCGGCGTCGCCGGCCGCTGTCGGGCGGCAGCCAGACGGTCGGCGAGATGGGCGTAACCGACCTCGTCAGGGAACGCCTCGACCGGGTCGGGTTCGATGAGCAGTGTCTTGTCGATCGACATCTCGTGTCGGAGGTCGGCGACCCACAGTCCGCCGGCCGCCCAGGGGGCGGTGAGATGCACCTGGTGCCGGGTCAGCCCGGCGCGGGCCGAAACCTGCTGGGACTCGGTGAGGATTCCGGCCGCGTTGTACACCGGGACGACCGTGGCGAACGGGAACTTGTCTTTGATCAGGTCGCATCCCTGGGAGACGACCATCACGGGCCGGGTGGTCATCGATTCCTCGCCGAGCGCGAGCGGGCCGGTACCGGTTGCCCATACCGCGGCTCTGGCCCAGAGCGGTTCGACGCCGGCGGGCGGTCCCAGGCCGAGGAGGGGCAGCTCGCGGAGAATGTGACCCTGCCGCCACCGGTCGAGTGCGGCCAGGACGGATAGGTCCCACGGTCGGGACCCGAGCGGGTCGGGACCGACCGGAGCGGTACTCACACCACCGGTTGGACGGGTTCGTCGTCCACGGTGACCGAAAGCAACGGGTTCGGCGGGGGTAGGGGCGGTCGTGTCAAGGACCGGCGCATACGACGGCCCAGCAGTGATAACGCCGCGGCCTGACCATGGGCGTCGAGGAGTTCGGTCAGCGGGGATGGATCTCCGGCGTGGAACCACGCCCGCGTGCGGTCCTCGCCGGCATCGGCGACGGCGGACGCGACGAGACCGTGGACCCGCAGGATCGCTCCAACCGTGCCGGGTCGTGGGTCGGTACCGCGCTCGCGCCAGGCGTACACGGTGCCCCGATTGATCCCTGCCGCCTGGGTGGTCGCTGCCAGCCCGATCCCCAGCCAGTCTTGGATCTCGCCGAGACAGCGGTCGAGGTGAGTGGCGCTCAGCCGTGAAGCAGGAGGGCCGGCGTCGACCCGTGGCTTCGGGGGTGGGGCCGCCACCGGATGCGACCTCGCCGGGTCGAAGACTGCAGTGCGGACAGCTCGCAGCCGGTCACCGCGCGCCCCGACAGCGTTTTCGGAGAGGACCCAGTCGATCTCCGCGAGGACGTCCAACACCTCAGCGCTGCCGGTGTCCTCGGACGTGACGGTCCAGCCGGCACCGGCGAAGGGCACGAACAAGGGGGAGCCGAAGGACGTCCAAGTCTCCGTCACAGCTAGCAGCCTCATCCCGCCAGCCAGGTGTACAGGTCGTCGGTGATGGACGCCCGGAACAGGCCTCCGACGTACTCGTGCAGGGCGTCGGCGCCAGCCGCCACTGACCCGGGGTCGAACTCGCGGTTCTCCCGGAAGACGTCGTAGTCGAGAAGGTAGGTCTCGGCGGCGAGATTGGTCGCCGGGTCTGGAACCTGGCCGTAGCGCAGAACGCATCGGGCATCCCCGTCGAGCTGGAGCAGGACCCGCTGGTCGGAGGCCAGCACGCTGCCCGCGAACCGCCGGTCCAACGTCAGCCCGAGCAGCGATTGCTCGATGAGGCCGTCCCACCCGGTTCGCCCGTCAGGCAGCGGGACCTGGTCGATGTAGCGAAGACCCAGACGCTGCTCCGAGGCCGGGTCGAACACCTGCGACACCGCCGCCGCCAACGCTGCGAGCTGTTCCCGAAGGGAGTCCCATCCTTCGTACTTGCGGGTCTCAAGGGTGACCGTGCTCGGGTTGACCTGCAACGTCCACGAACCAGTCGGCGCCGACAGTCGGTAGGCCTGTCGGTTGGGCTCGTTCACAGCGCCACCGGAGGTCATCGTGGCCTGAACCAATGGAGCTGACTCAAGCCGGGTCCAACCGGGGCCCATGTGCTTCTGCACACTCCGAGCCTGTGCATGGGTGACCTCGCGCCCGACGTCCTCGAAGTTGATCTGCGCCGCCACGAGCAGCAGCGGACTGCGCGGCAGGCGCACGCTGGTGTACTCAGGCAGGTTCATAAGTCACACTCCGTGATGTCGACACGAATTCAACATAACGGTACGCGAGGCAGATCGCCCCGCGCATCCACGGGGCGGACGCCAGAAGGTCCCGGCCATGTCACCGCGTGCCCCGCCCCGACCGCCCGGGCGACGACCTCCCGGCCCAACCAGGCCGTGCCACCCAGGACCAGGACACCCAGTCCCGATCCCCCTAGATCGGCATCGCTGGACCGGCTGTTCGTCGCCTTGCCGTAAGGGGTCCGGTGCGTGGACGGTCTCGCCGCCTCGTCGACCCTAGGAATTGCTAGGGTCAGCGGATGGCTGAGCTGCCGCGTCCCGCGGCGCCGGATCCGGTCCTGCGGGCGCTTGCCCACCCGGTCCGGCTGCGGATGTTGTCGTTGATGTGGGCTGCGCCGTTCGGAGCGACCGGGCTTGCGGCGGCCCTGGGGATCGGACACGGCCTGGCGACCCAGCACCTACGCCAGCTGGTCGACACCCACCTGGTCGAACCGGTCGAGGCCCGGCCACCGGGGAGCGGGCGGGAGCGGTTGTTCCAGACCGTGCGCGGCCGGGTCCTCTCGGATCGGGACGACGACGCCCCCCTGCTGGCCGAGGCGCTGGCCGCGAACCTGCGGCACCGCTCCCACCGGCGACTGCCCGGGCCCGGGGTCACGGTCGACGCGGACCTGTGGCTCACCCCGGCCGTCTGGGAACGGTTCCGCACCGACCTCGCCGCCCTCACCGACGACCTCCACCAGCAGGCCCGTTCTCCCAGCGCCCGCGACGCCGTCCCGGTCGCGCTGACCGTCATGGCCTTCCGGATGGGACCCGACGCCCTCACACCCGGCACCGGTCCCGCCGGCCCGGACGAGAGCACAGCCGACGGGACCGATCAGGACGGCACCCGCCGGTGACCGGCCCGGCCGCCGGCGACGACGCGGAGTCCGCGACCGCGCGGCGCAACACCCGGCTCTACCTGATCGGGCTCGGCGCATCGCTGACCGGCACCAGCGCGATGACCCTGGTCGCCGCGATCTGGGTCAAGACCCTGACCGGGAGCAACGCCGCCGCCGCCGCCGCCGGGGTCTGCCTGTACGCGCCGTCGCTGCTCGGCCCACTGGCCGGGGTCCTGGCCGACCGGGTCCACCGCCAGCCGTTCATCGTCGCGGTCAACATCGCCTCCGCCGCAGCGCTGCTCCCGCTGCTGGTCGTCGACCGATACCACGCCGTCTGGGTCGTCTACGCCGTCATGGGCGCCTACGGGATCTCGCTGGTGCTGACCGACCCGGCCGAGAGCGCGCTCTTCGCCGTCATGCTGCCCACCGAGCTCCGCCAACAGGTCAACGGCATCCGGCTCACCCTCCAGGAGGGCGGCAAACTGGTGGCGCCCCTACTCGGCGCCGGACTGTTCACCGTCCTGGGCGGCGGGACCGTCGCTGCGCTCGACGCGGCCACCTTCCTGCTCGCCGCCGCCGTCACCAGCCGGCTGCGCGTCCACGAACCACCCCCGACACCGACCCGGTCGCACTGGCGGGCCCAGCTCACCGCCGGACTGGCGTTCCTCCACCGCTCCCCCGACCTGCGGACCACCGTCGCGGCCGCCGCCGCCGCGATGGCCGTCTCCGGTGTCGCGGTCCCCGCCCAGTTCAGCCTCCTCGACACCCTCGGCCGCCGCCCCGCCTACCTCGGGGTGCTCACCGGCCTGCTCGGCGCCGGATCCATCCTGGCCGGCCTGACCAGCAGCCGCGTCCTGCGTGCCAGCAGCGAACACCGCTTGCTCCTGCTCGGCCTGCTAAACGGCACCCTCGGCTACGCCCTCTACGCCACCGGCCAACTGCCCGCCGCCCTCGCCGGCGCCTTCGTCTTCGGCTTCGCCCTGCCCTGGAGCGTCGTCGCCGCCATCAACCTGGTTCAGCGCCGCGCCCCCGACGACCTGCAGGGCCGGTGCGCCGCCGCCCTCACCTTCGCCCTCTTCGCGCCCCAACCCCTCGTCCAGCTGCTCGGTGCTGCGATCATCAGCCACATCGGCTACCGGCCCATCTACCTCACCGCCGCCGCCCTCACCCTCGCCACCGCCGTCTACACCGCCCGCCACCCCCACCAGGCGTGAGCCCGCACCACTCTGGACCGCCGAAGAGACACTCACCGGCCCACCCGTCGGACCAAAAACGCAGCACCGGCCGTCAGGCACGCTGGCCACTTTCGGCACGGGTTGCGGACCGCTCCCCGCCAGCGTGTCGCCGTACCGCGTCGACCGTGCCGTTACCGATCGGTTTCGGTACGCGCGGAGCGGTGATCTCGAAGGCGTGCCAAAACCTGCCTGACGTGCCGGTACGGGCGATCCGCGCTGTTGCGGGTCGGAATCACTGAGTAGCCGGGTGGTCCTACGGGAACGCTCTAGACAGCGGCTAGGGCGTGTTCGATGTCGGCGAGGACCCGGTCGACGGGGCGAGTCGCGTCAATGACGGTGCCGAGGTGATCGAGGTTCGCGTGTAGAGCGGACCAGCAGGCGTCGACGCGTGCCCCGAGCCGGTCCCTTCCGGGTCGGGCGGCCTCGCGGGCGCGGACGACGGCCAGCGGGGCCCACAGGGTGATGAGCAGCGGGCGGGGTGTGCCGGGTGTCAGGGCGTCGCAGAGTCGGTCGACGTGCTCGGATTGCTCGAAGATGTAGTCGACGACGACCCGGCCGAACCCGGCAGCGAGGTGGACCTCGGTGAGCGCGGCCGCAGCGAGGTGGGTCGGGCCCGCGGGCCGGTCAGGACCGCGGGTGATGACGAGGTCGCGCAGGGCGTCCCCGTGGATGCAGCCCCCGTTGGGGACGGACGCGGCGAGCCGCCGGCTGATGGTGGTCTTCCCGACCCCGGCCGGACCGTTGACCAGCAAAACTTGGCCGCCCATCGGGTCGGCCGGCTTCATGGCGCGTCTGCGGTCGGGGCGGTCCACCACTGGGAGGCGGCGGTGAGCCCGGCTGCGGCGAGGGCGGCCTGCTTGGCGTGGTCGTGGTCCCCGACCACGACGACCACCTGGACGGCGCCCAGGGCCGCGGCCCGGGAGCAGACCTGACGAAGCAGGGCGGTGCCGGTGGTGGCCCAGCGGGCGGGGTCGTCGACGGTGAAGTCGTCGACCGTGCAGGTCGGTCCACCCGGGTCGTACACCGGGGGAGCGGGATGGAGCACGCCGACCGCGAATCCGACCACGGCGTCATGGTCGGTGGCGACGAGGCTGATGACGTCTTCGTCGGCGATCTGCCCAGCCAGGAAGGGACGGTGCCGGTCGCGCGCGTCCGCTGCGGGCCGCCAGAACACGGGCTGATGGGTGGCGTGGCCGGCCCGCGCGGCGGCGGCGAGCTCGACGACCGCGTCGAGGTCCCCGGCGGTCGCAGCGCGAATCAGCACCCGGGACATCCTGGACCGGATCACGGCGCTCGGGCCCGTGGTGCCGAGGAGCCGGTCGTAGCCGAGGGAGGTGGATACCGACGGGCCATCGGCCAGGGCCGGATAACTCGGGGGAGGTCGCACGCCCGTCGATGAACCCGGTCGGCGAGACGCGCAGATGTCGTCGGCCGGGGCCCTCGGGTTGCGTCACTGGTCGTGGCTAGCTTCCGGTGATGCGCGATGTGGACTTGCTGCGGCTGGAGATGGACGTGCTGTGGTTGGGCCTGCGCCCCCTGGGCTGGATCTGGCAGGTGCACCCGATAGCTGAGCCGGCAGCGAGTGATCAGGAGCCGAGTTCCCCGACCGGGTGACTTGCGAGCCGCGGCCTCGCGCCGAGACCCGATCGGCTCAAGGGCAACGCAGACGGCTTGGTCCGACCGGTCCGGCGCGGTGGTCACCGGGGCCGCACCGGTGGGCGGGGGGTCACACTCGCTCGAGCGGCTCCCACGGCTGCTCCGGTCGGTCCACCCGGATCGCGTCTCCGGCCGTCACCGGGCCGCCTCGGACAACGACCCCCATGATCCCGGCCCTGCGGACGACCCGGCCGTCCCGATCGGTGGACAGGACCTCGCGGAGCAGCCCCGCGCGGAAGTCGTTGATCTGCTGACACGGGTTCCGCAGACCCGTGACCTCAACGACCGCCTCCTTCCCGATCCGCAGGACGGCGCCGCGGGGCAGGCCGAGCAGGTCCACCCCGCTCGTGGTGATGTTCTCCCCGAGATCGCCCGGCTTGACCGGGTAGCCCGCCGCTGCGAGGTCGTCGAACAGCTCGACGTGGATCAGGTGCACCTGGCGCAGGTTCGGTTGCGTCGGGTCAGCCTCGACCCGGGATCGGTGCTGCACCGTCACCCCCGCATGGGAGTCGCCGGCCACGCCGAGACCGGCCACGAGGCTGATCTCCCCCGTGACCGGCTTGCTGAATCGGTGACCGTCGTCCCGACACACCGCGACCACCACCGGACCACGCCCACCAGGCACCCGACGAGTCTGACCCCTGATGACGTCCGGTCCCCGGCGGTAACAGCTGGACACCGCTTGCCACTCCGCCGCCGGTCGCGCCTGTGTTCCCGGTGGGTGGCCGGGCGGGAGTGAGCCCAAGAGCGACGCGAAGTCACTGGCGGGGCATGGCTGGGGCGAGCGAGGCTGCGGTTTATGGCGGCGCTGTACGACCGGGTGAACGGGTGGGGTCCGGACTACGAGTACTGGTTGCAAGTCGCCGGAACGATGTCCGCCCTAGACGTCGCGGACCTGGGGTGCGGGACGGGGCAGTTGACGGTGCTGTTCGCCCGGGCCGGTCACCGGGTGGTCGGGATCGACCCGGACCCGGGGATGCTGCAGGTCGCCCGTGCCCGGAAGGGGCAGAAGTTGGTGACCTGGGTGCAGGGGTACGCCGCCGACCTCGCGACCGCGTCCGCAGACCTGGTGACGATGACGGGTCACGTGTCGCAGGTCTTCCTCACCGACACTGAATGGGCCAAGGCCCTGGGCGAGCTGCGGCGGGCGCTGCGCCCGGGTGGCCGAGTCGCGTTCGACATGCGCAACCCGCACGCGCGCGGCTGGGAGGCCTGGAACCCGACCGATTCCCGGCGGTCGGTGAGCACTGATTCCGGCGTCGCCGAGATCTGGCACGAGGTCACCGCCGTGAAGGACCAACTCGTCACCTTCGAGACCACGACGCGGTACACCGACAGCGGCCGCGCGGAGGTCGCCACCGACGTCCTACGGTTCCGCGACGAGCCGACTCTCCGCACCAGCCTCATTTCGGCGGGCTTCGCCGTCGACCAGGTCCACGGGGACTGGGACGGCACCCCCGCCACGAAGTTGTCCCGGGAGCTGATCATCACAGCGACCCGGACCGTTAGGGGGCCCCAGGACCAGGCCGGCCCGGCGGTGGAGGGGCGACGGAACGTAGCGAAGGCCGCCGCCGCAACCCGCGGACGGGAGACGTCCCGGTAGCCGAACCGCGGGGGTGGCACCGCGACGCTCTGGACGAAAGGGTCGCCGCCAGACTGCTCCGGGTGCTCTCGTCTCCGCTGTCGCGTGATGTTCTCGATTGGGTGGCGACCAGCGCCGGCGCTGCTGGGGCGCGCTGGTCGCGGCGGCTGGTCGGTGGCACGCACGCCGTCACCGACGTGGTGCGGACCGAGGACGGACGGGATCTGGTGTTGCGCCGATTCCCTGTCGGTGACAGCGCGGTGCACCGGGAGTCGCGAGTGCTCCGTGCCCTCGGCGGTCTCGGTGGTCTGGTCCCGAGTCTGGTTGCCGTCGACTGCGACGGCGCGCAGACCGGCGCACCGGCGATCCTGACCACGCTGCTGTCCGGGTCTGCCTGCATCGTCGCGACCAATCCGTCGGACTTTGCCGCCCAGCTCGGCCGCGTGCTGGCGCACGTGCATGCGCAGAGTCCTGGACGGGAGCTTCCCGACGTCCTGACAGTCCCAGCGGCGGGCCTGGACCCGGCCATCGCCGACGTCCTCGAGGCCTGGGCGCGGCTGTCTGCCGGCCCAAGAGTTCTGACCCACTACGACTTCTGGTCCGGCAACACCCTCTGGGAAGGTGGACGCCTGTCCGGCGTCGTGGACTGGTCCGGGGCCGGACTGGCCCCCAGGGGAGTCGACATCTCATGGGCTCGCCTGGACCTGTTCCTCCTGTTCGATGAGGACATCGCTGATGTCTTCACGAGTGCCTACCAGCGCGTCGCGGCTACTGAGATCTCCGACCTCGCTCTGTGGGACCTGTACGCCGCGACAAACGCGGACAGCGGTATCGAAGGGTGGGCTCCGAACTATCAGGAGCTGGGCCGCGACGACCTCGGGCCGCCGGTGCTGCGCCAACGCCTCACCGAGTGGATGTTGCTGGCTCGTCGCCGCCTCCACTGACAACCACTCGGCGTTGCCTCCCCTCGTGTCCACCACCCCCACCGGCCCGTCCAACTGATCTGCCCCGCGTTTATCGGACACGTGATCTGCCCCGCGATTCTCGGACATGGAGGCTTATTCACGCGCCATCCTGAAGGATTCGAGTCCGAGGACTGCTGAGATGGTGGTGGCGAACGTGTCGAGGGGCCTTCGGTAGTCGGTGTGCAGGACGCGCCAGGTTTTCAGGTTGGCGAT
>JAABUU010006582.1_pt1 | contig 12386 bp, 17 predicted proteins | sample 5559301 | NCBI WGS metagenome assembly JAABUU01 (sample SAMN10711884, study PRJNA513360) | rock metagenome | isolation source: Antarctica rocks | place: Antarctica: Victoria Land, Richard Nunatak white
CCTCGCAAGCGCTGGCTTCAGCTGTCACAGGTCATTCCTCCACCACAAATCACCAGGCTCCTTGTGTGACCATGCTCGTGATGACCATATAAATTGACAGTGAACAAGCTCAAAAATGGTGTCAATTGAGTTGCAACTCTCATGCTCCACAACTTGTGAGTGGGCTGAGTCTCATGCTCTTCCTTGCAGGTGGTTGATGCATTGCGCCATGCTGGTGAAGATGAGCGTGTGCAAGGACTTGTGGCCATTATTGGGGAGGGCGAAGCCCCTGAGAGACTTGCACAAGTCCAAGAGCTGCAGGATGCTGTTTTGCATTTCAGGTGACCTGCCTTACATTATTGGCCTTTGCCACGCGATGGTTGTTTCAAGCATATTGTGACAGAGCATGGTCCCCTGCAACAAAGTGCCAGCCACTCAGGATGGTTATGCACAAAAGGTAGCGCTACTCAGTCCAGTGTACAAGCAAGTGATGCTGATGACGTCTGCCCAGGCTAAATGTCTTCAACATGACACCTGCACAACATGCAAGTGCCATTGAGCTGCAGGTGCCTTGCAGGCGATTGAAGCAAGACAAGGTGCCAACCATTGCATATACTGACTCGTTTGAAGGGATGCCTAATGGTGCTAGTTTGGGGTACTACCTCGCGACTGCCTTTGACCAGATCATTGTGCAGCCAGGTGGCTTTGTGTGCCTTCTAGGTATGCACAGCTGCTTTGTTTGGTGTTGTTGGATGTCTGTCTAGTGTCATTCCAGCAGTGTTTATGCACGCTGATTGTCATTGCCAATCTGTTTACGCTCTCGCTAGTTGAGAAGTTGTTTACACATGCAGTGCATGTTTTGTGCAGTGAAGCCATCTGTACCAACTGTGGCAGGCGTGAAAGGCTGTTGAGTGGCCTGTATGTGTGAAATCAATGATGGCTATAGGCCTGGCTGAGGAGACCCTCTTCTTCCGAGGACTACTTGACAAGCTGCAAGTGAAGCCACTCCCATTTTTGCGAGGGGAGTACAAGACTGCATACAACTTTGTCACCCACAAGGGGTACAGCAAGGCTCACAGGGAGGCCTCCCAAGCCTGGCTGAACAGCTGCATGAAGCAAATCGTTGGTGATGTGGCTGTAGCTCGAGGGTTGAGCTACAAACAGGTATTGCTGTCTGTGCCTGCCTTATATCTAGACCTTTACATTCTAAAATTACAGCCGCAAGTTTTGTGTGCAGAGACCTGCATGATACAGCTGCTGTGTCAGGCATCAGAAAGGTGAAAACAAAGGAAGTCAAGAATGGACCATAACTCCTCCCATACACCTTCCAAAGTCGCCTCACGCCTCTGCATAGCAAGGTGGCAGGCGGCTACTCACACTTACATCATTGTATTTCCCACTTGATGCAGGTTTTGGATTTGTTCAACTCATTCCCTCTGACTGCTGAGGCTGCTGCTGCCATGGGGCTCATTGATGGCGTGAAGTCCAAAATCGACGCCACACACTACATCACTCATCACACCTGTGGCCAAGCTGCTGCTGCCCAGCAAACGTCACCCAGTCTGCCCCATCAAGATGATGTGGCTGGCAGACAGACCAGTGAGCAGCCAACTGCATCACATCCTGTCTCGCCAGCTGGCGATCAGATGCTTGCTGCAGCTCAGAGATTCCAAAAAGGCACAGCATATGTGACCACTGTTGCTTATGACAGCTCCTCAACAGAAGCCTGCACCTACATGCCCTTCACTGCCTACATGGCCCTGCTGGAAGCTGAGAAGATATGCAAGGCAAAGGACAAAGGAAACAAACCTGGCATTGCGCTCATTCGCATTTCAGGTGAGGCGCTTGCGGTCAGCGACTGTCATGTTTCATAAAGTCTTGCATTGAAGCTTTTTCATGAGCATATGTGCTGTTTGTCTCCTGGCTGGCTATGCACACGGACAGCAGCTGCACAGCTTGTTGACTGGGTTTACAGCAATGCTGACGAGTTTGAAGATGTTGCAAAGCGACAACAGCAATGCACTCTGCTACACAGCCGGAGTATGTTTACTTGCAGCACTCTTCAAGACTTTGAAGCAGGGCATGACAGCTTCTGTGCAAGACCTTCTGCAATCTGTACAAGCATGCTCCAGATGGCACACTGCCCCCGGCGCTGAGCACATTTGATGAGTTTGCAGAGCTCGTTAGGTGAAGGTGACAGTGAGTGAGTGGAGTCTGTGCATGGTGCAGGGGAGATTGCCTCTGGAAGCTGTGCAACTGTTGGAGGCAAGATTGACAGCCATCAGATATGTGAGGACCTGCGCTCAGCAGCAGAAGCAGAACACGTACAGGCCGTGGTGCTCAGAATTGACACTCCAGGTTGGTGTCACTGCCCTCCCAGCATCTCGGCAACATTGATTGGCCGGTGTGAGCATGCTATTGCAGTTCAAAGAAATGCAAAATGTCATGCTGTGTGTGGCTCTGAAGGACTCTTGCCATGCGCCTGCATCTTGATGATGACTTTCCAATGCAGGCGGCTTGGGCATAGCCAGTCGTGAAATCTGGGATGAGCTGATGCAAGTGAAGGCGTCAGGCAAGCCGGTGATTGCCAGCATGGGGAATGTGGCAGCCAGTGGAGGCTATTATATTGCAGGTGGGGCCTTAATCCACATTGCTGACTGTTGTTTTGTGGTGCAGACTTGTTGGCCTTATTTGGCGGCTTAGAGACAAGCTGATTGAACTCAGGGTCGACACATTTTGCTGTGTCACTTTCTCTCACAGACGCAGCTGCCATTCTCAGACTTGTGATCACTCAGGAAAACAAACAGAAGGCAGAACTATAGCGCATAGTTAGAGATGTAACAAGCTGCGTCCGCTGTGTAGGATACATTTATTGTGTCTCAAAACTGGCAACTTTGGCTCTGCAAGGCTCAATTTGAGTACTGAGCGCAGAGCTGAGTTCCAAGTCCGACAAAAGGTGCTGTCCGCCAGCATGGTAAGCTTACAACCATGCATGTGCTGACCACATATGTGCTGACTTGATGTGTACTGACCATGCAGCTGCGGCAGACGGAGTTGTGGCGCAGCCAGGAACAATCACAGGCAGCATTGGTGTGATTGATGGCAAGCTCAACTTGGCTCCAGCTTTGAAGCAGCTTGGTATTGATGTGGGGACTGTGTCAGTGGGCAAGAATGCTCTCATGGAGTCCTGGTACACTGATGTCACCAGAAAGCAACAGCGCTGGGCAGACTCCATGCTGGACAGGTTGGTACAGGACCAGCATTTTGTGTTTCACGCTGATGTCTGGCATGCTTGATGCACATCACCAGTGCTTTACAGGGGCACCGCTCAACAAAAGTCGATGCTTTTCAGCGATCATAACGGGAGCCTCCTATGGCGGCAGCCCCAAGCAGCGGCACCGCTCATATGTGTTTGTTACATCATAGATCATCGCTACTGCAGCTTCAAGTGTGTGTCAGATCTGAGGACACTCTGCCAGTGACGATTGTCATGCTCATTTAGACGGAACAAAACTGCAAATCTGTATGCATGTTGTGTGACTGGTCTTTCTGCATCTCTGCATCTCTGCAGCTGACTGTCCCTGTCAGCTTTTGGCTTGTATGTAGGTTTTACAAGGACTTCATTGACAAAGTGGCAGCAGGGAGGAACATGAGGGCTGAGGAGGTTGCCAGGGTGGCTAAAGGGCGCATTTGGACTGGGAGGGATGCTTATCAGCTGGGGCTGGTAGATGAGCTTGGGGGTCTCACCAAAGCCATTGCCCTAGCCAAGCAGATGGCGGAACTACCACAGGTGACTACGCCGCGCAGCTTTTGTAGGTCCCACATTGTTGCAGGTCTCAGACTAGAGTCCCACATACTACACACGCTGAGGAGCCCAAAGCTACTCTGTGTTGTCCAAAGCGATTGTTTTTAAGTGTTGCTCATACAAATGATGGTGGTCCTATAGGACTACTGGCATAGCTACAGTACTGCTGGCATCAGCTTCAAGTCTTGCCCACTGTCATAGCCAATCATCAGCAAGTTCAGAGCCTGTGTGTGGACATGTGACTTACCTATGCAGACCATATGCCTTGATTGTGCATGCAGGACGATGAGGCCGTAAATATCCTCGAGTGGAACTCAATCCAGCAATCAATGTCCAGTGCCCCACTTGGCTCAGCTGTAACCGTGCCGAGTGGGCCTTTCGCAACTAGCAGAACGAGAAGCCAGACTGGTAGTGAGGCACTTGCTTTGTTGCTGGCGTAGCAGTATAGCGTGCTTGAAAGAAGCTTATATCGCTGCAAGGCATGTATACATATGCAAGGGATACTGTTTCTGAAACACTGAGTTACCTGATGCATCTAGTCCACATATATACTTTCCTTGATAGTCAGGATCTCACATATATACATTGTAAGGCTCGCCTGGCCGACCATGGTGCATTTTGTGTCAACACTCATATTCAGCTATCATTCTTGGCTGTCACCGAAGTTTTGAGCACATGTCAGGGGCCAATGTTGAGTCACACAGGATCTTACACAGATCATCTGTGACAGATCATCTGTGACAGATCTCTACTCCAGACAGAAGAAGATCGTTGCTCAGGAGACCAACAGCTCTTCCGTCAGCTCCATGTCTTGGTGATGGCATCAGTTCATCCTGCGTTTGCAAGCAGACGTTCGCTGGCACCAAAGGCATGGCTGGAGATAATGTTGCGGATGCAGAGGTGAGATATCTGAAGCCCAATGTTTTGCTCGTGCAAGTGTCTCAGACGATCACGCCAGAAGCTGACATATACCGGGCTTGCAGGCTAGCACATGGTACCAGTTGCCACAAGACATCCTGAATAATGTATTTCAGCGCTTGCCTACCGAGGAGTTGTGGGTCTGTCGCCTGGTTTCCAGTCGGTGGGCAATAGCTGCCAAAGCCACTGGCAATCTGATCGTAACGACTGCGGTGCCAGCTTCGGAATGGGAGAGTTTGCCAGGGTATATGTCAAAGCTGCAGCAGATGCACATCTCTCAGACGGGTCTCACTTACTACTTGCGTGTAACTCCACCAGACCCAGCAGGCTGTGCATGGCTTCTGAGAGGTCTGACAACCCAGGTGTGCCATACTCGCTTGTGCTTTCAGCTGTCAGCACAAGCATCTTTCCCAATGCTGCCATATCAAGCCGGTGATATCTGGTTGTTCTGGATCTGACAATTGTTTGTTGCTTGTGTACAGCGTGCTGACCTTCCCAAATGTAAGGTGCTGATAACCCTGAAAGACTTCAAAGATGCACAGCATCAGGCTGATTGCCTGCTGTCTGATCTGGAAGACGCTGTCAGAGACATTGCTGTTGCCAAAGTTGTGTTGAAAATGCGGGGAGTTGAAGTGCTCATGCAGCTCAGGCCGTTCTGGAAGCAAGGGCAGTATTGCAATTGGCATTTGCCTGCCAGATTGGCAGTCATGGCTCCAGTGATCGATGATGTATTTGTGCAAAATGCCATGCAAGACCAACCGAGGTATCACAATGTGGAGTTCATCCCAGCTCACCTGCTACCTTTGGTATCAGCTGGTCGCCTCAGGCGTCTCTGCACCTACTCATTCCCATACGTGCCAGTGTTTGCTCCACTAAAGAGTATTTGCAGTATTGCAAACCTTACACACCTGACAAGCCTTCAGCTAGCCAACTGCAGCTTTCTGCAGCTCACTGAGTTGCAGCATTTCAGGCATTTGCTCGAGTTGAGGCTGAGGTTTTCACGCACTTATGAGCATAGCAAGCCCACTCACAACGTAGATGTTCACTGCGCAAAGACTCTAGGCAGCTGCAGATACCTACGACATGTCAGCCTATGTGCTCATGCATGGAGCCATGCAACATATAGGGCTCTTTCTCACCTGTCAAGCCTATCTACCTTGTCCATCTCAGTAGATCTTCTGTCCAGAAGGAGCGCTGAGGTAGTTGGTTGCCTGGCTAAACCAATTTCAGTCTCCGTTGCGCTGCACATGGAAGTCAGCCCCAAGGCGCTGAAGGCGCTGACACTTTGGCCGGTGAGGATCACATGTCTTGAGCTGTGGCATATGACAGACCGTACTGTCTCATGTTTGCATCCAATGCCCCATCTTGTTGCGCTCAAGCTTGGGTGGCCCGACTTCACAGGGCGATTGGGCTATCAACCAAGATTGCAGTATCTTACATTGACCTGTGGGCCTCATTTTGATTTTTCAGTAGATGAGTGTAGGCTGCGGCAATTTTTGGATGTGCTGCCAGCTTTGCTGACTTTGGAGGTCAAATCTGAGCAGGATCGGTCGGTGTATGGCCCTAACGGACCACATAGAACATTATTTGGTATGCACTTGGTACGAGCGGCACTGTTTTTGGAAATGCCTCGACTGTTGAATGCGACATGGTGTGAGGCCATTGAGCTGCACATTTGAAGTCATCAAAGATCTTGACTGACATTGCACTGCGAACTCCTTGCATTATGTATACCAGTTTGTTTTTTCCCTCAAGGCTAAAAGCTTTTTTGCCAGCATTGGTCAGACTTGTTGTCGATTGTGTTTAGACGCAAACTTGTCTTTTTGCAGTGATTAAATGTCTTAAATTGGCCACGGTTTGAAAGCAATCAATCTGTAAGTGTGCATATTAGCGCAATCGGGTTGCATTTGGGTGCGCCCGTGTGTGTGAGCAAATGTTTTGGCTAAATGCTGCAGCCAAGACTGGTCAGCTTATTAATAGAACCATTGACAGCTCATTGATATAGACATGTGATAGGTCGACACATTTGTTAAGGCGGTAGATCTGCACTTGGCAGGCATGAGAGCCTCTGAGAGTAGAATCAGCAGACATGACGTAGACTGTTGATTTGTTATGCTCATCAAGACAAGGTGTTGGAAGCTCGACGTCAAGTTAGTAACAACCGAAATTGTACAGATAACCCTGTTATGTAAAAATGTTATCAGTGTACAAGAGCCCATGGTGACTGAATTGCCTTCTGTTGGCAGCAGCAGTCCAATCTTGCATTGAACCCATGCAGCTCACCTCCCAGGCCTGATGTAATAACAGCCACCCTTCATGAACTCGAGCAGATGACCTGCTCTTTCTAATTCTTGGCTTCAAGGGCTAAAAGACCAGCCCACATCAAGTGTCAGCGCTATCGTAGAAAGGTTGCATTGGACTGTGTCCATCAAATCCGATTTCTCGAAATGACGTCAGGTGGCTCCGAAGCCACTCTGGAAGCCCTTGTGACTAACCGAAGTGCAGTCGATCCCTCCTAGAAATGCCAGGTTGCGCCTCTCTTCCAATGGCCGCGTGCATGCCGTCCGGAACGCTCGGTATAGCAAGATGCAGGGCCATAAAGCTATATGCGGTGCATGCATATCTTGAGTCGTCAGCATTATCAGATGCCTTACAGCTATTGCGCCCTGCAACGCACCGTCGGCATTCGAGATCGCAATTTGCAGTCTTCAAATGGTGTTCAAATTGTTTTTTTAGTTGCGATACAGTGCATAACATCGCGAGCGCTGCCCCGGAGGCTGTCGCTCCGGTGCGCTTTGCCGTTTGATCACCTGCTTCGTGCAGAGGTAAAGTCTGCTTGGGGCCGTGCTCAGAACCTGCATGGCCTCAAGCGCTCAACTCCATTCCAATGTGATCGTTAAGCTTTTGCAGCCTTCGGCTCCTGTCGAAAATATTGCCTGTTGTTGTTGATCAGTGTGCCTGCTTGCCTGCAGACTGTCTGAAATTTGACAAGGCTGTAGGCAGGTCTACACAGAAGAAGACGGTACAGCAGTTGTCCACATACATTTCTGCTGCTGATGAAAGGACATTCACATCCCAACAGGGATGCACAGCTGTTACGCAATGTGGGGAAAGTGGTGTTTGCCCTAACACTGGCATATTTGGCTTTTTTGGGCTCAAAAGCATGGCTCAGACCTAGCCAAGCAGTCACACCTGTTGTTGTTGATTTGGACTGGATCAGGTCAAGCCATGAGGTCTGTTCTTAGCCCCCTAGCATGTTGAAGTGCAGTTGTCATGCACCCCTAGCTGTCTGCAACAGCACATGTCATTCGGACAACCTTATCGTTCAGCAGAAGGTGTACACAGGCATTAGCAGTATCAATGTGGTCAAATGCATCAAGCAGTATGTAAGGCTACCAGCAGCAACTATGTCACATAGCAGGCTTGAAGACTAATTCTGTGTCAAAGATCTGGATAGAGTTGATGCCTGCCTTGCTTGCTTTTGCAGTGCCCATTCGATGATGGCACAGCAGCTCACCGTGTTTGTTTCTTCCACAACCTGGTCGTCTACCAGTCACAGCTGGTCTACTTGTACCAAGGTGTGCCACATGCTGGCTGTCATTGTTTCCTGACTTGCCCTCTTTGTGCTTTCAAAAACCTGTGCCAACATACGAAGTGTCTTACGCAAAGTTACATTTGGCATGACAGGCCCTCGGCCGCCAGAGATCCCAGACATCCTTCTCAATTGGCACAGGGACCTGCATCTTGACGTTGTCACCATGAGTGCATCGCCAAGGTCTCGAAAGTTTGTAGTCATGAAGGAGGCTCAGGTACAAGACACATCACGCTGCTTTCAGCTTGCAAAGCTGCTTAGCATGCAGCTACACCTCTGAGCCTGTTGCATCTTGGCTGGCATGAGCAGTCATAGCCAGTTGCTAAGTTGGCTCAGACTCAAACTCCGTCAACACTGGTCTTGGGCTCACTTAGATGCTCGCGCTGTGACAGATCAGGCATCAATCAGCAGTCTGGCTGGCAGTCTTGCCAGCACTGGCAAAACTGTTGTGCATACATATGAGCTGAATGCGTAAATCACAACATGATGTTGTAGGAGAATCTGCACCGTGTCTTGCAGGTGCAGCGCATCAAAGCGAGTACCTTGACATGGCGCCAGTACCATCTCAACTACTATCACGGCATGGGGGAAGCTGTGATTGATATCTACAACCTTGCATGCAAGTACTTGCAGTATTGTGGAACAAACAACAGCTCAGAAATGACACCGATCTACATTGAGAAGCCAGGAGACCAGATGTCCTGGGAGCAAGCCTTACCATCAGCAGCTCAAGCCATGCATTGCTTGTTTCCGGGCAAGGCACACTGGATCAGGGACAGTGACATTCATGACAAGGTGAACAGCCCACATTTGAGCAAGAACAGTTTGCTGACACTCTGCAGCTTATGATTGTCTGCTGTCATGATGTAAAGCAAGGCTGTTGCTGCACCTGCCCAACTGGTGATATTGCTTTTGCTAGGCACAGTCTACTTCAGCACCCATGCAGGGCAAAAGATCTAGTTCTGCACCCCATGTGCAACTGTACAGCGATCATTACAGCATCATTACGGCATGGTCTGCATCATAACGATGTCATGACCAGCAATCGTTTGTTACGACAAGGTCACAGCATCATGACAGCATCATTACAGTAGATCGGTGCTTAGGTGCTGCTGCTGGAGACTGCGGTGGTGGGCATTGGACCATACAGCCGCAGATGGAGAGGATTTCCTGACCAGGCTGCCAAGTAACAGCACTGCAAGCCAACCTGACATCATCCTCTGCTCTGTCAGCGTCAGAACATACTTTGATACTACCGGGTTCAGTGCGACGCTTAGACATGCTCAGTCTTGTGTATTGTGTACTGTGTTATTGGCATGTACAACAATGTTTGGTAGCACCTGTTTGGACCTGACGCAGGTCGCAGACATAGCTGTGCTGTCAGGTTGTTTTCATTCATGCAATGTAGTTATCTGCAGGTTTAAGGAGGTGTATGGCACCATGGACATGCATGTGGCTGACACATATCGCACCCGCCTCATGCAATGCTTCAATCTGCAGTACAAACAACACAATGTAAGCTCTTGTCAAATTCTCAGCCCTCCTTTGCTTCCTGTCATGTGCACTTGCATCGCTTATGTCTTGAGCTTTGCTGCTGCTTCAGTCGGCTTGTGTGCACAGCATCATCTGTGTGTCCTGTGCAGACTGAAGGGCCATATGATGTCACAATTGTAAACAGGGACTACCACAAGGGCCGCCACATTGTCAACGTGAAAGAAGTAGCTGAAGGCATCACAGCCATGGACCATGTGAAGAGCACCAGGTCAGTGAAGTGTGGACCAAATTAGTGCCCATTTGGCAGGCACTGCTCTGACCAACCTGCTGCTGCAGCAGTTAAGCACCTGCACAGGCCTGTTAGCTATGCTGCAAAATTTCACTGGCTGTCCTTCGGATTGGACACCCAGCAACCAGCTGGCATTAAATGCAGGGTGATATACATGGAGCCCTTGACCTTCAAACAGCAGATTCAGGTGTATGCACATTCACAGGTGCTGGTGATGACTCATGGGGCGGCGCTGATCAACATTCTGTTCATGCCAAAGGTCTGACTCAGCAGTGGTGCAGCATGCCTGGACTTCCTGCTGCCTTGCTGTGTATGTCTTCGTGTGGCATCAACCTATCTTTCAAAACGGCAATCACCCTCAACCCTGTTTGCAGAATAAGCGTGCTCCTGGTAAGATAGATCAGTCTCAGCTTTAGTACAATTAGCAATGCACACAGCAACAGTTGTGCTATAATGGAGCTGCATGCAAGTATTGCTGATGCTGTGCTAAAAGTGCATGCACAGGGTAGCGCAGTGGTAGTGTACAATTGGCTACAAAGAGAGCACCTGTCGCCCCACACCTGGGTCACAGATTACATGGCAGATCTACACCTCAACGTCAACTTCGTAGGAATAAGTACGCAAGACAGGAGGCACCTTTACCCACAGAAGGAGGTGGGCTCACTCTGCAATGCATAACAGCTACATGTCAACTACATGTCTTTTCTCTTCTTCTTTTCTTTCTACATGTCATTTACAGGCTCACCTCAGTGCCAGCTCAGCAATCGCTTCCAGATTAGAAATCTTTGTGTGGATCATCTTGTGCATTGCTTGTGTCATGGTATGCTGCATATAGCTGTTTACAGCTGTTACTCTGTACACAGTGTCATGGCGTTCATTAGTACATCACTGTCAGGTTTGAGTCTGCCTGTGTGCAGCTAAAGCTACAGTAGTAAGTAACCTTGCAAAAAGCTCTCTTGCTGACAACAGAACGCATGTGAATACCTGCAGAAGCATGTCTTCCAGCCTGAATACGCAAGCCTGCCAGATGATGAGAAAGTTGCACTTCTTGAAAGGGGGCTCTGCCCCAGCAGTCACAATCTGCCAGGCTGTGATGACATGCACATGAACTTTGCTGTGGAATGGAACCTGCTGCAGCCTGCCATGGTTACAGCTTTTGCCAGCTTGCAGCATGTCGCGTCACGTCATGCGCTGGATGGCGCAACTATCATGAGCTGAAGGCATAGATTGCAACTTGCTATTGACGACATGTTCAGTTCTGCTCTTGGTCGAACTCGTCAGACAGGGCATTCTTGAAAACGGAATTTTCAAAACGATACGCCAAATGCATATGCATACTATTAGTCAGAGCACTCCTGTTAGATTGTGCATGTTTCATCTCAAGCTTGCTAGCAATGCATGTGCATGTAGGATATGTTTGTGAGCATAGTACAGCTTTTGCTGGGTGCCTGCCATGTGAGGGCTTGGACGCATTCACTTTGTAGTCGAGTTGTCGTGTAATGACTCAATTGAAGACAAGCAGTGCATCTATACCGAGTCGCACTGGGAAAGTGCAACAGCACCTGATGTAATGGGTGCTTCAGCCATGACTGCACAGAACAACACTGCCACAGCTTTGGTTACAGGAAATTGCAAGCTGTGAGAAGAAAAGTCTGCATATGCCCTGCCTGTTGACTTTGTTTAGGCTGGAGCCCCAACTTGCGCTACAAACGACACACTGGGAAGCTAGCAGCATGTCATCAGCATACAACTACCTTTACAGGAATGCTCAGGCTAGTATGTCAAATTGACAGCTTTCATGTGTCCAACCTTATAGGACCCACAGGCAACACTTATTTGAGTGAGATCAACATTGATCAAGCTTGTTACATGAGCAACGCCAGAGTCTAGCCTAGATGGGCTCAGATTCGAATGGTTGGGCAACATGTACATGTAAGTCAACACCCTGATGTATAATGTGGGCTGTGGGGCAGAAGCAGTTGTTAGGCGCACAGTGCACTTGCTGCAAGTTGTGTTAAGCATTCCGCGGCTCTGCAGTGCTGACTCTAGAGTGTATTTGCCCATCACTGCACCAAACCGGTGTTGCCACTTGGTCAGTGCACGTGCATTGTGCTGATCATTTAGCTTCAATTTATGTTGTATGCAGGCCGACTGTGGTAAAAGACGCTGCGCTGCCGCAAGGAAATTCATTGAGGCAGTTTGGTGCAGGACAATAGCTTCAGTGATAGCATGGCTCATATGCAATGAATCGTCAAAGCTGTGCTAGGGGTGTGTTCCATGTGCGTGGTAGGCAGCTCACAAAGCAGCTG
>JAABUU010006583.1_pt1 | contig 12386 bp, 8 predicted proteins | sample 5559301 | NCBI WGS metagenome assembly JAABUU01 (sample SAMN10711884, study PRJNA513360) | rock metagenome | isolation source: Antarctica rocks | place: Antarctica: Victoria Land, Richard Nunatak white
GATCTTCCGGCACGCCGCGGGCATGCTCCCGCACATCCGGGTGCTGGATCCCACCCGCATGGTGCTGCTCAACAGCGGGCACTGGGATGCGCTGGACATCGACACCATGGGGACGCTCAACACGGGGCACTACGAGGAGGTAGAAGCGATACTGCAGGGAACGAGAACGGCGACCGGCATGGCCGCGCTGCCCTATCAGGCCACGTGGTCATCTGGCTTCGCTGACTATCACCGCTATGTGCTGCGCCCGCTTGAGGAGGAGGCCATCACCACATTCCGCCGACTGGGCACGCCTGAGTATAAGCTGTTCCAGTCAGAGTTCGGGAACGGCAGTGCGCTTGACCCAGTGCGTATCACCCGCCTCTTCGAGCAGAACGGCGCACGCAATGACCTGGATGACGGCGTGCTCTATCAGCGGATGGCCGAGCGCCTCGAACACGACTTCCACCAGCTCGGCCTTGAGGAGGTGTTTGCCACACCCAGCGACCTGGTGCGGGCTAGCGAGACGCTGCACGCCGAGAACCGCGCTCTGGGCATCGCCGCGTTGAGAGCAAACCCCAATCTGTGTGGGTACAGCATGACCGGCATGCTCGATCACACCATGGTGGGCGAGGGGCTGATGACGATCTTCCGTGAGCCGAAGCAGGCGACCATCGACGCGCTCCGCGACGCCTGGCAGCCGCTGCAGTGGTCTCTGTTCACCGACCAGACGAGTGTCTACCGCGGCCAGAGCCTGCGGGTGCAGGCCGTGCTCGTCAATGAGGACCAACTGCGGCCTGGAACGTATCCCGTACGGCTGCGCGTGACTGGCCCAGGCGGCGTCCTCTTCGAGAAGGCCGGCAATGTCGTGATCCCCGCGGCAACCGGTGGGCACGAGGCATCTCTGGTGTTTGCCGTCTTTGATGAGCAGATCGCCCTCAATGGGCCACCCGGACGCTATGAGGTGCGGGCGTTGTTCGACCGGGGTGGCGCAGCGATCGGTCGAGCACATGTGTACGTGAGCGATCCCCCAACGCCACTCACCGCTGAGGTCACGGTGTGGGACACGGGGAGCGCGCTTGGCGAGTGGTTTCGTAGTCATGGCCTGATCGTCCGACCATTCGAGCCAATGTCGCTAGGGTCACGGAAGAGCGTGGTGCTCGTCAACGCCCCCTCTGTCGAAGATAGACAGACAGCCTTCAGGCCCTTGCTCGACTGGATCGCCAGCGGCGGCATCGCGGTGTTCCTCTCGCCGCATGCATTTGGGCTCGACGAAGAATCCGTCCACGGCGTCTTCTATAAAGGCCGTCTCGCCTGGTGCCCCTTCGGTGCGGACGTGGGAGTTAAGCAGGCACGTGGGTGCTGGTGGGCGGTTGACCACGTCGTGAAGGACCGTCCCATCGTGGCCGGCCTGCTGACCGGCCGGCTGATGGACATGCACTATCATCGTCTGCTGCATCCCCGCTGGACGCACGTCGGGCTAAATGAAGGAGATGTCGCAATCGCCGGCCTGGGCATCGGCACGTGCGGTGAAGAAGACAATTACTGGGCAGGAGCCGACCTGACCACACTGCCCTGGGGGGAAGGACGTGTCATCCTCTCTACGCTATTAATCGCTGAAAATGTGGGCCGAGACCCGGTGGCAGATCGTCTGGCCCTCAACCTTGCACTGCTCAGTGCGCCGCGCTGAGTCGGTGCATTGGACTGAGCACCAGATAAGGAGCACCCGTATGCACGGCGTGAAATGGGCGGCCTCCTGTGACCTGTGGCAGTGATAATCAAGCGATGAGAGGACCCAGCTCCGCAACAGCAACAGAGTCCCTGGCTATCGTGCTCGAGGGCGTGGGCGGCCCCTTCAGCCTGCGCACGTTCCCCATCGCAGCGCCGACGGCGGGCACGGCCCTCCTTCGCGTTGAGCTATGCGGTATCTGCGGCACCGATGGGCACATTTGGGAGGGACGCTATCCCGCGCTGTTACCGGGCATTCTTGGCCATGAAGTGGTGGGCACCATCGCCAGCCTCGGTGAGGGGCTGACGCACGACTTCAGCGGACAGGAACTGTACGTGGGCGACCGCGTCGTGCCCCGCACGTTCGGCTGTGGCCGATGCTATGGCTGCACGGTGGGACGCACGGGCTGCAGCAACTCCGTGGGCCGTGGAGGATACGGTACAGCGGGCAGCGATCTTGCGCCCTACCTGACCGGCGGCTTCGCCCAGTACCTTGCCGCGAGCCTGCCGTTTACCGCGCTCTTTAAGGTTGATGCCCCGGCCCACGTCGCCGTGTTGATGGAACCGTTGGCCGCGGTTGTGGGCGGCGTTGACCGGGCACAGATTCGACTCGGCGAGACAGTTGTGATCCAGGGCACCGGTGCAATCGGCCTGCTGGCGGTAGCCTGTGCCCGCCTGGCAGGCGCTGACCGGATCATCGCCCTCGGTGGTCCGCCCGACCGCCTCACCCTCGCCCTCGCGTTGGGTGCCGACGTGGTCATCGACGTGGGACGCCACCGCGAGCCTGATGAGCGGACGCGGCTGGTGCGGGTGGCGACACCTGGAGGGCACGGTGGTGACGTTGTCTTTGGCTGTGTCGGCAGCGCCGCCGCCGTCGCTGAAGGCTTGAGCTATCTCGCCCACTTTGGGCGCATGTGTGAGATCGGGAATGCCGCCGATGCCGGACCAGCCACGGTCAACCCAGCACAGGCATTGGTGGGCCCGAACACAACTCTCTTCGGGCACCTGCACACCCCACCGGAGGTCTGGGTCACTGCGACGCGCCTCCTGGAGCGCTGCGCCCTTCCCTTTGACCTGATCGTCACCCATCGCATGCCCTTGCCGCGCGTGGCCGAGGCAGTAGCTACGATCCGCGAGGGGCGATATGAGTTGGACAGTCGCCAAGTTGGCAAAGTCACGGTCGACCCGTGGGCGTGATTGGCGAGGTGTGAGCTATCAAGATCCTCATTATGTCTCCCGCTGCGCCTATCGCCAACGCCACTCCATGCGGGAAAGCGATCACAGCGTCGTGCGGTGGCGGCGCCGTGGTGCTCGCGGGCTAGTCTGCGCCCACGGCACTAGGTGAGTGCCGGACCGGCCCTGTGTCATCCACCGAGGTTCCGAGCGCGTCACACGGGCAGATCATATCCCGGGCAGAGATCCTGGCATAGCACTCGATTATGGCGGAGGGACGATCTCAGATGGAGTATCGACAGCTGGGCGCCACGGGGCCAGTCGTTTCGGCACTTGGCCTGGGCTTCTGGTCGATCGGTGGAGCGTTTGGTCCCGCGGACACAGCGGAGTCACGCCGTACCGTCGCGCACGCCATCGCGCGTGGCGTGACGCTTTTCGATGCAGCACCGGCCTATGGATCATCGGAAGCGTTTCTCGGCGACGTGCTGTCTTCTGGAGACCGACAGAAAGTGTTTCTGATGGCCGAAGGACTGCGGCGCCTCGCCGCCCGCGGGGCCACGGCGGCTCTGGTGACCGCCGCCCACCCCGACGAGGGCGGGAACGCCAGCCTGCCGCCAGAGTTCGCCGGCCGCTTCGTCTACGTGAAGGCCGGATTCCAGCCCCTGCGGCGCGTGTACCTCTATGCCAGGGAGTGTCGGGTTCCCTAACCTGTGGAATCGGAGCTGCGCAGCACTGTGGGCTAGCCTCACCACCACCCGGTGGCGATAGCGTCAGTGTCCTTGAGACAGGGAGCGGGGCTCTGGAGCGCACCGCGCGTGTGGGGAGCAATTCGACTGCCGTTGCCGTGGACGAGGCGACAGGCCGCGTCTTTGTCGTCGACGAAGGCCTCGTCGAGAAGGGAGATGCTCCCTTTGGTCGCGTGAGCGTGCTCGCGGTCACCCGATAGCGGGCGAGATCGCGCCGACCGGCAGCGCTACCGAGACGTGGCAACGCGGCACACGGGACACTCGCCGGTCCATGAGAAGAGGGCGAGCACGTTCCGCACACACGCCTGTGCCGAGGACGGCGGGCCACGACCGTCCTGAAACCTCAGCGGTGATGGGCGCTGTGCGGGACGCACGTCCCCGCGCGAGCTTCTTGAGCGTTACAAAAGTGCATGATAGCAGCGGGGACGTGCGGAAGGAGTGGGGCATGGCGCGATGTGTGTGGCGCGTAGTGGGGACGCTTCTGCTCCTTGCCGGCGGCGGCATGGCGGTGGGGGGAGTGACGGCCGGTTCGGGTGAGCGCGTGCTGCCCTTCGCGCGGGGGGGACGTCGTGGGCGTGGCTCTCGACAGCCGTGGGGGCCGCACTATCGTCGCCGGTGGAGACCCCGCCGGACAGCAACTGACCGTCTTTGAGACGGTCAGCGGGCGGCTGCTGCGCACGGTGGGGCTGCGGGGGCGCCTCCTCTTGATGCCGGAGTTCGGGCCTGACTCAACGCTGACTCTGGACACGATGGCAGCACGGGCCTACATCACGACGTACGACCAGCCCACGTCCAGCGGGCCGGCCCGAGGCTACGTCAACGTCGTGGACACCCGCGGTGGCCTGCTCCTGAGCGCCGTCTCTCCCCGCCTGCCCAACACAATGGTGCGCGGCACGGGCGGGTTCCTCCTGGCGCGGACGCTGCCCGTGGCCGTGACAGCGGATGAATCGACAGGGCGGGCCTTTGTGGTCAACTACTCCGATGTCTTTGCGCGGCGGCGCGGCAGCGTGACGGTGGTGGACGGGCACAGCGGCAGGATTCTGGGCGAGGTCCTCACCGGCAAGAGCCCCCAGGCCGTGGCGGTGGATCAGAGCACTGGCGCCGCCTTTGCCGTGTGGCAGAGGACGAAACCCGCCACCGGCGAGCCGGCCGAGCCCAGCCATCTCAGCATGCTCGATGGGCGCGACGGCCACGTCGTGTGGACGATCACCCTGCCCTATGGCGGGCAGCCCGTGGTGGCGCCCAGCCTGGACCGCCTGTTCCTGGTCGCTCGGTCAGACGGGGACGCGCGCTCTACAGGGCATCTCACGGTGATCAACACGCGGCGCCGGACCGTGGTCCGCACGCTGGCACTGGATGCGCTGGGCTCCTGTGCCCTCCTGACCCTCGACGAGCCACGGGCGCGCGCCTATCTAGCCTCTGGCGTTGCCATGCCTGATGCAGGTGGAGACGACCCGGCGCGCCTGCGCGTGCTCGATGCGCGGACCGGGGCGCTCCTGCACACGACCATCCTGCGCGGCAGCCCGCGGGGCATGGCCGTCGACACGCGCCGGGGCCGCATCATGGTGCTCCTGGCGCATGAAGGCCACGGCACACGTGATGCGCCGGGCAGCCTGGTGATCCTGAGCGCGCAGAGCGGAGGGGTGCTGTACTCGGCCCGCGTGGGCCCCAACCCCTCGGGGCTGGCGCTGGACGAGGGCAATGCCCAGGCCTATGTGACCGCCGTGGGCACGCGTGCCCACGATTACCCCTACTGGCCTCCCGAAGGCGCGGGTGCCCTCAGCGTGGTGGACACACGGTCCGGCGTCGTACGCCGGACCACCTCTCTAGGCGTCCAGCCCCTGCCGCCCGTGGTGGATCAGAGCGGGCGCCGGGTGGTGGTGCTCTCGCGCGGTGGGTCCGTGCCCCGGCGCGGCGCGCACAAGGCCTACGACTGGCGTCTCATGCCCGGCGCCCTGACGATCCTGGAGATGGCGCCGTGACCCGTCTCAGGCGAGTAGGCAGATGAAAGAGAGGTGGAACATGTCGATACGACGCGTAGGGGCGGGTCTCCTCACGGTGACAACGATCCTCCTCAGCATGGTGGGGCAGGGGCAGGCAACCGCCTCTCCGACCGCCCACAGTGCCGGCGCGCCTCTGGTGGACGTGGCTGCCTTCCGGGGCCAGGGGCATCTCGCCTTCCTGTGGAATGGCCGGCCCTACGTGCTCGACGGCCAGAAGGGCACACTGCGGGCCCTGCCGCCGGCCGCCAGTATCGCCAGCCTGGCGTGGTCGCCGGATGGGCAGTGGCTGGCTTACCTCGCCGGCACCGCGCCCGACAGCACCGGCGCTCTGTGGATCATGCGCGCCGATGGCCGCGCCGCCCGCCAGGTGCAGGGTCTGCCCACGCCGGTGAGAGCGTTTGCCTGGTCGCCCCGTGCCAACACACTGGCCGTTCTCCCGCAGTGGGATGCGCGGCGTCCCAACGGCCTGTGGATTGTGCCGGCCCGTGCCGGCGTGCCCCGCAATGTGGCACCGAACGGTGGAGTGGGCTCCTTTGCCTGGACGCCCGACGGCAGCCGGCTGGCCCTCCAGGGTGCGGACCCGCGCCAGCGGGGCGTCGACCTGCTGGAGGTCGTCTCTAATGCCGGCGGGCGCGCGGGGGTGGTCGCTCGCACGTCCATCATGCACGGACAGGATACCGGCCTGATCGTCGCCGGGTGGTGGCCAGACGGGCGGGGTCTCCTCTATCAGCTCGACCCATACCATTCCAACTCTATCGCCGCCGATGGCCTGCCCCTCGTTAGCCAGCCGCTGGGCGGCACGGCGCGCCGGCTGGCCGTCACGCTCGGCTATCCCGACTGGTTGGCGCTGTGGGGCCACGAAGTGGTGCTGGTGGCCGGCCTGGGCAGGCAGGCATGGACGGGGAAGGGACTGGCCATCTGCGACGTGCGCACGGCCTCCTGCCGGTCTGTGCCACAGCCACCGGGCGCGGTCTCCCTCGATCCGGCGCGGTCGCCCGACGGGACCCGTCTCGCCTTTGTGCGCGCCCACGATCTCGGCGCCGCCGCGGGCTTCGGCACCACGACCGCGCTGCGGGCGTGGGTCGGGACCCGCACACTCTGGGTCGCCGACGCGCGGGGCGCCGGGGCGCATCCGGTGCAGCACGCGGGCACCAACGTCTATGCGCCGCAGTGGTCTGCCGACAGCCGGCACCTGCTCTACGGGCGCGACAATGCGCTGTGGTTGATCTCCCCCGGCGGCGGCGCAGCAACGAGGATCGTCGGTCCCTTCGCGCAGGCGCCCGACCTCTTCGGCTACTATGGCCATATCGCGTGGTCCAGCCTGTTTGCCTGGAGCCGCCAGTAAGTACAACACAACGCATCCTTCCGCACGCTGAACACGGAGAGAAAGAGGCCTATGTTGGTGGACTGGATCAGGGACCTCAAGCGCGCGGGAGCGGCCCTGCTGCTGTGTGTGGCCCCGCTCGGCGGGCTGGTTGGTCAGCCCCGCGGCACGGCGGCACATGACGCACGGTCTGTAGGGCCACTCGGCATGTCGTCACCGGCCAGATCCGCGGGTACCCGCACCGGCAGCGCCAGGAGCGATGCCGCGCGCATCCACGTCGTGCGCCGTATCCGTGCGCTCGTGCGTGCGGAGGCGCGGGCGCCGTCGCTGGGAGCGGTGAACTTTGTCGATGCCCAGCACGGATGGGCAGGCGGGGCGACCATGCTGGTCACCGCCGACGGTGGACGGAGCTGGCGCCGCCAGATCAGTCCCGCGGCCATGGTCAGCGCGCTCGACTTCGTCGATGCGCACCACGGCTGGGCGCTCGGCCTGACGGCGGCCTCCCGGCCCGTCGTTGCGCGCACCACCGATGGCGGGCAGACCTGGCATGCCGCGGCCGAACCGCTCGTGGCCGGCGGCCGTGGGGTCCCCACACTGCACGTGCTGCAGCGCGTCCACTTTGTGAGCGCTACGTTTGGCGCCGGCGTCGCCGGCGGTGTCAACTATCTGGGCGGCGACGGACGGGGTGACGTGGTCGTGACCACCGATGGCGGGCAGACCTGGCAGGCACTGCACGCCCCGTCCACCATCGCGGCAGCCTGCTTCACGGATCGCCGCCACGGCTGGGCCGCCGTGGGCGGCAAAGGCCTCCTGCTCCACACGTCCGACGGCGGCAGATCGTGGCACCAGAGCCTTCCCGACGGTCCAGCCGGGGAGGCGTTCTTCACCTATCGTGCCGACCTCGCCTGCACCGGTCCGGCGGACGTGTGGGTCCTGCTCTCTGCCCCTGGCGGGATGTCCCAGGAGAGGTATGCCCTCTACCACACCCGCGACGGCGGCGCGCAGTGGACGGCGATGGCGGCCAAGCTGGGCATCGGCGGCGAGCCAGCCGTGGGCACACCGGGCATTCCCCTCACGGCCAGCCGCGTGAGCCGGGCAGGGCGCACGATCGACTCCTACGCCGGCCCCCTGGACGCCGTGGACAGCACCGTGGCCTACGTGGGCGGCGCCTGCCCGGCGTGCGGCACCATCAGCCTCAGCGGGACGGCCGACGGCGGGCGCACGTGGGGGAACCGGGGCCTCATCTCCGGCGTGGATTTCGCCTTCTCTGTCTCGCTCTCCTTCGTCTCGGCCCGGCGCGGCTGGCTGGCCACCAGCCTGTACAGCGAGGCTTCTCCCCCTGTCGGTCACGGGGTCATCCTGGCCACCGCCGACGGCGGCCACACGTGGACAGAGCAGTACCCCTCCGCCTCACCGCGGCCCTCCCTCGCCCTGAGCTTTGCCACGCCGGCCCTGGGCTATGGCCTGGGCAGGTTGGGCGACGCGCGCGCCGTCCTGCGCACGACCGATGGCGGGTGGCGCTGGCAGCGCGTCGGCACGCTCCCCGTGAGCCGCCCCGACCCCAGGTTTCAGTTTCCTCTCACGGCCTCCCTCTCGTTCGGCAGCGCCCGGCGAGGCTGGGCCGTGGGTGGCGATCACATGCTCTACACGACGTCAGACAGCGGCCGCACCTGGCACCTCCTGCTGGTGCAGCGACGCAGCCCCAGCAATCCACAGGGCTGGGTCAGCGCCGTGGCGTTCGCCGATGAGCGCCACGGCTGCGTGGTCGCGCTCGACTGGCCCGCGACCTATTGGGGCACCGACGACGCGGGGACGCACTGGCGCCCTGTACTCGGAGTGGCCGGCGTGGCAGCCTGTGCCGCTGTACTCGCCGGTCAACCGGCCGCCAGCGCACTGGGCGCGGTCGCGCCGGCCACGGAGCCGAGCTTTGCCGACAGCTCCGGCGTCACAGGCGCTCTGAGCGCGTGGGTGCTCCGGCGTGGCTGCTCCTACGAGGGCAAGGACCGGAACAGCGGCCAGCGCCTTCTCAGGACCACCGACGGCGGCCGTAGCTGGACGCAGGCGACCTGGCCGCGGTGCTCCTTCACCGTGCAGAGCGCCTCCTTTGCCACGGCCAGGGATGGGTGGCTGCTGACCCAGGACGAGCGCCTCTTGCGGACCGCCGATGGCGGAGCGACCTGGACCGAGCTGCCGCGGACGTGAGGGGTAACACGGCGATACATCAAGGCCGAGGATACGGAGAGAGCATCATGGGAAGCAACCGGCGCGCAGGCGCAGGACCAGCACCCCATCGCGACAACCCTCCACCAGGGTATCCATGATGGCAGCCTGGTTGAGCATCTTGGACAGGCGCGGGTCGCTGGCAAAGGCGCCCACAAGGTGGGCCACGCGGCGGGTGGTCTCTCCCCCGCGCCACAGATCGTAGGGTCCTTCGGGCAGCAGGGCATCAACCTCGATGCGCGTCTCCTTGATGCGGGCGCGGGGATCAGCGCCGTCTGGGCCGCCGATCTCCCCCGTGGTGGGGCAGGACGCTGTCGGGTTCATGGGATGCAAGATCGGCCAGATTGAGTTGCGCCAGAAAGGCCAGCGGTTCCCCCGTGGTCACCGGCCACGCCTCGCCGGCAGCCCGGTCGGGACACCCGCCGAGCTTCGATGATCCTACCGGCAGCTGTTCATCCCTCGCCTTCCTGGGCTGTAGCCGTACCGCGGGCAGGGCCACCCGCGGCAGCGCGCTGGCCAGGCGCTCCCCCAACTCTTCCTGGTGAGCAGCGATGTACGCGTCAAGGTCGGAGCGCGACCAGCCCGGTGGGACGTCTCTGCCCACCCGTCGCCGCCGCGAACGCACACCTCCAGGCGCGGCAGCTAGTACTGGTGCTCCCGTCCGTCCGACTCTGACCGGTTCTGCCCGCATCATTGTCTTCTCCTCTCCTGCCAAGGCTAGCGGCGCGGTTCTCGCCATCGTTCCATGCGCTCCATTCCACACGTAGACGATCTCACCAGCGCCCATGCTCTACAAGTAGCAGGGGTTAGGGGTGGAAGCTAGCAGTTAATCCACCTTTTTCCACATTGCCGCGCGGCCCTCCTGGCTGCAGTGGGTCATCACCCTGGCTGCGGCCTCCCCGATCGGCCCCAGCCTGTTCCAGCCTTTCCCCAGGAGAGGGAGACTACTAAGCACGGGCTACACGCCGGGAGGGGCAGTACGACCTGTTGTAGAACGCCACGTGCAGCCGAACGGCCCCTGTGCGGCGAAATCCTCGACCAGGGTCGTGCGTACGTCCAGCGTGTAGGGCGCGGCTACCCGGAGGATCGCCGCCTGACGGGTGCCGGTGGTTGTGATCACGGCCACCGGGGGAAACTCCCAGGACCGATCCAATGGTGTCCCGAGGCGTGCTGCCCAGCTGGTATAGAGGGCGAACTTCACGTCCAGGTCCACCGGATCTTCCGTGCCCCGGTCGATCTCCACGAAGAACGCTCGCACGCGCCCCTCAGCACGCACGCGGGCAAAGGCGTCGGGCCGCAGGCGTTGCGCCTCGGCCCCGTCATCGTCGGCCTCAGCATCATCTTCGCTGGCCTCTCGCCGTTGGGCCGCGTCCGCGGACATGATCGCACCATAGCCGGGCAGGACGGCCAGCAGAACGCTCTCTCGCCGCCACTCCAGCAGGGCATAGTCCCCCACGCCAGGCGGGCCGGCGCAGGTTCGGTAGGCCAGATACGCCTCGTTGACCAGCCAGGTGTGCCGCTTGTTGCGCCAGGGGTTGGCGGCTGACCCCGCCCCGCCCCTGGCCTGCTTCGGGACCGGTCCGCTGGCGAGCGCCCCCAGGTCTGTCGCAGTCGGCAAGGTGTAGCAGCCGGTGGCGTTGCGGTACGTGGTGGGGTCCAGGCCCGCACGGGCGGCGAGCAGGGCGCCTCCGTGCCAGGAGAGGACATAGTGTGCCTGCGCCGTCAGCGGGGCGCGCCCCCGATCTTGCGCCGCCAGCAGAGCACGGCACGTGACCAGATCAGCCAGCAGCGCGTAGGTGCGGGATACACTCAGCCCCAGGCCCCGCGCGACCTGGCCCACCGTGGCCAGGGGCGCTGTGCCGCAGAACGCCAGGATCTCCACCTGGGCCGGGGAGACGGCTGCCGCGGCCAGGTCCGGAGCGGGCAACGTCACCTGGGCCAGCGCCGCGAAGTCGGGGACCGGCCCGCCCCTTTTCCTGCCCCCACTCATTGCGGTCCAGTGCCCTGCGCCCGGCCACGCGGACACCGGGACGGCCTGTGTTTCCAGCAGATCGAGCAGGGTGTGCCGCCGACCTCGCGTGTCAGCCCACGGTGCGCCGAGCAGGCCGCCCTTCTCGACGGCGTCGTGTGTGGCCACCACCAGCGGGGGAAGCGCCTGCAGCTGGCCCGCCACATCGCTGACCAGCTGCAACAGGAACAGGGCACGGGCGTCCGTGGCGCAGACGGCGAGGAGAGAGGGCACGGTTGTCAAGACGCCGGCGGCGCCGGAGAGCAGGCGGCTCATTGCCCCGAGTAGAGGCGCGTAGATCACGGGGGGCAGCAGGCCCTCATCCCACAGCACCAGGAAGGGACGGTCCACGGGGCGGCCATCTTTTTCCTCGGCGCCGGAGAGGGCAACCACGCCGGCGCCATCAAACCGCACGGCGGGGGCGCGTGGGCTGGCCCACGCGGGCAGCCGCTCGGCAGGTGGCCAGAGCACCGGGAAAGCGCTGGCCGCGACCAGGCGTGCCCGCCCCTGCCACGCCAGCGCGCGCTCGAGCTCGACGAGGAGGAGGCGCACCGCCGCCAACGGGGCCAGCCGGGGCAGCAGTGCCCGTAGATCATGCCCGTCTACAAAAGGGGCACCGGCTCTGTCCAGCTTGTCCAGGTCTCCTTGCGTGGAGTAGAGCAGGAACGACGGCCCCGTGCCCGCGCCGGGACAACGCAGGCGGGCGATCAGCCCCCGGGCGCGTAAGCCGGCGAGGCGGCGGGCAAGGGTGGAACGGTCGGAGCGCCCCAACATGATCGCTAGATCGTCCGGCGTGATAAAGGGGCAGCGCTGCACCATGGCCAGCACTGCCCTGCTGTCAGGGTCGAGCCCGTGGAGAAGATGAACCGCGTGGATGAGGAGTATCGTAGCGCCCGAAAGGGCAATGACTGACCGGACGGTGTGGAAGGTAGGTGACATGGCGGCGCTCCCCGCGCGCTTACATCCCCGCGCCAGTGCCTCTGGCGAGAACGCACGCTGCATCGTGGGCGTCGGCCAGAAGATGTATTTGACCTACCGCGAAACGATCACGTGGCTGGAAGGCTTGCTAAAGCGTGCGGGTGACCTCTCCGGCGTTGACCTCTTCGTGCTCCCGTCGTTTCCCGCGCTAGATCGCGCGCATGCGCTCCTGGCGGGACGTGGCATCTTCCTGGGAGCGCAGGATCTCTATTGGCAGGACAGGGGCG
>JAABUU010006590.1_pt1 | contig 12377 bp, 12 predicted proteins | sample 5559301 | NCBI WGS metagenome assembly JAABUU01 (sample SAMN10711884, study PRJNA513360) | rock metagenome | isolation source: Antarctica rocks | place: Antarctica: Victoria Land, Richard Nunatak white
TGCTCCAGCCGACGATCCGGCGGCTATAGAGGTCTTGGACGGCGGCGAGGTACAGCCACCCCTCCCAGGTCCTGAGGTAGGTGATGTCGAGCACCCAGCGCTGGTTGGGCCGCTTCGCGGTGAAGTCGCGGTCCAGCAAGTCCTCGGCGACGCGGACGCCCACAACGCGGATCGTCGTGCCCTTCCACTTCTTGACGATCAGCCCCGACAGGCCGTCGGCGCGCATCAGGCGCTCCACGCGCTTACGGGCGATCTGCTCGCCGTCATCGAGGACCAGGTCGGCCCAGATCCGCGGCGATCCATAGACGCCGCGACGCAGCTTGTGCAGCACGCGGATGCGAGCCGTCAAGCGGGCATCCTCCAGGGCCCTGGGCGACGGCGGCCGGCCCACCCAGGCGTGATAGCCCGAACGACTGACCCCGAGCACGCGGGCCATGATCGTGATCGAGTGCTCGGCCTTCCTCGCCAGCATGAACCCGAAGACCTTCACCGGGTCCTGCTCTCCGAGGCGAAGAAGGCCGCGCGGCTTTTTTTAGGATCTCCCGCTCCTCGCTGAGCACACGGACTTCCTTGCGCAGCCGGCGCAGCTCGTCTCGCTCAGCCGAGGCCAAGCCCTCAGCGCGGCCCTCGTCGACGTCACGCTGGCTGGCCCAGTTACGCAGCGAGCCCTCCGAGACGCCCAGCTCCTTCGCAAGCTGGGAGACCCACCGGCCACTCGTCCTGAGCAGCTCCACGGCCTCACGCTTGAACTCCTTGGAATACGGCGGGATCTTTGGCATCGACAGACATCCTTCCCGACTGAGCAAACTCAGCCATCAGGTGTCCATCAAAGCGGGGGAAGTCCAAACTGCACCGGCACCTCCGTCTGCGACGCCGGGATCGTGTCCCCATCCGCCAAATACCGCGTCGCTGACTGCCCCCGCACAAACTGGACGTACTTCAACCCCAACGCCGAACGCGGCCGAATGATCACCGACGAATCCGCCGGAATCGACCCCACCTTCTTATCGAGCTTCAACGTCAACTGCGCCCCCACCGTCGCCTGCCCCGTCCCCGGCTCAGAACCCACATCCTGAGTCGTCTGACCATTCACCGCGATCGGCCGGATCGCCGAGACCACCCCGATCCGAAAGCCCCCCTCACGCACATCGTTGCCCTTGACCAGATTAGACCCGCTCGTGGTATCAACCTTGATCTCCCGCGTCGGCACGAACGGCAACCCGTTATTGGCGTTATAAGCCAAAAACACCGCCACCACCACCACCAACGTCGTCACCGCCCCCACCAGAGTGGGATTGGCCACAATCGAACCGCCGCGACCCGAGCTCATGTGCCCAGGAGGTAGTTGAGGACGCCGGTGGCACCGGCCGGGGGGCTTGCGCTGGGCGGTGAGCCCACGCTGGGGACCGTCGGCGCGGGCACCGAGGGGGTCTGGTGGCCGGTGAGCAGACCGAGCAGGCCCGAGGCGGTGGAGGCGGGGCTGGGAGAGCCCGCGGCGGCACCTGAGTTGCCCCCGCCCGGGGAGCCGGAGGCCGCCGCCGCTGCCCTCGCGCTCGGGGTGGGCACGCCGGGGGCCGACGGCGTGGGCGCGGATGGAGCCGGGTGAGTGCCGTTGTCGGAGATGTCGGGCTGGCCGTACAGGCCCGGTGTCTTGGGTCCGATCAGTGCGTTTGAGGCGCACTCGTGGAGCAGGGCGGCTCCTCCCTTGTTGACCTTGGCGGCGTCGGCGTAGGGGGCGCAGTCGGGATTGAAGAAGGCGTCGACCTTGAGAATGTTGTGCTCGGAGTCAAAGATGTTGATCGCCTGGGCGGTGTCGTAGAAGAACTGCTGGATGGCCTCCAGGCCCGTGTAGTTCTTGCGCCCGTCGGTGTGCTGAGCTGCCGCGCGCTGATCGGTCTCGATGGCGTTTGCGGGATTGTCGAGTGAGCGCAGGATGATGGCCAGATTCTTTCCCACCTCGGGCGCCTGCGCCGAGAACTGGTTGAGCTGGGCCACGGTCGGGGCGGCGACCTTGACCGCCTGGTCGGCGGTGACCGAGGCCTTGCCCAGAGCTCGGAACGCGGGGCGCGAGGCGTTGGCGAAGGGACCGAGGTCCTTGAACAGCCGCGTGAGCTGCCCGGAGGTGGCACCCAGGTTGGCCAGCGCGGGCGTCTGGGTGTCAGCCACCTGTCCCAGGGCGACCATGTTGGGCCGCAGCTGCTCGAGGAACGCGGGGAGCTTGTGGAAGGTCTGGGCCAGGGCCCCGCGACGCTCGGCGGTGGTGGTGGCGGTGCGGTTGGCGGTCTGCACGAAACGGCCCACCTGGTAGTGGTTGTGCGCCAGGGGCGTGACCACCGCGTCGCCCTTGACCGCCAGGTCGGCGAGCACGTGGTTCTGCTGGTCGAGGATCGCGAGCACGTGGTCGGTCTGGCGCAGAGCGGGCACTGCCCGCTGCAGGGCGGCGCTGAGGTTGGCGGCGTTGCCCGCGACCCCGGCTCCGAGCTCGTTGAGGATGATGCGCAACCGCTCGCGGTAGGGCATGCGCAGGACGTTCATGACCAGATCGGGGGCGATCGTCGACGAGGTCTGGGTGACGGGTATGACCGCCCCCGACTTCAGCGGCTGCCCGGTGGACCCCGGCTGGCAGTCCAGGAAGTACTCACCGATCAGCGACTGGGGCTTTGACGCACAGAACACGTCGGTGCGGAATTGGTCAAAGCCCTTCTGGGTGAGGGAGATCCCCACCAGCGCGTGATAGGCCTGCCGATCGAGGGCGAAGCCGGTGATCTTGCCCGCCCGCACTCCGGCCACCTTGACGTCGGCACCCGCGGTCAGGCCGAAGGCGTTGTCCATGGCCACCCAGTAGGTGGGAGTGCTGACCGCGGAGCCTGAGCCGCTGGCCAGGGCCCAGAAGGCCCCGACAGCGGTCAGAAGCACGGCGACGACGGCGATGCGCCTCATGGGCCGGGGGCCTCCTGGCCGGGTTTGCACTCAAACCCGGGCGGGGCGTTGAACTGCACCCGCGCGGCCCCACCCGGGCAGCGGTCGTTCTGGTGCAGGGCCACCTGGGCGGCGAACGTCTGCGCGCGCAGGGCCGGCGGGATGATGGACAGCTGGCCGTTGATGGTGGCGAAGATGTTGACGTAGGCCGCGGTCCGGCTGGAGTTGCCCAGGGCGTCGGTCAGACCGGGTACCGAGAAGCCCGAGAACCAGCCGGTGAGGTCGGGGGCGTAGGGACGAGCGAAGGCCAGCTCCGGGGTGGTGCCCTGGAGGGCCTGGATGCCCGCCGGGAAGGCTCCTGGGCGCTGGGCGCCGTTGGCGGTCACCGGCCCGATGGCCTGATTGCGCACGGGCACGCTGGACTTGGTCAGCGAGATCAGGTCGGCATTGGCCTTGGTGGGATTCTTGACCAGGATGGCCAGATCGTGGATGGTGGGTCGGGCATCCTGGGTCAGGGGCTTGAGCTCGGCGAGGAAGGGACGCAGCTTCTTGGCCACGGGCTTTGACTCGTTGACCAGGGGCGTGAGGTTGTCCAGGGTGCCGCGCAGGTTGACGAAGGTGGTGTTGGCCTGGCGCATGAAGATGGGCAGCTGGTGGATGGCGTCCTCGAGCGCCGTTTTCTGGGTGCCGATAGCGGTGGTGGTGGTGGCCAGGTGATCGACCAGTCCGGCGAGGTCGTTCTGGCGAGCCGCGACGTCGGTGACAAAGCGCGCGTTGGCGGTGACGAAGCGGGTGAGCAGGCCGGGGTCGCGGTTGAGCTCGGAGAACAGGCGGCTCGAGCTGGCCAGGGCCGGATTGAGGTAGAGATAGCCCAGGTTGGCGTTGTGGCTCTCTCCCGCGTACTGGGTGCCCAGGCCCTGGATGAGCCCCGAGAGCGCCTGGCGCTGCTTGGGGCCGAAGATGTTGAAGATCTCGTCCAGGTCGACGGCCGACACCGTGTGGGAGGCGTCGATCGTCGCTCCGTCGGGTAGGGCGGCGTTGCTGGTCGGAGGCAGGTTGAGGTCGATGTAGCGATTGGCGATCCCCGACAGAGAGGCTTGGCGAATGATCACCTGGGTGCCTTCGCGCAGCTTGGCGAAGCGTCCACTGAGGCTCATGGTGACCTGCGCCTGGCCGTCGGGGGAGAGGCCGATGCTCTTGATGGACCCGATCGGCGCCCCCGCCACCTGGACGAGATCTCCGCTGACGAGCTGGCTGGCGTTCTGGAACATCGCCTTGTAGGTGTGCGAGCCACCTCCCGAACCGACCAGGACAGTCACCACGGCGGCCACGGCGACGACCACCACGGCGAGCGCGATGATCCTCCCGATGAGCCTCGAATTGCGCAACTGACCTCTCTCCCATTAGTTCGTGGCCGGCGGGGACCACGCGTAACCTGAGCCCGAAGCTAGCAAGCGCGGAGAGGGAGTGTCAATCGGCAACCCCTCGGCCAGGGCTTGCTTAACTCCAGCCGCCCAAGGCGCTTAACAATCGGTGGACAGCGGGACGGCCGCGGCGCTAGCCTGCGGTTTCCGGATGCCCGGGGTGGGATTCGAACCCACATGCCCGCGAGGGCCGCCGGGTTTAAGCCGGCTGCGTACACCGTTTCGCCACCCGGGCGCTCGAGCAGTGTAGGCCGCCGGGGGACTCTGATGAGATGCCCGGGCGGTCCCACGGGCGCTCACCGACGGCCAACGCAACGCTCGCCCAGGCGCAACTTGACCGGTGCTACCGTGTCCTTGGGGCCAAGGAGACCGACTCGCGTGGAGGTATCAGCACTCAGACACCCAGGGCTTGCGGGCCTGCGCGGGCCCGCCCCGCTGCTTCGCCTGCAGTCCGACGAGCGCCTGGTGGCGCTCGTGCGCCGGGGTCACCAGGCGGCCTTTGAGGTGCTCGTGGCCCGCTATCAGTCGCGCCTGCTCGCCTTCTGCCGCCATATGCTGGCCTCTCGGGAGGACGCCGAGGACGTCTTGCAGGAGGTGTTCACCGCCGCGTTCAACGCCATGGTGGCGGACGAGCGAGAGATCAACGTGCGCCCATGGCTCTACCGGATCGCGCGCAACCGCAGCCTCAACCATCTGCGTCGCGTCACTGCCGTCGGTGTTGACTCCATGGATGTCCACTTCGCTGACGCCGGGCAGTCGACCGGCGACAAGGTGCTCAAGCGAGAGAGCTTTCGCCTGCTCATGGAAGATGTCTCGCTGCTCGCGGAGTCCCAGCGGACCGCCCTGCTGCTGCGCGAGATGGATGCCCTCTCCTACCAGGAGATCGCGGAGGCGATGGAGACCACCATTCCCAGCGTCAAGTCCCTTCTCGTACGTGCCCGGGTCTCTCTGGCCGAGGCCGCCGAGGCGCGCAAGCTCACCTGCGAAGACGTGCGCTTGGAGCTGGGGCACGTCGCCGAGGGTCTGAGGCGGATCTCGCCGCCGGTGCGCCGTCATACGCGCGATTGTGAGTCCTGTGCCGGCTTTCGCTGCACCCTGCGCGCCAACAACCGGGCCATGGCCGCCGTGTTCCCGGTCGCCCCGCTGCTCCTGGCCAAGAAGCTGCTGCTCGCCAAGCTGGGAACGACGGCGAGCGCGGGAGGGGCCACCGCCGCGGGGGCCGGGGGAGCAGGCGCGGGGGGCGCGACCGCGGCGGTCACCGGTGCCACAGCGATGTCCACGGGCGCGGTGGCGATCGCCACCAAGGCGGTGGCGGGTCTGGCGGCCGCCGCGATCGTCACCGCCGGCGCCGTCGAGGTCCATCGCGCCACCCCTCGGCGCCACGCGTCGTCATCGGCGACGCCCGCCGCGGCCAGCCTGCGCGCCCCGGGCCGTGGCGCCGGGTCGGCCCCACCGGCCCTCGCCGCTCACTCGGCGCCCCTGGCCTCCGCGGTGCCACGCCCGCAGGCCAAGCCGACTGGTCATCCTCCTTCAGCCCCCCGACATGCCAAGCACCCCGACCCCACCACCCCGGTCAAGGCCGGCTCGCCGGCCGCCGCCCCCGGTCAACCGGTCGTGATGCCCACGACGACCACCGTGCCCCAAGCCCCCGTGGCCTCCCAGCCGTCGACGACTCCCGCTCCGGCGGCCCCCACCACCCAGCAGGAGAGCGACACCACCGTTCTGCCCTCTGCCCCCGGCTCCTCGACGACGCCGGCGTCACCGGCCCCCCAGAGCGGCCCGGCGCCGAAGCCGACGACAGGGCCGTCTACGGCTCGTCCCGGCGCGGGAGCGTCAGGCCCAGGCACATCCCCAGCGAGGAGACCACCGACCGGGCGAGGAGGCTCTGCACCAGGAAGTGCTCGCCCGCCTTCTGCCCACGCCCACCACCGGAGCCGCCGGGGCGCGCGCTCCCGGGGCGCCCGCCACGGGAACCGGCGCCCGGCGCCCCGCTGATCGGCGGCGCCCTGCCCGTCGGGGACACTGGTCTGCCCACGGCGGGCGGACCAGGCGAGACCGGGGCGGTCTGAGCGGTCAGGACCCGAAGGAGAAGGAGCGCAGGATGTCTGACAGTGGCCCGGTGGCCCCGACCTTGGAGGGGTCGGCGGGCCCCGAGGCCGGGGTGGCGAGCATGCTCAGCGCCACCCCGTCGCGTCGTCGGGGGACGTCGGGGACCAGCAGGTCGTCGCGTCCGTAGACGGTCTGGCCCGCCTCGCGGGCCCGGTAGAGGATGGCGTAGCCCGGATAGGTGAACACGCTGGTCTTGCCTTCGCTGAGCAGGAGGAATCCATCGTGCTGGGCGGCCAGTCTCCTTATGTAGCCGCCGGCGAAGACAGGCAGCTCGGCGCTGGGATCGCCCCGGTGGGGACCGAGCCGCACGAGAGCGACGGCAAAGGACTGAACGAGCTTGCCCTCGTGGGCTTGGACCACCTTCAGCAGACCGCCCGGCTGCGCCGGCATGCGCTGAAAGCTCGGGCTGTACTTGAGGTTGAAGCTGACGGATCCAGAATGAGAGAAGTGGTGAGCGCGGGGCCATAGGACGCCGAGAGCCACCACACCGACTGCCAACCCCCCCATGGCGCCCAGCAGGAGCCTCCGGTACGCAGGAGCCAGGGACCGAAATCGAGGGACGAGGAGCTCGGTCAGAGTCGGCCCGTACTCCGACTTGACCGAGACGCCGCGCACTATCAGTCAGTCTAGGCCAGACCGATGACCCGCAGTCGGCGCTCCAGGGCGTGCATGGCAAAGGCGCGTGAGTCGTTGACTGAGGTGCCGAGCAGGGGCCGTGACTCGTCGGTCACCCAGGGAGGGCGTAGGACCCCGTCGACCACGGGGGCGATCTCGGCCAGGGTGCGCTGGATGGCGCGTCCGAAGCGAGGATCGTCGCGAGCCATGTCGCGCAGGAAGCGGGCTCCGAAGGCCACGTGACGATGCTCGTCACGTGCCACCTTGGTGAAGCCGTCCACGAAGGCGGGCAGCGTGCCCTGGCGCTCGTTGTAATCGATGATGAAGTGCTGGCCGGTGAGGGCCAGCATCCCCTCGATGACCATGTGATAGATGGTGATCGCCTCGACCAGGGTCTCGGTGTCCTCGGGCTCGACGGCCAGCCGGTTCACGCGGCGATGCAGGATCTCATCGAAGAGCACGATGAAGTTGTCATTGACATGGGCGCCGGTCTCCTCGAGGCGTCCGGCCAGGGAGTCGGCCTGAAGTATCCCCACCTCGCGGTAGAAGCGGTCAAAGAAGGCGACGTGACGGGCCTCGTCGGCGATCTGGGTGCAGAGGAAAAGGCGCATGTCCTCCGCGGGGCAGGCCCGCATCAGGGGACCCAGCTCGGCGGCCACGCGCTGCTCGCCGACGAAGAACGAGCTCAGCCCGTACATGCGCGCGTAGCGCTCCTCGTCGTCGAAGCGCTCGTGCCAGTCGATGCGATCCTGGGTGAAGTCGAGATCCTGGGTCGCCCACTGCTGGCGCTCCCACAGCTCATAGAGGGCCCGGTAGGACAGCAGCTGGGACTCGCCCCGATCAGAGGACTCATGCAGGGCGGGGTCGCCGCTGGCGCGAAAGTCGATGCGCTCAGCACGGGGGCCGGCGGCGGGCTCAGACACGACGTCACCTTCCTCTGGGGTGCAGACCGGCGCAGAACATAGCGCAAGGCCTGGCTGGCTGGCCAGCCACAGGGGGTCGTCGCCGGCCCGCGCGTCCCCCGCCGGCGCCGCACCATAGTCAAGGCGGATGGACGGATGTTTGACCCGGCGGCCGCGACTTACTCACTGACGCCTCGGGCGTCGATTAACCCGCAGTACCCATCAGCGCCCACACCCCCAGGTGACTGCCATGGAGATCCTTACTCGTCCCGCGCTTGCCCCCCTGCATTACGACACCACCCGGCGGCGCCTGTGGATCATGGGCCAACGCTGTCACCACGGCGCCACCGGGGCGATGCTCACCGGCCTGGGCGCCGGAGGGCTCGCCAGCACCTGGCTCACCCTATGGTCGGGCTTTGCCCTGGCCGCCTCGGGCGGCCTGCTCATGGCCCACGACTGGAAGGACCGCTCACTGTGGTTTAAGCTCGGACCCGGTTCTCAACCCTGAGGCCGCCGACCGTTCACCGTTGGCGCAGGCGACCCCACCGGCCCCAACGCGCGGGGCAGCGCTACTGGCCGATGGAGAACATCGTCTCCAGGTCGTGGCGCGAGAAGGCCTCAAAGGCGACCATGGTCTGGGTGCGAGCCACTCCGGCAAGCTGTCCGATGTGAGCGGTGACCACGTCTGCGAGCTGCTCGTGGCGGGGGACCCGAACAATGGCCACGAAGTCCCACTCGCCGGTCACCGAGTAGGCCTCGGCGACCCCATCGATGTCAGCGAGCGCGCCACCCAGATGCGACAGGGCGTCGCGCTCGGCCTCGATGAGCACCACGGCGTGGGTCACGGGCGCTCAGACTCGGCGTCGGGGTGTGGCCGGCCCTCGGTGTCGGGGTGTGACCGGCCCTCGGGGTCGGAGTCAGAGCCGGCGACCGTGAAGTCACCCTGGAGCTCGTGAGCGAGCTCAAAGCCCACCGCCACTCCAACCAGCATCCCCAGGCGGACCTCCTCGCCGACCAGCGCCTCCACCGCCTGGCGACGCTCGATGGGGTCGGCGACAGTCGCTGCGTGGGCCACCTGCGCCTGGTGGGCACCCCCGAACCAACCCCCCTCGGTCAGTGCCTCGCTGAGGACGTGCTGGAGCCCCGCTGCACGGTGGGCCACGACCTCCTGGGCATGGCGCAACCGATCGGGGGCCTGCAGGGCCGCCACGGCGGCCTCGAGCTCCGCGGCGGTGTAGGCGCGAGCGGTCATGGGCAAGAGTCCATCACATGACCGCTCCCACCCCACCGCCCACCACCCCGGCCGTCAAGCTCACCTCGCTGTCTCACGGTGCCGGCTGCGGGTGCAAGATCGCCGCCGCTGACCTGTGTGGCGTGCTCGACGCGCTGGCTCCCACCGCCCATCCCGATCTCCTGGTGGGCCCTGACACCGCCGACGACGCCGCCGTCTATCGCCTGCGCGAGGATCTGGCCATCGTGCAGACCGTCGACTTCTTCACCCCCATCGTCGATGATCCCTACGACTTCGGGCGGATCGCGGCCACCAACGCCCTGTCAGACATCTACGCCATGGGGGCGACACCGATCATGGCCCTTAACGTGGTGGCCTTCTCCCTCCAGGGCCTCGGCATCGAGGTGCTCGGCGAGATTCTGCGCGGCGGCCAGGACGCCGTGAGTGAGGCTGGGGCGGTCCTGGCGGGCGGGCATTCCATCGACGACGCCGAGCCCAAGTACGGCTTGGCGGTCACCGGCGTGGTCCACCCCGACGACCTGCTCACCAACGCCGGCGGGCGCCCGGGCGACGTGCTTGTGCTCTCCAAGCCCCTGGGGGCCGGAGTGGCCGCCACCGCGGGCAAGCGCGGCCTGGGCTCGGAGGCGCTGGCCAAGCGCGCCCTGGAGGTGATGAGCGAGCTCAACGCACAAGCCGCTCGCTGCGCTCGCGCCGCCGGTGCCCACGCCCTCACCGACGTCACCGGCTTTGGGCTGCTCGGCCATCTGCACGAGCTGGCACAGGCCAGCGGGGTGGCCGCCATCGTCGACGCCGACGCCGTGCCGGCGATCCACGGAGTGATGGCGCTGTTGGAGCGCGGTGAGGATGCCGTCGCCGGAGGGACGCGCCGTAACCGAGCCCACGCCCAGGGCTTTGCCACCTGCGCCGACGCCGTGACCGAATCCCAGCGATGGCTGGTTTGTGACGCGATGACCTCGGGAGGTCTGCTGGCCGCAGTCCCCGAGGCTGGATTCACCCGTGCCGCAGGGACCCCCATCGGTCGCCTCACCGCGGGCCCGCCGGGAACGATCCGCGTTCAGTAGACCGTTATCCGCCCAGCGCCCTGACCTGGAGGTGTGGGCAGCAGGGCGACGCGACGGTGGGTCGTCTGCGCCTACCGGTTGGGCCGAAGGCGGGCGAGGGAGATGCCGCACAGCAGTCCGAGCGCTCCCCCGGCGAGCGTGGCCAGCCAGCTGACCTCCGCGCGCGCCAGCGCCATCAACACCAAGGCCAGCGCGAAGGCACCCACCCCGAGAAGGTCGGCCTCGTAGTGCTCATCGGTCCGCCGTGCCAGCAGATCGGGGACGGCCCACGCCGCGAGCAGCCCCAGGGCAGCTCCGGTGCCTCCCACCGCCAGCGGATCGGCCAGGGCCAGAGCCGCCACCATGGTTCCCCCCATCCCACCCAGCAAGAACACCAGCACCAGGGCGATGGGACCATGACGGCGCTCGAGCAGCCAGCCGAACACGGCGATGGCCAGCAGCGTCCCGAACTGGTGGACACCGCTCAGGTAGGTGAACTGGGTGGTCAGCGCGCGCCACCACTGCCCGTTCAGCGAGCCGTTGACGACCAGGTCGGGCCACGTGAGCAGGCCGCTGCCCAGCACGATCCATGTCACACAGGTGACTACGACGAGCGCCAAGGTGGCGTAGGGGCGTGATTCCCCCCGGATACCGGGGATCTCGTCGCTTCGCAGCCGGGTGAGGTTAGGCGCGGTGAGGCGTCGACGCCGCGGGGCGCCAACCAGTCCGCCCCGGTCCAGACGAGGGGCACGCTTGCGCAGGCGGGTCCCGCAGTAGGGACACTCGGTGATGTACGGGCTGACCTCAGACCGGCATTCCGGGTTCTTGCACACCACGAACAGATCGGCCCCGTGCGACATCGGTCTCTGATTCTAGGCCGTGGAGCGCAGCGCCCGCGAGGTCAAGCGCCGGTGGCGGTCACGATCTCGGACATCACCTCGCGCAGGTCGTGGTTGGCGTCATAGACCCGCATCTGGCGCGCCGCGCCGGTGCCATGCTCAATCAGGTCCCCGATGCCCTCCAACTCGCGCTCGCAGTCGAGATCCTGGGCGTGACCGCCCAGACGCTCGAGCAGGCGCCGAGCAAGGTGACAGGCTCCCACGCGTTGGGCTGAGGGCAGGTCGACCAGTTCGACGTCGAGTCCGTGGCGGGCGGCCAGCCATTTGTTCTCATCGAGCATCTCCCACGCCGGGGCAGTCGGCGCGCGCCCGGCCTCGTAGAGGTCGGCCAGCTCCTTGACCAGGCACTGGGTGAGCGCGCCCAGGGCGAGCGTGTGCTCCAGGCGCGTCTGGGAATCCATTGCCCTGATCTCCACCGTTCCCAGCAGAGGATGGGGACGCACGTCGTACCACAGATAGGTGTAGTCCTCGATGACTCCGCTGGAGACCATGAAGTCGATGCGCCGCTCGTAATCGGCCCAGTCAGTGTAGGCGGGGGGCACTCCCACGCGGGGAAAGGCTCGGAAGATCGGAGTCCGGCTGGCCATGAGCCCCGTGGGCTCACCTCGCCAAAACGGCGAATTGGCCGACAGGGCGACCAGGATCGGGATGTGCACGCGCATCCCGTTGGCCACATAGATCGCCTTGTCGGGATCGTCTACGCCGACGTGCACGTGCATGCCGAAGATGAGCTCCTGGCGGGCGACGAACCCCAGGCTGGCGACGAGGCCGCGGTAGCGCTCACGGCTGACGATGCGCTGCTCCTCCCACATGGCAAAGGGGTGAGTGCCCGCCGAGCCGATGCGCAGGGCACGCTCGCCGGCGCGACCGCAGACCTGACGGCGCAGGGCACGCAGCTGGACGGCGGCCTCGGCGACCGTGTGACACGGCTCCGTCGAGATCTCAAGGACTGACTCCATGAGCTCGGGCTTGATCGCCCCCACGGGGACCTCCTCAAGGAGGGACTCGACGGCGCTGACGAGCTCGAAGGAGCCGTCGGCGACGATCATCAGCTCCTCCTCGATTCCGAGCGCGAACCCCGATCGGCAGAAGTCGTGGTCCATGGGCGCCTGAGCCTAGCGGGCGTTGAAGTGGTTGAATCCCGGCCGCGCTCCGCGCGGCGCGCGGAGCGCTCTGATACCGACCCGACCGACACGGAGACGACCAGCCCATGGAAC
>JAABUU010006591.1_pt1 | contig 12377 bp, 10 predicted proteins | sample 5559301 | NCBI WGS metagenome assembly JAABUU01 (sample SAMN10711884, study PRJNA513360) | rock metagenome | isolation source: Antarctica rocks | place: Antarctica: Victoria Land, Richard Nunatak white
CCGATGCCCATACTTGTTTACGGCTGACCTGATACCAACCCAGCAAAGGTAGCTTGCTGCGTGAGTGTTCCAGTAGGAGAAGCTTGCCACCAGGTGCTAACACTCTAGCCAACTCCTTCAGGGCTTGCGACGGCTTTGGGAAAACACACAGGCTAAAAGTGTCCACCACGCAATCGAAGCTATTGCTGCCAAATGGTAGACATTCTACATCGCCTGCAATCATGCCGTTGTTTGTACACAGCTCTGGCTCTTTATCATGTCCATTCTCACATTATCAATACCAATTCTGCATCCAAGATGCAAGACTCTCCACACAGAAACAGACTTTGCGGCCTGGTTGCTGCTGAGCTCTGCTAGTGGGTCATCTGAGCAGCAGCAATGCTGCACCATAGACAGTCATGTACGGATATGATGGAGAGCAGCAAGTAACATTGTGTATGTATTATGGTAGAAGTGTAAGCGCAGAGCAGTGACAGACCTTGCTGAAAGCTGACTTGCAGACCTTGCCCATCAGTGTGGGCTTTGCCCTGGGCCTGTTGCAGCATGCCTTGTGAAAGATCCAGCCCTACTAGCTTTTGTACCTGTTGCCTGTTGTACAGTGGTAGATTGATTCCCGTACCTGCAGACATGACTCACGCATGACTGCTGCGACTTACTGCGCATGCTGTGACTCAGCTAGTGCAGCTAGTGAGCCACCATGAATCTTTGTCTTGTCATGCCTGACACCAGAGGTACAGTGCACACCATCAGCAGCAAGTATCAGAAGTTATTGATGGCGACATGCGACATTCACATGAGATGTCAGTCATGTAAACAAGGCGTCTTGCAAGGTTGTACGTGGCAGTGCGACTGACCTATAGCCACCTCCAGAACATTGCCATATGCAGCACTGATGAGGGTTTGGCGCAGCTGGGGGATGCCAAAGGCTTCAGCGGCGGCACCAGTATCCAGCTGGTCATACTGTGCTGCAAGGCATCCCTCGGTCAAGGGCAAGACATTGAAAACATGTTGAGTCAGCTCCATGCAGGCTTTTTGGCAGGAGTCCCATCGATGCATTGCTAGGGGGACACCCCTTACTTGCATAGCTGTCATATTGACTTGCAGTCTGATTTGTGCTGGGTTCCACTAAGACATCTGAGCTGCTTTTGGCACTGCTCTGCTGCTGTGCTGCCTGTGCTGTTGCTGGCAATGACATGCAGGCAGATTGGCACAAAGCGACCACTCCAACTTGCAGTACCTGTAATTCCAGAAACCTCTGCAGGTTAGAGCAAGGCCTAAGAAAGCGAAGATTCGACTGGTGCAATAGGTCATCGTCATACCGTCATACCTGCCTTCTGTCTAGCTCATAATATAGCTTCGCGGGTACGTTCGGGGTGTGAAGAACGGGCCTTTGGCAGGCGTTACACCTAAAAATCGGGGCCTTCTGCTGCGCAGTGTGACTGAGACCATCCGACCATTCAAGTGTGCCGTTTTTTATGCACTTTACCAGCGCGGCCATTGACTGCATCAAAGCCAAACGACCGGGCCCTCCGAGGAGCCGCCTCTAAGGATCTGCTGCTGCCCGCTGTCAGACGACTACGTCCCCCCACAACCCGGGTCAAGCTGAGCTGAATGGAGTATAGACTATCAGGTTTTATTCATAGAGGGGGATGCGCCTGAGTGGCAAGGGTGTTTATCATCTAGCTTGCAAGCGATCAGCTATGCAACAAATTCAGAATCACGAAACTAAGGGAGAAGTCGATGATTAAAGGGGTGCTGCAGTTACATAGTCTTTTGCTCAAGTGCATGAACCTCGATTCTCGTCTGCAGCTCTGTCAGACCCTGTGTCAGTACACCACTAGATGCCAACCATCTGACCAAGTGCATGCTGCTTGTGGGCTCGCTGTCACGGGGCGTATGGCATCTTGTGACAGGCTCATGTGACTGTGCAAGACGCTAACGGGGCGCGAGCTTGTAAACCTGTCGCATCAGCTGCCTGATATCCTCGGGTCATGCGGCAAGGTCTTGGTGCCTGCCCCTAGTATGGTACGCTTCTGGGGCAGAGCCAATCGCAACTCAGCACCCCGAAAACGCTCTGTAGCCTGCTCCTTCTGGCCTTTTGACCGACACAAGAAGTCCAATCCTGACAATTATCGCGCCAGCGAGCCCAGTGAGGTACACCTCGATGAACAAAGCTGCTGCCTAACCTCTCACCTCTGCTTTGTACTGCTGTCACTTACCAATATAACTTTGAGTGTTTACAGACACACAGCAAGCGCTCGCTGCGCTCCAGCAGTAAGTCGCACAGCAGAAAGCGGCAAGTTGACAGTGACTTGATAGACTCAGTTGTCAATGACAGGGATCTTAGCCACCTCAGCTTTAGCAGACCAGCACCCCAATCCACCCCAGCTATTCGAGAGCTTCTTGCCAAGGTAAACATCCGCTGGTGTGCCTACCGCAAGTTACGTATCACGAGGGCTTGTTTGCATTGTACCACTGTATGCCCTTTGACCCAGCTGCATGCTGCTTCTCCACATGGGAGGACAGACCTCTCTTGGCTTGTCACAGCACAGCCACTTAATGCAGCAAAGTGCACATGGCAGCTCAATGCCTTATCAAAAGCTGCTGTTCCTGTACTGTACATATTGAACCAGGGGCATAGCACTGCAGCGTTTACGCCACAGTTCTGCAACCACTCACAATGAGCATTGCCTCAGCTTTGCCTCACGCTAACTCTGCCTTGTCGTGCACACATGTGCTCCACCTTGTAACACAGCTTAGGTCATGAACACCAAGGTGCCACTGCATAGGCCTGCATCCAGGCTGCGCAGTAGTCCTTTTAAATTTTGATGTTTTGGCTTGGATCTCTCAGTGTAGAGATACTCAGATCAGGATCTTGTGAAGCTCAGCACATGCCCCCTTCACTGAGCCACATGCACTGCATCATTTGCAAACAATGGAGCCCAATCTGCTCAGCTGCTGTCATCAACCTGGCTGTAACTCAATATGTCGCTGTCAGTTCTATAACGTCTGCTCCAATGGCTGCAGATTGATGACTGGGAATTCAACATCTTTGAGCTGGACAAGCTAACACAGGGGAGGGCGCTGTACACTGTGTGCATGACACTCATGGAAAATGAAGGCTTGCTGGTAAGACAATGCATGCTGTTGCTTCTGCTTCTGCCTTGGCTCCAGATTCACTCTTATCATGACAGATATGGTTCACGTTGATTTTGATGGCTCAGTCTGTTTTGTGATCTGGCTGTTGACAGTCAGCTCTTTTTCTTGGCCAGACAACTGACCTCATTGATTTTGACCTGATGGCGGCTTTTGGCATTAGCTCGACAAGGTTTCTGTCTAATATTGCCCACATAAAGTCCAAGGCTGTTGGGCTGTTGTTCTGTCAATCACTTGCTCAATCTACACCCTGAGCACGTCCAGCGATTAGTGGTCAGCAGACAGCAAGCAGAAAGCACAGTGCATGCCTTTAGCTTTCATGTGGTCCTTCTGATTGCAACCTTTGCCCTTCGTTCTGCATGTTTACCTTGTAAGTGTTCCCACAGAGTTTGCCATCAACGCAGGAGCCAGACTGGGTGATCAGCCGGCAGAAGGCAGAGCGCTTCTTTGTGGCAGTGGAAGCAACATACAGAGGAGACAACTCCTACCACAACAGCGTGCATGCAGCAGATGTGGCTCAGGCAGCCATGATCATCCTCAAGGCTGGCCAGAGCTCTGTGGCCTTCAGCAAGCTGGAGGTGTTCAGCCTGATCTGTGCAGCAGCAGTACATGATTTGGGTCACCCAGGCTACACAAACGACTTTCTCATCAACACAGCGCATCCCAACGCGATCGTGTACAATGACAGGTCAGTGAATGAGAACTTCCATGTCAGCAGCGCCTTCAGGATCGTCTCCCAGTCAGAGGACACCAATATCTTCTCAGGACTATCCAGGGCTGACTATGTGCAGGTCAGCAACTCCAAATCATCTCTGCATTTTCAGCAGTCGGTAGTTGCCGATGCTTAGTAAAGCCTTCAGTACTAAATGCTTGCTCAAGGCTTTGTGCAGCCTGTCTGATCATCCTGTGCATCAAGTGCATGCCAGCAATGCACTCAGTTTGCTGCTTTCAGTCATGTGATCTACAGCACAAGAGTAACAGTACTGCTCACATGGCCACACTATTGGCAGCATAGATGAACGAGCCAGCATACTTGCTGTCATTACTTCATCACCTGGGAACCTGTATAAAGGGTGATTGTGTGTGGGCGCTACAGTATGCTTCAGCATGTAACTATCACACATGTCGAGCCTAAAGAAGCCATGCTGAACCTGAGCTGGTGCTGAAATGTACAGCCTTGTCCACAGGCATTGCATTCCTCCCTTGAACACACTTCTTTGTGCTACAGGCCAGGAGGCTGATCGTGAATGCAGTGCTGGCAACAGACATGACGCAGCACATGAGGCTGTTAGATGCATTCAGCGAGGGCCGGTCAGAGCAGCCTAATCTGGCGGCCTGGGGCGACAGTGACGTGCTGCTGCAGCTGGTGCTGCACACCGCTGACTTGTGCAATCCTTGCCGCCCGCTGCTGTTCAGCATCAAGTGGGGCGAGCTCATCTGCTGTGAGTTCTTGGAACAGGTGACGCTTCTGTGCACCTGCGAATCATTCATTCTGTCAGACGGTTCATTCTGCAGATGTACAGTCATCTTAAAATGCAACTACTGCACTTGTCCCAAAAAACTTTGTCACTGTATCAAGATGTCACCGTATAGTAAGCACATGTCGATGTGATACTCAACAATACTGTTGATCCAATGGGATCAGGAGCATCAAAACCCGCAGATCAGGCATGTGATCCTAAGCTGATCTGCAAAACTTGGCAAAGGAATGGTTTCACTGGTTTCGGAAACGAATTTGCACGAGCACAGGCCTGTAATCTCTGATTCTTATGGCTAACATCATTGCCACTGTACTGAAGCGATCTCAAGTTCAGAAGAGCGATTCCAAACATTTCAGTTGTAGTGCAATTGCTTCCATGTTGAATGTCATTATAATGGAAGATGAGTGTACCTGTCTAGTGCATGATGTGCTGTGAGGCATGCCAAGGCAACTTGTCACGTGGCAGAGGAGTGTGCATGCACAGGGGGATGAAGAGGCAAAGCTGCAGTTGCCAGTGACGCCCATGTGCGACCGAAGAAGTGTGATCGTCTCCACAAATCAGCTGCGTTTTATCCAATTCTTGCTCAAGGTGATGCAAGATACATGTTGCACAGTCTGCTTGGCAATTGTTTGAGTCAGTATGGCTTTGTATGGAATGGAGCATCTTCCGCATAAGCACTCTGTTTGCAATGAACTGCAGCATGCCGTCAGTTCTTAGTGCAGCCCTTTATGAACACCATGTACACCAGTATGAATGCATTTGTCATATGATTGCACCTCTTGTTAAATGTATGTGATGCATCAACCACACGCAGGTTATCAGGTGTGGTTGGGTCTTGTTTTACATCTTCGTGCCGTGCACACACGCACCACCACCATTAATCTGCCTCTCCTGCCCACTATGTGCTGCGTCGTCAAAAAATGCTTCCCAAATGTACATGTGTGCAAGAGCATTGCATGTGCTTTTCATGGATCAACGGTTTTAGTGGAAAAATGAAAGGGTAACATCAGGTGTGATGCAGTGATCTGGTTGCTGGCATGCACAAAATGTGTAATTGTGAAGGGCAAAGTTTTGACAATGTGTGTGCTGTTGTAGCCAACTTTACAAGTATGCCGCCCCATTCTTGGAGCGGCATTCCACGACATGATCCTGCAACATCTGTCACAGGTATGGGTTGCTGTCTGTGACCTAGCATGTGATGTCTACATGCTGCCCAACAATCTGTTTCAGTGAACAAGCAACCGTTTGCTGTCCTTTTATTGTTCAGGGCAACTCATGCACAGCGTTGCATCCTGAGAGGCTTGTGGTCTTTATACTCATGTAGAGCTTGGGTAATGTTGCAGACAGAAGTGCATTGGAATGAGCATGAGCGGCTGGTGCTGAGTGGTGACACAAGGGTGAAACCGCACGATGGCTGGTGGTGATGCAGATCAAGATGCTGCTAAATCTTTCATTGTTTGTTGCCGATGGATGAATGAATCACACCTGCATACATGACAGTCCTTTTGTTGGGGTCAGCATGGTCTTTTGATTTTTAAGCTACATTTGTGTGTAGGCAGCCTAGTTGCAGCGCTGATAAGCACATCATTTGACGCTGACCTGGTTGTTGTTCAAACAACATACGCTAGATAGGTCTGCCTGATGGCAAGGGACATCCTCACACTGAACAATCTTCAGCTATTAGTCACAAGTATCAGTGTCCCAGTCAATGGCAGTTAACCAACGAATGAATGCTTGGACCATGCTCCACACGAGGCTTGCAAAGTGTACATGTTTGGCAACTGCCTCATGTTCATCATGACCTTGTTTCGCTTAATCTAACTGGCTTGCACGAGAGTCATAAGCACTGACGGGCATTGATGGAGTACAGATGTATCACTAGGGCAGCCTTGACGCGTGTGCAAACCAATCGATATTCACCAGTGGTGCATCTGCCTCCTGCCAATCTTGACCCAATCGCATCGCATTGCATTCATTATCTGCTGTTACAAGGCATGCCACGCATTCTGCAGGGCCACAAACAGCAGCTGAGCATATGAAAAAGCTTACAGCATTTGCATGGCAAGCATGTCGGCCGTTTGGCATGCAAGGCATACAAGCATGCAAGGTGTAACAAGCTTCACACTGGTTCACTTGCCTCATCAAGCATGCAGCAACCTAAGTCCTCAAATAAACTAAATAGCAGCATTGAAATGATCACATGGAACATCAATCACACAACCCTGGCAACCCTGGCAAAGACCTGATCCTGACAAGCTCATATGGTATTCAATCTTGATTGCTGGCTCTCACAGCCTAGCAAACCTAAGGTGCACTTTGCTCAACGGCATATCACAGCCTCAAACACCTACCTTGACGGCTCAGCAGTCCTTGACGAATCCTGCTGTCTGCTATGCTGGGAAAGGCAACATCACACATCAGCTGCTGACAGCGGTGACCTCACATCTGTGACTGTGCAGTTCCATCCTGATCAAGAATGGTACAGATTGCTGCCAGGACTCAACATCAGCTCTGAATGCATACTGTGGAGTACACCACTGCCTGGCGAGACTGCTTTCATGCAGCACCAGTCTCCTTGTGATTCTGGTGAGCTGTCACCCTAGAATTGGAGGTCTGTCATGCTGAGGTCATGAGCCATTGTAGCTGATGCTAGGCTGCGTGCCTCTGGCACTGCCTGATCCAGTCTTCCATCATCTTCCTTTTCAGCTGCATCTGTGGCATGCAGTGATGGTGTGGATGCAGCTGTGGGAAAGGTCTCATCAGCAGTGGCAGGTGGCGGAGCTGTTGTGGTGTCACCATTAGCCAGGGCACAATCAAGGTGGGCAGGGCTGGTGTCAGCTGCCCCAGCTGTGATTGCCTCATACTGGACTGTGGTGCAGTTCAGCTGAGTAATGGCAAGGCTGCCTGAAGCTTTGGCTGCAGCAGGCTGAGATGCAGCAGCATCAACCTGAGCAGTGGCAGTAGTGGCAGCAGCTCTGATGTTGTCCGAAGCCGCAGCTATCTCTGATGTAGCAAGCTGCCGCAGAGCTGAGTTGAGAGCCTGAGCTGGGTTGTCATCATCATCCTCAGCAATGGACATGCATCCCTGAGCTGAGAGGAAGCCTGTATGAGGTGTATCAGTTGATTCGGGGTGAGTCTGAGCTGCAGCCAAATCATCCCCAGCTGTGGTACCCTTGGCTGCTGGATGATCATTGACAGCTGAGGTGGGGTCACCATGCTCAGGCATGGCATGACCACCCACAAGTGCAGCGCCTGGAGATGCAGCCGTGTTATTGCTGACCCTGGGTGCAGCAGGGCCTAGTCATGCTTGGTCCAAAGCAGATTTGGTGCAACCGCTTTGAGCTGTGGAACTATCACCTTCAGCTATGGCACGACTACCTTCAGCTTTAGCACGACCACCTTCAGCTATGGCACAACCATCTTCAGCTGTGGCACTACCATCTTCAGCTATGGCACAAACACCTTCAGCTATAGTAGACCCAGCTTGGGGTGTGACATAAACTCCTGCAGCTTTGGGCCTGCTGCCTGTGTGTATGGCAGGGGTGTGCTCAGCTACCACCACTCCCAATCTAGCTCTGAACCCATCTTGAGTGTTTGTCAGCATGCTGCTGCTCAGCTGAACAACAGGTCCGGGCAGCGTTGCGCGTGGCCGATCTGAAAACAGGGCCTTGGCACCAACACCTGCAGCATTATACTGTATACGCAGATGCTATACAGAAACTGTCTAATGTCAAGCCTTAGAGCTTCCTGAGCAAAAAAACCGTTGCAAGCCATGCAAGCTGTACAGTAACCAGATCACAAGCATCAGCTTAGTATAGACACCTTCCAGTGGAGCAGCTGGAAGTCTGTCTGCTGTGATCTGTCTGACTTAAATCTGTCATGTGAGACAAACTTTGGCAGACACAGCACCATCTGCCCAGCAATACTATACAGAGCAATCACAAGAAAGCAACATTGAAATCAGCAATTTTACTGTAGCTTGTGTCGACTTGCAGTCCTTGCTTTGTCCGCCATGAGCTTTGTACCTGGATAGCCGGACTCCAATCTGATTGCTAATTCGTTGTTTGTGTCTTGAAGCAGTTGCCTCAAAGCACTGTGATGATGGCCTCCTCCCAACAAGCCCTTTCGCAAGGCATCCTGGCCTGCCCTTGTCAAATCTGTGGACTCTGACAGATGTCTCTGACAGCCTGAGCTGCTACTCACTGCTGCTGCTGGCAACATTTGGATTGCCTCTGGGACAGCCGTCATGTGGCTGCTGCCAGCTGCCATCAGAGCTTCTGTATTGATTGTCAAGTCAGCTGCTGATGACTCATCTTGGCTGCTGTCGGCTGCCATGGAAGCTTCTGCGGCTGGTCTTATTGGCAACGAATTAGCCATGCTGCTGTCAGCTGCCGGCTCAGCTGCTGTCCCTGGTTGCATTCTGACTGTCAATGACTCAGCTGTGGCCAAGGGAGGGCAAATTTGAAACAGGTGAGGGTATCTGTCTTTGATATGCCGGGCTGTGAGCTGCTCAGTTGACTCACTTGACTGGTCGACCTCATCTGACACACAGACAGACAGAAATGGAATGCCCATTGTGTCTGGCCTAATTTGCTCAGGCTCAAGAGCAGCATCTTGGCTGCGTGCTGATGTGTCATGCTGATGTGTGATGTCTGGACGTGACATGGGCTTTGCCACTCCACTGCTCATACTCTGTGCATGCTGAGCAGCAGGTCCAAATTTGAGTGCACCTGCCTGCTGTGCATGCTGGGAGAGCATGTGAGGCCTGACAAGAATCTGGCTTGTGCTGCAGCCAGACTCAGTCATCAGCTCATCACCGCTGTCATCTGAGGAAGAGCTCAGATCACCCTTGGGATCATCCCATGACTCTGAGTCTGACACCTGCAGCCTAGCTGGTGCTGATGCCAACCAAGTGCCCTTGCTGGAGGGGCTGTTTGCATCAGCCCTGACAGCCACTGTATGTGCAGCTGTGCACAGTGCTGACACAGTGCTCATGCAACTGACAGACTCATGGTTTGCCAACATACATTCTGATTCAGGTCTGTACCTGCATGTAGAATGTCATAGCAACTGACCCAGGCTTTTGTTGAGTGAAGTCAACCTGAGATTTTTTTAACCCATATTCATGTTCAGGAAGCTGTTGAGCACACTAAGAATATGTGTCTCAAGTATGGCAAGAGGTCTTGGCAGCAGAACAGGCAGTGATTGACATGAACGCATCGATTCCAAACACAGGGGCCAAAAGAGGTACCACTCTTGGCTCTGTAAGTAGGCCACTCGTATTGTCAAGAAGCGTTGCTAAGCATCACAAGCATTTTCACCAGTGCATCATCAGCCACCATAGTCAAGCACCACATGTGCTTGGCATGGCTATGATGAATGTCCATAGGCTTTTCCTTGACAAGAGATGACTGATACAGCTGTGAGCTTCACCTGTTCTGCTTCTTCTTCACAGCACCTGGTGATGGTGAGCTGGCAGATAAGGCGGCCCTGAGGGCAGCAGCCCTTGGGCGACTGCCTTCTGCCCCAGTCATGCCAGCCTGCAAGCACGATGAGTTGATCATTCCAATTGCACACAACATGCAGCAAGCGTTGGTTGTATAGATCATCTTTGCAAGATGAGCGCTCAGACGCCATCATGACAGGCAGTCAGGACTGCATGCATACAAACAGAGGATTCCCTGCTGTAGAGAGAGCTCTGGCAACATCTTTCTCGATGTCAGCAGGCTGTCCTGGGCTCTCATATGATTGGCACAATGGACCAGCGAGCAAGCTTCTTCGGCCAGCAAGCTGAGAATGCTTTGGCACTTTGTGCATCATGTGCTTTGTCACTTTGTGCACACTGCACTCTGGCACTTTATGCATCATGTGTTGTGGTGCTTGTGCCAGCCAGGCCTGCCCAGGATGCAGCTATGCACCAAGGCCACAGCAGACTTGCCTGGCTGCTATGCTGAGCTGCCATGTCTGCCTCTGGGCCGCCCCTCTGCTCAGCTTGCTTCTCCTTGGCGCGAGAGAGATATTCCTGCCAGCGCCTGTCTAACAGGTGAGTAGACTGTGTCGACTTCTGCTGTCCAACAGACTGGGTAGACAGTGGCTGAGTCCTGTGGGCCTGCTTGTTCCCTGGCAAGCAAAGCAGCTGCCCATGGCTCCAGAGACTATGACTGCTGTCCAGCTTCTGCACAGGCCTTGCCCCTAACCTTTGCTGTGTCCTTGGAGACGCAGACAGCCCTGCTCCAGAGCGTAAAGGCCTCTTGGTGGTGGCTTTCTTGTGCATGTGTCTCCCACCTACGCCTTGGATGTGTCGCACTGGCGATGTGAACAGGCTTGTTGCTGCATTGGCAGCACATGGACTGCCTGACTGATTCGCTCCGGCCCTCAGCGGCTTCACTGGACTGCCCCCAGCCCTTGTTGCTGTATACAAGCTGACTGCTGTGTCATCATTGACATCACGCCCAACTGCAGCAATGTGGGTTGCTGCTGCTGCTGCTGCACGTGGGTTCCTAGCTAGACGGAAACCATCTGGTGGAGCAGTCTTGGCCGGGTGCGTGCAAGGTGAGGTGGTGGAGACTGCTGTGCCTTGTGCTCTGGAAGGGGACGCATTTTTGTGTCTCCTGAGAAAGGCAACATTGCTGTCATACACCCACGTGTCTGTTGCAGTTGATCAGATCCAGACACAGACACAGACACAGAGACAGACAGACAGACAGAGACACACACACACAGGCATGCACAGTTGCATATTTGGCGTTCCTGGAGTTTCAACTCAAGTGCAACTCTACATTCTACAACCTGGTCAGACATACACTAGTAAGTTCTGTGGCTGAGTGCCGAGTGCTGATTAATGAGTGTCAGCCGTATAACTGACTACAGGGCGCTCAAGCCACAATACACGTTTCAGTACAGCACATTGGTAACAATTGTTGCTGAGTGCTCATGACCTGCTTTGCAGGGCCCTCAAGCCACTACACAAACTTCAGCGCAGGACTCAGGTGGCTGCATGTTCACCTTTTGAGCGCCCTAGCCTGTAGTGCTGCATCAACACTGTCAGAAGTGAAGCTGCCGCTGCAAGAGCTGTGAGGGGAGCAATCCGAGTCAGTGTCTGTGCATGCTGGGCTGCAATCATCCCCAGCCTGGTCCCCAGCCTTGGGGCCGTCTGCTGTTCTGCCCCTGGGAGTGTGTGCCTGACTGCCCTTGATGCTTGCAAGGGCTTGGCCAGGGCTGTTCGCATGCATTTTGGCCTGAGTGGAAGCAGTGCCAGGCCTGCTGCAGGCAGCCCTAAGGCCATCTCCGGCCATCTTGAGGCGTCTCACATCTGCTAGCAAGTCTGCTACTGATGCAGTGCGCCCTGCACAAGCAACACACAAACTAGTGTCGACAAAGCCTGAAACATATGCCACATTGATATGATCACATGACTATATGAATAAATTATACAATTACAATAAAATACATGCAACACTTTATACAAAGCATATAGAGAGCATGGCTGCTCAGACTGACGCTCAGGCTGGGGTAAACTCACTGATGTATCAAAGAGTCTATGTGTAGTAATGCCAACATGGAAGACCTGCTACTAGCTGTCTCTCACAGCATCAGGCAGACCACAAGTCTAACCGCAAGTATGTAGAGCATGATGCTACCAGCTGTTGCTTTCTGCTCGCTCTTGTGCATGTACAGGTTGCAGCTGTACAGGAGTCAATCAGGGCTCTCACCATCAAGAATAGCGTGACTGAGCTCCTC
>JAABUU010006593.1_pt1 | contig 12371 bp, 7 predicted proteins | sample 5559301 | NCBI WGS metagenome assembly JAABUU01 (sample SAMN10711884, study PRJNA513360) | rock metagenome | isolation source: Antarctica rocks | place: Antarctica: Victoria Land, Richard Nunatak white
CTCGTCATCCCGAAGGGCTGGCTCGACAGCCTCACCGACCCCGAAGGCGCCGCCGCCCACGCCAAGGAGACGACCCGCGTCGAGCGCATTGCGGTCAACGCCGTCACCGCTATCGAGACGACCCTCGACCACCGCTGGACCGAAATGCCACACAACAACCCCGGCTACGACATCGAGTCCGCCACCCCCGACGGACTCGACTTCATCGAGGTCAAGGGCCGCGTCGAGGGCGGCAACACCTTCGTCCTCACGAGGCAGGAAGCCGTCACCGCACTCAACAAAGGCCAGCACAGCGTTCTAGCACTCGTCCGTGTCCATCTGGACGACAGCACGACCGTCAGGTACATCCGCCAGCCGCTCGATGAGCCGATACAGCCCTGGCAGACGGCCGTCGACGCCGACTGGAACCACTTCTGGAACCAAGGAAAGGAGATGACCCCGTGACCGCCCCGCGGCCGCAGAAGAAACTCATCGAAGTCGCCCTCCCACTCGTCGAGATCAACGCCGCTTGCAAGGCGGACAAGGACCGGAAGAGCGGCACGATCCGGAACCTTCACAAGTGGTTCGCTCCATGCCTCTCCCCGCGTGGCGCGCGCTGCTGTTCGCGGCCCTGGTCGACGATCCTGGTGACGAGGAGGCCCGGGCCCAACTGCTTGAGGTGGTCAAGAGCCTCGTCAAGAACGGCGCCGAACTGCCGCCTGAGAAGGCGCTCAGGGACACTCAGGACATTCTGAAGAAGCAGTTCCCGGACGAGCTGCCCTACGTCATTGACCCGTTCTGCGGGGGCGGCTCGACGCTCGTTGAGGCGCAACGACTCGGGCTCAAGACCCAGGGCTCTGACCTCAACCCGGTGCCTGTCCTGATCACGCGGGCGCTCACCGAACTCGGACCCAAGATCTACGGCCAGCAGCCGTTGCACCCGCTGGACGAAGAGCCTGGCTTCATCAGCACCGGAGAATTTGGTCGGGTCTACGGCGGGTACTCCGGGCTCCTTGCGGACGTGGTGCACTACGGCAAGGTCGTCCGCGATGCGGCCTGGGAGAAGCTCAAGCCGCACTATCCGGAGACGACAGGCGAGAGAACGGCAGCTTGGCTGTGGGCGCGTACGGCGTACTGCCCCAACCCTGCCTGCGGCATCGAGACCATCCTCGCGACAACGTGGTGGCTCAACCAGAAGACGAGAGACCTCGCTTGGCTTGAGCCCACCGTCGTCGACGGGCGAGTCGTCCTCACCCTGTTCACGGGGCAGACCGAAGGCGCCCCTCCACCGCCTCCGAAGGCCCGCCGCGGGGCCACCTTCACCTGCCTGGGCTGCGGCAACCCGATCAACGAGGCGCACCTGACGGCGCAGGGCAAGGGGCCCGGCCTCGGGCTGCGCATGCTCGCGGTGGTCATCGACCGCAACGACAACCCCAGCGACAAGCGCAAGAACAAGCGCACCTACCGCCTGCCCAACGATGCTGACATCGCAGCGGCAACAGTCGACCTCGCCGGAATCGATGTTCCCTCCGGCATCGTGGCCGCCGACGGCGGAACGCGAAACCGATTTGGCTTGGACACCCTGGCGGACCAGTTCACGCCTCGACAGCTGCTCGCGCTGACCGTCTTCGCGGACTGCGTCGCGGATCTGCGGCCACGGCTGTTGGAGGACGGAGCCACCGAGGCGTGGGCGGACGCCGTTGTGACGACGCTCGGCCTGGCTGTGGGCCGGCTGGCCCGCTACGGCTCCACCCAGTCTCAGTGGCGCATGAGGACTACGCGATACGGCAAGGCCGAGTCGGCCTTCACGGGCAACAACTTGCCCGTCATGTGGGACTTCGCGGAGACATTCTTCGACGGCGGCGCCGTCGGTGACTGGACGGAAGCCTGTCGGTCGACGGCAAGCGCATACGCGCTGACGGTCCCAGGCGACGGAACCGCCATCAAGGCCGACGCGAGAAGCGTCAGAGCGCCTGGTCCAGCGCTGGTGGCGACCGACCCTCCGTACTTCGAGGCGATCGGCTACGCGGACCTCTCCGACTACTTCTACGTCTGGCACCGTAGGGCACTGCGGAAGGTGCATCCCGACCTCTACGCGACCATCGCCGCCCCCAAGCAAGGGGAACTCACCGCCCTGCCGGTCCACCACGGTGGCAGCCGCGAGAAGGCCCGGAACTACTTCATCGAGGGATTCACCGAGACCTTCCGCAACCTTCAGGAGTCTGTTGCCGACGGGTTGCCCATGCTCGTCGTCTACGCCTCCAAGGAGCAGAAGGGAGGAAGCGAGGAAGAAGGCCGGTGGTCGTCCATCTTGACCGCCATCGTCGCTGCGGACCTCCAGATCACCGGAACCTGGCCGGTTCTCGGCACCAGCGGTAGCCGCATGGTGGGGATAGGAGCGAACGTCGTCGCCACCTATGTAGTGATGGTCTGCAGACCGCGTCCAGCCGCCGCTGGAACGTGTTCGGTGGCGGACTTCAACCGCGCCCTCCGACGCGAGCTGCGCCCCGCCATCCATGACTTGCAGGCCGCTGGCGTCCTGCCCGTTGACCTGTCGCAGGCAGCGATGGGGCCCGGGATGCAGGTGTACTCCCGCTACCGAGCCGTGCTCGACCAAGCTGGCAAGCGGGTCCCGGTCGAGCAGGCGCTTCGCCTGATCAACGCTGCCCTCGGCGAAGTCCTGGACGAACAGGAGGGCGAGCTCGATCCCTATTCGCGCTTCGCGGTCGCCTGGTGGGAGCGGCACGGCTGGAACGCAGCAGCCTTCGGCGAGGCCGATCAGCTAGCCCGACCGCAAGGAATCTCCGTCGACGATGTAGTGCGAGCGGGCGTCGTCCACTACCCGAAGCCCGGCTTCGTTGCTGCCCTCGGCTCCGGTGAACTGGATCGCGCCTGGACGACGACCTCGGACAGCAGGCCCACCGCCTGGGAGGCCGTACATCACCTCGCGGACCGCCTCATCGACGGCGGTGGAGCCACGGAGGCCGCACGACTGATGGGCCACCTCCAGACATTCCGTGACCCCGCTCAGGCCCTGGTGTACCGACTGCACGCAATCGCCGCGCGCAAGGGCTGGACGAAGGACCAGGAGCGCTACAACGCGCTGATCGGCAGCTGGTCAGACCTGATCGCGCTGTCCGCGACACAGAAGGACGGGTTGTTCTAGTGGCTGGCTTGTCAAACAAGGAGCGCGTAGGTCGGGTCTTGGACCTGGCGGCCGCAGGTCTCGGCCCGTGGATGACGGACCTGCTCACTCGCAAGTATGGCGAGACCTGGCAGACACAGGTGCGCGCTGCAGCGGGCGCAGGACCTAGGGAGTTCACGGACCAGGTCGACGACCCGTCCTACCTGTTCTGGGTGTTCGACAAGCAGTGGCACTCGCTGTTCCGCGACCAGGTGTCGCATGAGGACAAACGCTGCGTGTCAGCGCTGTGGGACGCGCGGAAGCAATGGGCACACGGTGGCAAGTTCGGTGACGAGCAGGCCGAGCGAGTGCTTTCTGATGGTGAGCATCTGCTGCGGCAGATCGGGGCGGTGAAGCAAGCCGACGAAGTGGACGATCTTCGCCGAGAGCTCCGGCGCATCCGGTTCGAGAAGGACCAGAAGCAGTACCAGGCCGCGGCGGAGAAGCAGCTCGCTGTCCGCCTGGACACAGGCGGCCTCCCGGCGTGGCGCGATGTCGCCGAGCCGCACGACGACGTCATGAAGGGCACGTTTCAGCTCGCGCAGTTCGCCGCCGACCTCCGCCAGGTCGCGCTCGGTGTCGCGCGCCCGGAGTACGGCGACCCGGTCCAGTTCTACGAGCGGACCTACATCACCCGCGGCCTCAGGTATCTGCTGGCGCAAACCCTGACGCGGCTCAACGGCGCCGGTGGCGAGCCGGTCATCGATCTCATGACAACCTTCGGGGGCGGCAAAACCCACTCCGAAATCGCGGTGTACCACCTCGCGGGTGGCGCTTCAGCCGATTCGCTGCTCGGCGTCCGCGAGATCTGCGACGAGGTTGGCGTCGCCGACGTCCCCGAGGGCGTTCACCGTGCAGTGATCGTCGGCAACGACTTCTCCGTGCTCGGCACCGAGAAGTCCGACGGTACGTTCGTCAAGACGATGTGGGGCGAGCTCGCCTGGCAGCTCGGCGGCAAGGAGGGCTACGCCCGCGTGGCCCGGTACGACGACAACGGGGTCCCGCCGCCCACCACCGAGCTCGCAGCGTTGTTCACGGCCTACTCGCCCTGCGTCATCCTGATTGACGAGTGGGTTGCCTACTTGCGGCAGCTGTATTCGCACGGAACTGAGAACCCCTACGCGAGCGGCACGTTCGACGCGCACCAGACCTTCGCCCAGTCGCTGACGGAGGCGGTGAAGGCGGTCGATACGGCCCTGCTCGTCGTGTCGCTGCCCGGGTCGGACTCGGTCCGCGACATGGGCGATGGTGTCGTCGACAACGCGCACGAGATCGGCGGAACTCCTGGCCTCGAGGCCCTCCGAAGCCTGAGATCGGTCATCCACCGAGTAGAGACACCGTGGCAGCCCGCGACGGTCGAAGAGTCCTACGAGATCGTTCGACGTCGGCTGTTCAAGCCGCTCGGCAACGAGGGCAGCCACGCCCGCACCCTGGTGGTCGCGAAGTTCGAGGATGACTACCGCCGGCACGCCAACGCCGTCCCGAACGAGGTCCAGCAGCCCCAGTACCGCGACGTCATGCGCGCCGCGTACCCGATCCACCCCGAGATGTTCAACCGGCTCTACCAAGACTGGTCGACGCTGGAGAGGTTTCAGCGCACCCGCGGCGTCCTGCGCCTCATGGCCACCGTCGTGCACGCGCTGTGGGTCCGAGGCGACCAATCAGCCCTGATCATGCCCGCGAGTATCCCGCTTGAGGACACCAAGGTGTTCGAGGAGATCACCAGCCACCTGGACGACCCGTGGAAGCCCATCGTCGACGCCGACATCGCTGGCCCCGGCTCCACCGCCCATGGCATCGACACCGACATCCCACTGCTGGGCAAGTCCATGGCCGGCAAGCGTGTCGCACGGGTCGTGTTCCTGGGAACGGCACCGAGCGTCAGCAAGAACGCTCGAACCGGGGGCAGCACAGCCATCGGCGGCATCGAGCAGAAGCGCGTCGTCCTCGGCGCCACCTACCCGACGGACAACCCGGCGCACGTCACCGACGCCCTGCGGCAGCTCGCCGACCGAGGTAAGTACATGAACCGCGACCAGGACAGGTACTGGCTGTCGCTCCAGCAGACCGTCTCCCGGCTGGTCCAGGAAATCGCGGACGGCTACGACGTCACCGAGGTCCACGCCGAGCTCACCCGGCTGCTGAGGGAGGAGACCGACCGAGGTGTGTTCGCTAGGGTGCACCGGGTCCCCGACGGCACTGCCGACGTGGAGGACGAACCGACAGCGGCCCTCGTCATCTTCGGCCTCAACCGGTCTCACTCCAAAAAGGCCAAGTCCGCGGCAGCCGAGGCCGCGCAGGAGTTCCTCGCACGCCGCGGCGGACAACCTCGAATCCACAAGAACTCGCTGGTCTTCCTGGCACCCGACGTCGACCGCGTGGACACCCTGGACTCGGTGCTGCGCCGCAAGATGGCCTGGGAGCAGGTGAAGAAGCGAGTCCGCGAGCTCAACCTGGACCAGCACAACATCACGGTGGTCGAGGGCCGGCTCGTACAGGCCGCACAGGCCGTCTCGGACACGATCCGCGAGACCTACAAGTGGATCATCCTGCCGTACCAGGAGGCCGGCTCGGCCGAGGTCGAGCTGGAGACGATCATCATGAACGGCAACGGCACGCTGGCGGAGCGCGTCACAAGAAAGGCCGAAAGCGCGGAGTTTGTCCTCAAGTCCTACGCCCCCTCCCTGCTGCGGCAACAGATCGACAGGCTCAAGCTGTGGGACAAGCAGCCCCACGTCCAACTCGACACGCTCTGCGGCTACTTCACCCAGTACCTCTACATGCCGCGCGTCCGCGACCATGACGTCATCCGCACCGCCGTCGGCCAGCTCACGGACGTCCTCCTGGCCGAGCAAGACGGCTTCGCGTACGCCGACGGCATCGATGACGGTCGCTACCGGGGCCTGGCCATCACCGAGCCGCCCTCGATCGTCAGCCCCACCGGTCTCGTCGTCGACCCCCTCGTAGCCAACAAGCAGATCGCCGACGAAACAGCCGCCGCCCATGCAAGGACAACTTCAGGAACCGCAGATTCTGGCGGTATCGGAGGAGACACCTCCATCCCGTCTGGCGACGCCAGTACCGCACCGAGACCGGATCCCGTGCCAGCGCGAGCGACGAAATTTCACGCCACGAAGGCCCTCGACCCGGCCAGACCGGTGCGCGACATCAGCCAGATCAGCGATGAGATCATCACCCCGCTGTTCGCTGCGAACGGCATACCGGTCCGCATCACCATCGACATTGAGAGCTCGGCCCTAGACCGGTTGACGCCGGACCAGGTGACGACCCTCAAGGAGAATCTGACGACGATCGGGTTCACCGACTGGAGCGTCGAGTAGCGCGAAGCTCGAGATACCACCGCCCGAGTAGAGTTCGATGACGATGGAGGTCTCTGTCCGGGGTGGTGGCAAGCAGGACAGCAAGTGGATTGTCGGCGAACACGAGCAGCTGGAACTCAGCTCTCGTGGACGTCACGTGATCTGTTCGTGTGCACCAGCCTCAGCGAGGGACGGGCGTCGACCACACCCAGAAGTTCCCGGATGTGGGTCGTCGGTAGCTGCATGGCCTCGGCCAGGGTTCCCGCGGTGATGCCACGTGACGCGGCGAGGTCGAAGGCGCGGGACAGCATGGCGGGGCGTTCGACGTCGATGTCGCCCCCGGGCTCATTCGTTCTCCACCCGAGGCTGCTGACCCGCATCATGGTCCGCTTGTAGGAGGCCTCGGACAACGTTCCCAGCTCGCGACAGCGGTAGAGCAATGCCGACACCGAGACGCCCCACCGCTGCTGCAGCTGGAGCAGCGCGGGCAGATTTACCCGGGTGGGCAACTCGCTGGCTATGTCGGCGGCGGGCATCAGAAACTCTGCGGCGAAGGCGTCGGCCTCGCGCTCGTGCGCGATGTCGCCTGGACGAACTTCGATATGCAGAAGCAGGTGCGCCACCTCATGAGCCGCGGTGAACCTGGTGCGTAGGGCACTGCCCTTGTCTGCGGTCAACACCACGATCGGTCGGCTTCCGGCCGCGGTGGAGAACGCATCGACCTTGCTTGAACCGGAGAAGCTGAGGAACGCCACGACGAGCCCCTTGGACTCGAGCAGCCGCACCACGTGCGGGATTGGTCCTGGAGCCAGGCCCCACGTTGATCGGAGTGCTCGTGCCGCGTCCGCCGGCCCGGCGGCAGCACTCACGTCGGGTAGATCCACCAGAGGAAATCGCACGTAGCGTGAAAGCTGCTCGGTCAGTTCCCACACTGTTTCTACGACAGTCAGTGCCTTGAGCCGGTCTGCCGCACGAGCCGAACGCAGACTACGAAAGTGCGCATCGCCCACATCGAGTGGGAGACGGGGACGCCCTGCGGCGAAGTAGCCGACTGGCACTCCGAGGCCCGCAGCACACGCCACCAGGACGGCAGCCGAGGGACGTGAGGACCCCGACTCGTACTGGGTGACTGCGGCGGGGGTGCGGTTGATGGCCTCAGCCAGCTCGCGCTTGGTCCATCCGGCCGATTGGCGGGCCACCGTCAGTCGCGCAGGCTCGAAGGCCGCCGACACCGCAGCCGCGTCGACCTGCTTACCCACCGCTGGGGTCCTCGCCGACAATCAGCTCGTCCTCGGCGAGCAATCCGAGCTCGAGCGTGGGCTCGGGGGCCTGGTGGAATGCAGGCGCCTCAACACCCAGGCCACTGGAAACCTCGATTCCGTTGTTGGGGCCACCGATCGGAAGCTCCTCGCACCACTCCCAGTTGAGGGTGTCGTCCTCGGTCAACGTGGCGACCCCGACCCAGGCGCGGACCACACCGCTGTCCGGGCGGCCGGCGAAGGCGATGATTACCACCGGCGGCAGTTCGAGCGGCAGGTGTGCTGTGGGCTTGCTCAGCAGGGTGCGCCTGCGCTCGCTGATCTCTACTCGCTCAGTGGGCCCGCTGCTCCCACCGGTGCGCATGCTGACCGGGTACAACGGGCAACTGCCGAGTTCAACGAGGAACGAGCCGTCTGACCGTCTGACCGACGCACCTGGGTAGTCGCGGAACGCGGCTTCGAGGTCATGCCAGACGAAGCGCCACAGGTCGACGCCGAAGGTGTAGCCGTCGGAGCGGGGTTTGCTGAACTCATAGGCCTCCGCGGCCGCCTGACCCCCGGAGACCAGTGCCTCGACTACTCCGTTGCGGACGGCAGCGGGGTCGCCGCCGGCGAAGATCAGATCAAACTTGCTGCGCATGATGGTCCGCCCTCACTTAATCTGGTGTCGAGATCGTAGCACCTCTCGCGGCGTCGTCAGCGTCCACAGCCCAGTAGGCGTCGCGGCCGCCGTTGCGGTCAATCTCCCGGGCCACCGTCAACGGCGAGCGGCCCAGACGCCCGATGATCCCCGGTCGCCGCAGCAAGCGGGTGCGGACCATCCCCGGGCCGAGCCCACCGCGTGCGACACCCAGACCTGGTGGGCCGGGACTTCACCGCGACCACTCTGAACCAGATCAGCCCCGGTGCGCCGCACCCGGCGGTTGGGTTTGGGTCAGCCCAGAGCTTCCCGCAAGGCGAGGACGTAACCGGTGAGCTGGGCTCTGACTCGCGCAGCGGGAATGTCGGTGGCAGCAGCGCGGGTGGCCATGACGACACCTTGTGAACGGGTTCCGCCGAGACAGAGTGGGGAATTGCTCTAGGGCGTGGCGTGTGACTTCTCCGGCGAGGGGGTCATCGCGCAGCTCGTGCATGCGCGCTGCCATCTCCGCGGCCGGTATCGCCCGGATCAACCGCAGCACATCCATGGCGTCCTTGTCCTTCTGCCGGTCGGGGTGTTTAGCGTCTGCAACACGTTCCCCAAGCTTGATGACCTTGGCGACGAGCAGCGCCGCGGGCCCGGCCACCGCGACCGGTGTTGCCCGGGTGTCACCGGCGGCGAGCCCCGTCACGGTCAGAACAGAGCGGTCCACAAGGGCAGCTTCCAAGCCGTACGCGCGTTTCGCAGCGGTCCTGCCGTGAACCGGCAAGCGTGCCCCCCGAGTCTTGCCCCCGGCCAGCGCTCCTGCGGGCACGATCAGATCGACGGGCACGGCGAGCTCTGCCCCCTGCACGGTCACGGTCATCACCCACGTGCCCGGGTCCTGGTGTCCTGTCGGGTCGGTGCGCAGAGCGAAGTGACCCTCCAGCATGGCCTGGCCCAGCCGTGGGTCGTCGCTGAGCAAGGAGGGGTTCAAGGCTAGGTCGCCGTCGGTGGTAAACGGGGCCACGGTCAACCCCGCCGACCCCGTACGCAGGTAGACCGCCTGGGCTCCCACAACGACAATCGCGTCGCGGTGCGCCGACAAGGCGTCGAGGGCGTTGAGCAACACGGTGCGCGCCGCGACGTACTGCGGGGCGACGTCCTCCGTCACAGGAACACTTCCCCTTTGATGTCCGCCGACGTCAAGGAGTCCTGCCGCCACAGGCTTTGATGCTCATCCATCCAGCCCAGCAGCGCCTGTCCCTCAGCAGGCATCCGACCGTTACCGCTGAGGCAGTCCAGCGCGAGCTGGCTCGGCGCCACGACACGAAGGTTGTCCACCCGGTCGAGGCGGTCAGTCACGACGAAGTCGTAGGGCTGCAGCAGGACAACGTCGGCTCCCTCGTCCGCGGGAAGCAACCCTAAGGGGGTAGCGATGGCGTCGAAGTCGTCGACGTAGAGCACCAGCTGGGTGGGGGCAGCGACGGGTGCACGTTGGGACGCGGCGAACGACCCTGTGACCGCTCGGTAGGCCGCCGCAGGCAGCTCGGCCAGTTCTCGCACCGCGTTCCTGGCGCCCGTCGGCGATAGGTAGCCCCGCGCGGTGTTGGTGCCGAACAGCTGGTAGGTCTCGGCCCGCCGACTCAACAACCCCGACCAGTCCACCTTTAGGACGACCCCCCGTGGGCCTCTCTCGATGAGGGCCTCACCGTCGAGGGCAGTGAGCAGCCGTGACACGTAGGGCACGCTCGCTCCGCTGGCCCTCGCGATGTCGCTGGGCGTATACGGCGGGCGCACGTCGACAAGCAACCGCACCACCCGACCTGCCATCACTCCCCTCAGCGACACCGCCGACGCTGGCGGGGGGGCCGGGTCGTGCGATGCACCCGTGGTGCGGACCAATGCGGCTGGCCGCTCGAGCTGGATCCCCACATTGCCGGTCAGATCAAGAAAGTTGATGCCCCCCTCGGCCAGCCGCACCTGCGTGCGCGGACTCATCCATGGTGCAACCACCAGGACACGGCTCTGAGGATCCACCTGCCGCAGCAACCGCAGCAGCTGGCCGCCGAGCAAGTTCTCGGCGTCACGTGGCGTGAAACGCGTCTTCACCTCCACGACCAGGCGCGCCCCTGCGCCGAGCGAATCCATCACGCTCACCACCGCATCCGCGTAAGTATCTGCGATGCGGGGCTCAGCCACGTGCTCGACCCGCCACCCACCGGGCAGCAACGCTCTCAACTGTGCGAGTCCGCTCTCCAACACGGTGCGCTCAGCCGGCGCTGACATACGCACCTCATCGTCCATAACAGGTACTGTTGCATGAGATGATTGATTTCACAACACGCACAAAGGGGCGTTTCAGGTAATGTTGCTGCGCAAGGGGAGATGGGCATGAGGGTTTTCATCAGCAGTGTGCGCCGAGGGCTGGGCCCGGAGCGAGACAATCTGCCCGGCTTGGTACTTGCTCTTGGGCATGAGCCCGTTGCCTACGAGGGCATCAGCGCTCAAGACGTACCCAGCCGGGAGGCGTGCTTGCGAGCCGTACAGTCCGCCGACGTCGTCCTGCTGGTGCTGGGAACGCACTACGGCCAACGGATGCCAGACACCGGAAGAAGTCCGACCGAAGAGGAGTGGAGTGTCGCCGTGGACGCCGGCAAACCGGTGTTCGTGCTCCGCAAGACCGGCGTCGAGACGGTGGACCCCGACCAGCAGACGTTCATCACTAAGCTTGGCAACTACGCCACTGGCCGATTCTGGACCACCTTCACCACCATCGAGGAACTCAACTCGGAGGTGCGGCGGGTGCTTGAGCAGGCCGCCGCGCGACCCGCCTCCCTGTCCTACGAACCATTGCATCCGCCCGCCCTCGTCGCGTGGCGACCCACAACCAGTCCTCACCAGGTCAACACAGGTGGGCCCCTGCTTGAGGTCCACATCCTGGCCCTCAATGTCCCCCGACTGTCCGGCCGTCTGTTGGCCACACTGCCGACCAGGGTGGTGGAAGTGCTGCGCCAAACCAATGCAGCGCCTGCGACCTCCGCCCTGACCCCGCTACACGACAACGATGGCGTCACAGTCACCGTGGACAGCGGCGCCCCCCACGGCCCGTGGGACCAACCACGCCCCCGCGCCCTTCACGCCGTCCGCGTCACAGCTGACGGAGACACTGCAGTGCTGACCGCCCTGCCGCGTGACCGCACCGGGCCCGTCCTCGACCCCACGGACCTCACCGCCGCGATCAGCGAAGCGCTCCGCCTCGGCGCGGCACTGCTCCCACCGGCCCACCGGGTGGCGATCGCCGTGGGTCTGGCACCTCTGCTCATGATCACCGAGGGCGACGTACGACAGCTCCAGGGCCGCAGTGGCGCCCGAACCATAAAAAGCAGCGACTCCATACACTTGGAACCCGACGAGAGCACCAACGCCTCGGCGCTCACAGACTCCAACATCGAACTCGCCAGCAACCTTGCTACACGACTCACCACGACGTTTAGGAACGCCCGTTAGCAGGTCTCGTCGCGGCGGACAAGATCGAGGTGTGAAGGTCGTTCTTGCGCTCCGTGGCCTGAGCAGCGGCGAGAGGCTCCTGGGGGCAACGCTTGCCCCACCCGGCCGTAGGGGTGAAGCGCATGTAGTCACCGGTCCGGCGGCCGAGCAGCCCGCGGAAGTCTCCGGCGATGCCGATCGGTCAGTACACCGGCCATTCATCAGGGGTGGTTCACAAACCAACGGTTTAGCAACACGTGGCTGCAGCGTCGTTTCACCGTGAGGGGCGGTGAGGGGCACGCGGCCGTTGCGTCGGTCTTGCTTATGCGCGTTCTGCCCAAGGACGAGGGGCCTGCGCGACGCATGAGGCCGCTGCGGCATCGGGCTTGGCCTCATCTTGTTCCAGTGCCCACCTCAACCGACCCCGGGTCGTGAACGACGATGAACTGGTGAGCTCTGAGCCTGGATCCACCGCCCCGATTCTTGATGGGCCTTGACGGCGCTTGATGATCTTGGTCGGC
>JAABUU010006595.1_pt1 | contig 12365 bp, 10 predicted proteins | sample 5559301 | NCBI WGS metagenome assembly JAABUU01 (sample SAMN10711884, study PRJNA513360) | rock metagenome | isolation source: Antarctica rocks | place: Antarctica: Victoria Land, Richard Nunatak white
CGTGAAAACTCATGCTGGACCTCACTCTTGTGCTCCCTCCGCTGTACCATGGGTACCTTTGCTTCGGGTTACATTATTCGTGAGGCAACAGCTCTCCCTGGGTTACTTTTCCCGTGAGGCAATGCGACCTGGTGCGCCACGACTTGGCCTTTGGCACCGCCGGCCACGCGGTTATCTTTGGCGGCCCGTACCAGCGCGACCAGCCGGGCTACCCCAAGAGCTACACAAGCGTGCAACTGGTGCGCTACGACCTGATCCCGCGCCCGCCTCGTAGCATCTATGTCCGGCCGGCGACGATGCAGCAGCTCCGCGCGCTCACGCATCTAAGCCCGACGACGCGCGACCCCTACGCCGCTCCATTTGGGGCGCCCGGCGGGCAAGCTCCCGTGCTGGGTCCGATCCTGGCGATGCCTCAAGCCGCGCGCATCTGGCATTTCTCCCCGGCGCGATCCGGGTCGGTGAATAGCCGCCTCACCATCTTCAACCCTAACAGCCGCGCGATCGATGTCGCGGCGACCATGACAAAAGGTGGGCGCACAATACACAAACGCGTCCATGTTCCAGGGTTGAGTGACCTGGAGATCGTCCTGCGCTCCTGGGGCGCCGCAGAGGGACGCGCAGCGCTGGGCTTGGAGAGTGCATCAACCTTCATACCGCTACTGACTACAGGTGGCACGGGACATGCTTCTGAGAGGTATGGACAGCTTGGGTCCACCGCGGTGACGACGACAACGACCGCGCCGCGGCCGGCCGGAAGTCGGCAGACGCCGCGGCCGGCCGGAAGCAGGCAGACGCCGCGGCCGTCCGTGCGGCCAGCGCGGCCGCATACGGTCGTCGTAACCGCGGGGACGCTTTATGTGCGCGCCGCGCCATCTTTACAAGCGCGTATACGAGGGGTAGTACATCGCGATAACCGCCTGCTGTCGTCACGCACAGAGGCTGGATGGGACGCTGTGTCGCTGCCCGACGGAACCCATGGCTGGGTCAGCGCCCGTTGGGTCCGCTAGATCCTACCCGTGCGGTAGATTACTCCCCCGCCCTATTTACCTACATTTGCAACGTGGCTCTGTAATTAGCCACACCTACGGTCCCCACAGCTACGGTCTAAGAGCGTGTCCACAAACCTCCCACCTGTCCCCCTCACGTTTTGATCGATCCCAGGATCCGTTGGTGCCATCCACCCACGATCCTGCGTCCACCAGCGGTCACCCGACGCTCCGCACCCGCCCCCGCGCCGTTCCTGAGGGTGAGCAACCGCACGAGGGTGGCGGGCGCGTCCTCCGGCGGCCCCCGCAACCACCGATGTGGTCCCCGTTGGGTCGAAAACGAGACCTGGGAGCTGGGGGGTTTGTGGACACGCTCTAAGGATACATTGATGCAGCCCGCACAGACGGTGTTGAATAACCGCTACACATTGCTTGACGTGATCGGAGATGGCGGCATGGCGCGGGTCTACCGCGCCCACGACGGGCGCCTCGACCGCGTCGTCGCGGTTAAGCTGCCGCATCCCGCGTTGGAGGACCAGGCGGACGTCATGCGTCGCTTCGAGCGCGAGGCGCGCCTGGTGGCGCGGTTGAGCCACCCCCACATCGTGGCGACCTACGACGTAGGCCGCGACGGCGAGACGCGCTACCTGGTGATGGAATATGTCGACGGGGGTTCGCTGGGGGGGCTGCTGCAGGCAGGCCCGCTGCCACCGGCGCGGGCCGTGGCGATCATGGAGCAGATAGGTCGCGCCCTCGACGCAGCTCACGCGCAAGGGGTGGTTCACCGCGACATCAAGCCGGAGAACGTGCTGCTAACGGCGGCGGGTCAGGTCAAGGTGAGCGACTTTGGCATCGCGCATGCGCTCAGTCAAGGCGACCAGGCCACGACGGGAACGACCGGGCTGATGTTCGGGTCGGTGGCCTACGTAGCGCCGGAACAGGCGCTGGGCGAGCCGGTGACGGCGGCGGCGGATATCTACAGTAGCGGGGCGCTGCTCTACGAGATGCTGACGGGCCAACCGCCCTTCACGGGCGCGAGCCCGCTGGCGACGGCGATGGCGCACCTGACGCAGGAGGTCAGGCCGCCACGGGAACTGGCGCCGGAACTGCCGGCGGGGGTGGACGCGGTGACGCTGCGCGCGCTGGACAAGGAACCGGCCCAGCGCTACCCTTCGGGGGCGGCGCTGGCGGAGGCGCTGGCTGCGGCGATCACGGGCGGCGTCCCGGTCCACACGGCGACCCCGGCCGTGGCGGTCATTGGCCGCTCCGCGCCGATAGCGAGCGCGGTCATGCGCACGTCCTCGGCGCCGCGTGGTCGGGCCACGGTCGCACGATTCCTGGGGGCGCGTCGCGTGGCTGCGGGGGCCGCGCTGCTGCTGGCAGGGATGGTCAGCGTGTTTGCTTTAGGCGCGCGAACGCATGACACGCCTCCGTTGAACCCGGCGCGCGGGCCGGGTTCAACCACCACGAGCGAGAGCGGGACATCGCGCGCGCCGGGTCTCCAACGCGGGGCCGACGCGCCCCGTATGTTGTCTACCCAATCGCCTACCCCTACCGCGTACGTAGCGGGGATGGGTCGGCCGCCAGCCCGGCGGACCACCGTTGCGTCAGCGCAAGACGGGAAGACAGGCTATGTCCATGGCACCGTGTCGAATCGCCACGCATCCGTTTCGACGCCGCCACCGAGCCAACCAGGCGTCGTGCGAACGGACACACCTCCGTCTTTACGACCCATACGGCGCGCCGTCCCTGTAACCACGTCAACACCCCGCACGACACCCGGGGCGTCCACACGCCCATATACGGGTAGAGATGACCATGGCCATCAGGGCGGTGGCGCGGGCGACGTCACGGCGCAGTCGACGCGACGGGCAGGCGCGGGTGACGTCACGGCTCGCTCAGCGCCAAGGACAGGCTTAAGCGGCGCCGCGACGCCGAGCGCACGGGCCTCCACGGCGACCGGACGCGCTCCGCGTAGGGAAGCTAGACGGGTAATACCACAGCCCACGTCAACGGTTCAGCCACGAGCGGTGTCCGTTGTAGTTCCCCGTCCAATATCTACTGCTGCGCCACGGCCAATATGGACAGCGGTCTCGCCGACGGTCATGCCGCCGACGCCTCGGGCCAGGGCGACGGTGGTTTCGCGCCCTGCGCCCACGGTGGTCAGCAACAGGCCCCCTGTCGCGGCAAGTCGTCACCCTTATCGTGTCACGCCGACGCCTGTTCGCCAGGCGCCTATCGTCTCTACACCCACAGCAATCATAGCGACGAGGACGGTACACGTTCAGCCGACGCCAACGCCAACGCGCATCCGTCCGGTGCCAACACGGGTTCTACCGCCAGCGACGCCCACGGCAACCCCTACTCTCGCGCCGGCGACGCCCACGGCAACCCCTACTCTCGCGCCGGCGACGCCCACGGCAACCCCTACTCTCGCGCCGGCGACGCCCACGGCAACCCCTACTCTTGCGCCGGCGACGCCCACGGCAACCCCTACTCTTGCGCCGGCGACGCCCACGGCAACCCTGGTGCCCGCGTCCGACAATGGTGGCGGCAAGGGTAATGGTAATGGTGGTGGCCACGGTCACAAAAACAACGATGGAGTATCCGCACCAACCGCGTCGCCGGCGCCGGCCGCCCCCTCACCTCCCGCCAATGACCAGAGCGGTTCACAGAGGATGCTCAGGACGTAGAATCAGTGGTGGCCGAGAGCCGGCTGCCCAGGTATCTTTGCTCCTTTGTAGGGGTGCTAAAGAGATACGTAATCAGTTTTGACGAGCTGGAGTTGCCCCGCTTTCGTGGACAGGGTAACGCTAGGCGACCGCTTGTTGTTGAGTGTACCTTCATAGGCATCCGGCATGAGATAACCTAACGCCGAATGGCGTCTGCGGCGATTGTAGAAGGTTTCGCTGCACATGAAGAGAGCGGCACGCGCCTCGCCGTGCGTCCGGACGGCCGCGCGTGCTAGGAGCTCGCACTCCAGGGTGGCGCAGAAGCTCTCGGCGAGCGCATTATCGAAACAGTCGCCGACCGAGCCCATCGAGCAGCGGACGTTGGCGGCACGGCAGGAGGCGTTGAAGGCCGTCGCAGTGTACGGGCTGCCATGATCGGAGTGGAGGATGAGGCCCGCTGGCGGGCGGCGCGCGATCGCCATCGCCAGCGCGTCCACCACGACCTCCGCCCGCGTGTGGCTGGCCATGGACCAGCCCACCACACGGCGGCTGAACACATCGAGCACCACCGCCACGTACAGGAACCCCTCGCCGGTCGGCACGTCGGTCCGGTTGGCCACCTAAAGCCGATCGGGCGACGACGCGGTGAAGGCCCATCCGACGAGATCGGGTGCCGGCTCCGCTGCCGGGTTGCGCCGCGTTGTCTTGAACGCGCCGCCGATGACAGCCGACCACGCTAGCCCGGCGCGTCAGCCGGGCCACGCGCTTGCGTCCGCAGCCCGTCCCCGTGGCGGCGAGTTCGGCCTGGATGCGCGGTGGGTGCCCCGTACGTCCCCCGACTGGCACGATGGATCGTCGCCAGTCCTGGCCCTCGTGGTCATCCGCGCTCTCACGACGCACATTGGCGGACCCAGTATGCTCAAGAAAAGAGTGGCGTGGCGTAAGGCAGCAACCACTTGGGCTACGCTTGAGATGGGGAGGCAGGATGTGGTGACTGTAATCCGTGATCTGATGAAAAAGCGGACGGCTGCCTACCTTCACGCCGTCCATGACCGGCTGTTGCGGTGGACCAAGCCCGCGTCGAGGACGCCCGTGCGCGGGGCGCTCGCCGACGTGACCACGAGCAAGGCCGCATTAGTGGCCCAGAACGCGCTCCTCCGCCAGCAGTTGTGCATGCTGCGCCGTCAGGTCACGCGTCCCGCACTCACGCCCCGCGATCGCGTCGTGCTTGTGCTACTGGCGCGCCTCGTGGGCGGCTGGCGCTCCGCGCTGCTCCTCGTCCAGCCGGATACGCTGCTGCACTGGCATCGCCAAGGGTACCGCCTCGTCTGGCGTGTCCGGTCAGCGACCGCACTGGCGAGGCCACAGGTTGCGTCCGAGACGGTCGCTCTCATCAAGCGGATGGCAGCGGAGAATCCGCTAGGGGGGGCGGAACGCATCCGCGGCGAACTGCTCAAACGTGGCATCCGAGTCGGCAAAGGCACGGTGCAGCGCCACATGCGCGCGACGCGTCCACCCCGTCCATGCGGCCAAACATGGGCAACGTCCCTCCATAACCACACCCGCGACGTGTGGGCGTGCGATTTCCTACCAGTCGTCGACCTCGGCTTCCGCTCGATCTTCGCGTTTTTCATGGTCGAGGTGGGCTCGCGGCGGGTCGTCCACGTCGGCGTCACGCGGCATCCCACCGACGCGTGGGTTGCCCAGCAACGGCGCGAGGCGACACCCTTCGGCACCGGGCCCCGCTTCTTAATCCACGACAACGACCGCAAATGCGGGGCTCCGTTCGCTCGGGTCGCGGCGGGAAGCCGCATCGAACTGCCGCGGACGCCCATCCGAGCACCGCGCGCGAACGCCATCTGCGAGAGGTTTCTGGGGAGCGTCCGGCGCGCGTGTCTCGACCATCTTCTCGTGTTGCATGAGAAACAGTTGTACCGCGTGCTTCGCGCCTATTGCACGTACTTCACTACGTCACGGCCACATCAAGGGATAGGACAGGCGATCCCCGAAACGATGAAGACGGCGGAGGCGCCACACGCAGCAACATCCATTGTCGCCGTCCCGGTCTTGGATGGCCTGCACCATGACTATCGACGGGTAGCATGACCGCCATCGTCCTACGATGACGCTGTAGATGACGACGAGAGCCACCACAGGTCAGGCGCTCAGTCCATGACGGCAGCAACATCCATGCCATCACCGCAGACCGTACCACCGTCACCCCCCGCCGCACCCGCGACGGAGTTTAGCTCTCCTGACTGGGACGTAGGCTCTTGAAGAGGATGGCGAGGATGAAGAAGGTGGGCGGCCACTGGCCGACGAAGAGGGCATCCTGACCGCGGCCACGCAGCTTGAGGAGGAGGGAGGCGGCGATGGAGCCGATACCGAGCCAGTACCAGACCGGGGTGGGCACCGTCTCCAGAAAGAGAAAATAGGCCTGCTGGGGGTTGTCCGTGTTCATGCTAGTCGTCCTTTCGTCGATAGGTGGGCTGCCAAGACACGGCAGCCGGTAAGGGTGAGAGAGGGCGCGACGGCGACCGCCGCATCGTACATCGTACCGGCGCCTGCCCTGGTGTCGGCAGCGCGGTGCGACGTGGATGCAGCCCTACGTCGCATAGGAGTGTACCGGAGCGGAGAGGCGATCGCCCACTAAACCCGCTGTGCTGTCTTGTGCCCACCACGTCCAGGATGGCGTTCCAAGGCGGTGCGCCAGCGGCGTACTGGGCCGTATGGTCGGTCGCGCCGTCGACGCGACGCCGGCAACGCGGGTCAGGGTAGTGACGACGGCGCCGATCCGTGTGACCTGCCGTCCCCTGCGTGTGGAAGGGACCAGCGCCAGCGGATGAGGAGCATCATGAGGGGTACGTGGGAGCGCACAAAGCCGAACTATGGCACGACCGCCTCACCGGCTCGTCACATCCGTTTGCCGATGTCGTGCGGCATCGGGAGGATGGGCCGTCCGGCTCGCTCTGGGACGCGCTCCCGACAGGCGGGATGATATCGTTGGCCGAAGGTGTCTCGCTGGAAGAGGCCAGGGCGGCGGTGGAACGGCATGCCGGGCGACAGACCGATCCATTGGTATGACCGTCGATGAGGAGCGAGGTCGTGCGGGGGCTGCGGCGATGAGTCACACCTGGCGAGCGCCAATACGGCATACCGGCGATGGCGCTAGCGCCGCATGGTAAGGGGAACGACCAACGTGCGCGGATAGGGCGCCTACTTTGCCCCATCCGTGCAATCCGACCGCGCGTTTCACTGTATGTCGTAAGGAACGATAACGGCGCACTCCGTGCAGGGGCGGTATACGCACCACAAACGATACACCGGTTAACGTCGTGGCTGTCGTTGCCATGCCCGTTATCCGCCAATCATCTCGTGCGTAGCGACGCGAACGGGTGGGAGGACGACGATCGCGACCGATCGGTGGCTGCAGGACTATAGCGGACGCCTGTACCTCCACCATGACCCAGCCAAGTCGTGCCTCAGGTCATCAACCCCCCAGGTCGTCGCGCCTGGGCATCATCGACGAAACGGACGCAGTGAGCTAGCGCGTCATCAGACTTGGCTCGTGGCGACACGTTAGTGGTAGACTTGCGTCACCAGCCAGTGGCCACCGATGCGCTGGACGATGTCAACAAAGGTTTCGGTGTCGGTGTACATCGGCGTGATGACCCGCCCTGTGTCCGCCAGCAGTTGGGCGTTTTCACTTTTGGTCACGGTCACCCGGATGGTAGCCGGGTCGATAACCTGCGCGTGTGCGAGACTCATGCGGACGAGGGTGATGTTCCAGTGCTGGTTATTGGCGACGAGGGTCGCCGCCACGCCGCGGTTGGTGCTAGCCAGGGCCGGCCCGAAGGCGCTGTCGACGTTGCGGGTGTCGCGCTCGTTCATGACCTGCATGTACACAGTGTTCGCATAGTAGACCGCGTTCAACGCCTGCGCCGACACTGCGACGTTGCCGAGGGTGACGACGGAAGGTACGCCTGGATCGCCGGAGGGCGCCGGTAGCGCCGTCGTGGCAACAGGCGTGTCCGTCGGCGGTGGGCTGGTCGGGACGCTCGTCGGTACGGCATCCCCCGGACGATCGACGGGCGTGCGCGCATCGGGCGATAGCGTCACGGTCGCCGTGTCCACCGGCCCCTGACTGGACACGGCAGGCGTATCTGAGGGTGGGGGAAGCGGCGTGTCCGTGGGCTGGGGGGACGACGTGTCCGTGGGCTGGGGCGCCAGCGTATCCGTCGCCAGCGGCGCGCTGTCGGTTACGGTGGCTGGCGCCGGAGTCTGCGTCGGTCCAACCCGCGCAGGGGCGCGGCGCACGGGTGCGACCGGCACATCGGTATAGGACGGCACATCCGTCGCCGTCGGGGCGGTCTGCGCCGGCTGCGTGGCAACGGGCACGACGGGCGCGCCTGCTCCCGTGGCGCTCTCGCGCGGTGGTGTCGCGGTCGACGTCGCCGCACGACGGTCACGAGCGCTGGCCGCCGCGCCCACCCCTCCCCGTGGGTGCGTGGACGATCGCCCGTGGTGATGCGTCGACGGGCGTGTGCCGACCACCGTGTGTCGCGGCGTGGCGGGGGGCACGGCGCTGAGCGCGTGGGACCGCGCGGTGACCGTCGCGGCAGCCGGGCGTGTCGTGGTCACTGTTGGAGGACCCGCGGACCCTGCGCCGTACCGCCCGTCGTGGCCACCCATAGTGGCTTTGATGATACCGCCGCCCGCCAGGATGGCGAGCAGCGGAACGACCAGCGGGATGAGCGCCCGCCGGCGGTGGATGGGTCGGGCAACGTGTGTAGCCGCCGGCACGGCCACGACGCCAGAGGCTCGACTGTGCGGCGCCCTGTGGGGCGCCACCGGGAGTGGCGACCACGTCCCATCATCGCGCCGATGAGACGTGGACGCCGCGTTGGGGTCCACGACGGACCATGGGACCGTGGCAGACGCCACAGGGGCCGGTCGCGTCCCGACCGGATGGAGCGACCGCGGGGCGAGCGGCCGTGTAAACGCCACGGTGGTCGGCGTGGACGCTGGAAGGGGTGCGGTCACCGTGGGAGCAGACGGGACGACCGGCGTGCTCGTGGTCGTCGCGCCGGCCTTGTTCGCGCGGTCCAACGCGTCCACCAGCGCGGCGACCGTGTGGTAGCGTCGCGCGGGATCTTTCGCCAGGGCTGTGCGCACGACGGCATCAACCGCAGGGGGCAGGCCGGGGGTGTAGCGGGAAGGCGGAGGCGGGTCCTCGTTGAGGTGCATCATAGCAACGCCGAGCGCGTTCTCCGCGACGAACGGCAAGCGCCCCGTCAGCATCTCGTAGAGCACGATGCCCGTCGCGTAGAGGTCCGATTGACCGGTGGAGCGTTGCCCGAGAGCCTGCTCCGGCGCGAGGTACGATACGGAGCCCAGCACCATCCCCGTGGGCGTGAGCGTGTTCGCATCGAGGGCGCGCGCGATGCCAAAGTCCCCGACCTTGACCGTGCGCGCGGACGTGAGGAAGATGTTCTCGGGCTTGACGTCGCGATGGATGACGCCGTGCGCGTGGGCATCGTCGAGGGCTAGGCTTAGCTGGCGTAGGATCGCGGCGGCCGTGGGTAGGGCCAGCGGGGCGTCACGCTCGATGAGGCGCTTGAGTGTGTCGCCCTCGACGTACTCCATCACGATGTAGTGGCTGCCGTCGTCGTCGCACCCGACATCGTAGACACCCATGATATGGGGGTGGTTGAGGCTGGCGGCCAGCCGGGCTTCCTGCTCAAAGCGGGTGACGAACGCGGCCTGATTGTTGTAGTAGGGGTGCAGCACTTTGACGGCGACGGCGCGGTCGAGCCGCGTGTCGATGGCCTTATAGACGCGCGCCATGCCGCCGTCGCCGAGCGTCCCGACAACACGATAGCGCCCGCTAAAAACAAGCCCCCGCTCCAGAATGCTCATGCCCCACCCCTGCCGGAGCGCGCCGGCCACGCGCGGACGCCCGCTATACATGCTACTACGTCCTATAACAAAGGCACGTCGCGTGCCAGGCAGGTGGTTGCGGTGCGCGGTTCACGACGTATCGCTGACGCGCCGAAGGGCGACGAGGAGGCGACATAGAGGGAGGGGCACGAGCCCTGCGGCCACGCGGTGCCCTCGTCGTTAGTGAGGCGCAGGGTGCGCAGGTGCCGCAGGCCAACGCGGGTCTCCGTACTCCCATGCATCTCCAGCGGCTGCGCGAGACCATTGATCGCTGGTAACGCTGTGGTGTAGCGAGAGCACTGAAAAAGCCGTCTCGTTAGCGGCCATGTTCTTTATGCCGTATGTGCCGTCTCCGTGGACCATGAAGTCGTTGCGCCGCACGACGACGACAACGGGGTACGCTGGACCAACTCATCTCGGGTCTCGGATTGTACGTCGCCTCCCCCGCCACGCCGCACGTTCGCCAGCCAGTGGCGCTGCATATACATGCGCTACGTGGAATCTATATGCAGTGCCAGCATCAGCTCACACCGTCGTCACCCATGTCATATAATGGGTGGCAGAAGGCCGCGCCATGACGGTGCCGATGTAAGACATGCCCTCGTGGCACACTCGATCATCTGGTTCCGGTCCCGATTGTACCACCACCTCTGTTAGCTCTCCTCTCCCTGGTCTACATCGTGCAGCGGACTCGTTAGGCAGGGTGCTCCGTCGAGCGTAGGGATACCGGGCCGACAGGAGGAAAGAGTATGCATGAGCGGACATTGGGGTGGAGCGGGCTCATCGTGCCCGCTGTCGGCATGGGCACCTGGCGCACCTTCGACGTGCGCGGCGTCACGGCCGAGCGGCAGGCGGGCGCGATCGTGGACGAGGCGCTCGCCGCGGGCGCCTGTTTCATCGACTCCTCGCCCATGTACGGCGAGGCGGAGCGCGTCCTCGGCCAAGTACTGGCACCGCGCCGGGCCGATGCGCTTGTCGCAACCAAGGTGTGGACCCGCGACGCCGCGGAGGGGCACGCCCAAATCGAGCGCGCATTGGGCTACATCGGGGGCCACGTCAACCTCTACCAGATCCACAACCTCGTCGCCTGGCGCACGCACCTGCCCGTCCTCGAACAGGTGCGCGCCGAGGGCCGCGTCGGGGCGATTGGCGCGATTCACTATCGTGCGAGCGCCTTCGGTGAGTTGGCGGGGGTGATGCATACCGGGCGGATCGGGGCCATCCAGGCGACCCTATAACCCCCTGGAGCGCGCGGTCGAGCGGGAGATCCTGCCGCTCGCGCACGAACTGGGACTCGGCGTGGTCGTGATGCGCCCGTTCGCGGAGGGTGGATTGATGCGACGGCGACCGGCCCCGGAGGCGCTGGCGCCGCTGCGGGACTGGGGTATGGAGACGTGGGCCCAGGCGCTGCTCAAGTGGGGCCTGAACGACCCACGCTGTCACGTAGCAACCCCGGCGACATCGCGGCCCGGTCGCATGAGGGAGAATGCGGCGGCCGGGGAGCCACCCTGGTTCGCAGCCGATGAGCGCGTGTACGTGGCCCGCCTTGCCGGTGCCCGGTAGGGACGCGCGTGCGTACCCCTCGATGTCCACGAGCGCCAGGTCCCATTCGCTGTCGCGTCGCCCGTCCCACGCCGCCCCTCCCTATCCCTACCCTGACACCGCGACGCCGTGGGGTCACAGCGGGCACGGATACGGTCGCCATCACACCTCCCGCCATCGTACGCATCCCGGCATCGACCATCGGGGCGCTGGCGGGATGCGTACGATGGAGCGCGCGTGGGCGACGATCAGCGCCCGACCTCACGCGAGAGGGACGCCATCTGTCTCCACGTCCCAGTCGCGGTAGCAGTCCGGGCACAGGTAGGTCAGTGTGCTCTCCGGGACGGGGTGATCCCGGAAGCGCATGAACCCATCCTCCCCCGTCGTGCGGTAGGCGTCCCTGGCCTTCTCCTCGGGGACGCGCTCCCCGCACGCGCCGCAGATGATCTTGCGCCGGTCGCGTCTGTCGCCCATCGGCATACCTCCCCTACTCCCCTACGACAACGCCGTCCGCGTCTGTCCTGTGCCGGTTCCACGATCCGCGATGGGGGGCGTATCGCCGCACGTCCCCCTGAAAATAGCGGCTTCCGGTGTCGCTGCCGTGTCACCTGTGCATGGCCGCTGGTCACGGCGCCGAACACAGCGAGAGTTCCTCGTCTGCCTCGTCGCGCCGGTTCTGCTGGATCGTGCAGAGATGACCCGACATACGCGTACAGGATGCGGTGATGCCACCCCGTTGACGCGTGTGAGCCCGGCACGTCCCCCGTTGGACACCCCCGACACAGCGTGTCGGCGTCCCGCGGGGACGACCCTGAGGGTGGTATCGGCGGAGGCGGTTCGTGCATCCCCGCGGTCCCACACAGAGCCTCTCCCCCTCCCCCGGCCTATCCGTGTCATGGCGCATGGTCTATACCCGCTGTTTGTGCCCCGTGCCGGCGCGGACGCGTCCATGGCGTCCGCGCCCGTAGGGCTATACCATTATTACCCGCGGGTGGGACCCCACCTGGCCAGGTTCCACCCGACCAATTCTACCGGGGCTGGCCTGCCCCTCAGCGCGGTGCTACACTCCGGTGGTGACACGCGGTCGTGCACGACGCCCGCGCATTGCATCACGGTAGATCTTACTTTCAGGGAGATGTTGCCTCACGAATAATGTAACCCGAAGCGATCGTGCCACCGGCACAGTGGAGGGGAGAAAAAGTGAGGTCCAGCATGAGTTTCCAGG
>JAABUU010006596.1_pt1 | contig 12364 bp, 8 predicted proteins | sample 5559301 | NCBI WGS metagenome assembly JAABUU01 (sample SAMN10711884, study PRJNA513360) | rock metagenome | isolation source: Antarctica rocks | place: Antarctica: Victoria Land, Richard Nunatak white
ACGCAGTACGCAGTACGAGAGGGGGTGCGGAGCACTTCGAGATATGAGGGGGCGGCGAGAAGCCTCACCTCGTCTTAACACTCATAACCACAATTCGTACTGCGTACTGCGTACTGCGTACTTCCCCCATCCACTCATGAGCTACCAGGCGATCAGCTACGCCCTGCTCGGCGCGATGGCGCTCATCGGGGCGACGAATCTGCGCGCGCTGGGGCGCAGGCGGCGCGCGAACCCGCCGTTGCCTGCGCCGCCCCCGTTCGTCTCGATGCTCGTCCCGGCGCGCGACGAGGAGCGCAACATCGGCGCGTGCGTCGCCTCGCTGACGGCGCAGGAGTATCCCGCCGACCGCTTCGAGGTGCTGGTGCTGGACGACCGCTCGGGCGACCGCACCGGCGCGATCGTGGCGGCGTTGGCGGCGGAGCAGCCCACCGTGCGCTTGCTACGCGGCGGGGCGCTCCCGGACGGCTGGGGCGGCAAGGCCCATGCCTGTCAGCAGCTCGCCGATGCGGCACGCGGCGACTGGCTCCTTTTCACCGACGCCGACACGGTCCACGCTCCTGGTATGCTCCGCGCGACCCTCGGGGCGGCGCTGGCGGGCGACGCGGAGGCGCTGACCGCGTTGCCGCGCGAGCGGGCGGAATCGTTCGGCGAGCGCCTGCTGGTGCCGCAGCTCTTCTTCTTCCTGCTGGCCTTGCAACCGCTCGCCCTGCTGGAACGCGCGGGCGAGACCCGCTTCGTCTTCGCCAACGGGCAATTCTTCCTCGTCACCCGCGACCTCTATCGGCGCGCGGGGGGGCACGCCGCCGTGCGCGCGCAATTGATGGAAGACCTGGCGCTGGGGCTGCGTTGCAAACGAGCGGGCGCGCGGATCCTCCTGCTCGATGGCGGCGACTGGCTCTCCTGTCGGATGTACGATGGCTTCCCGGCCACCTGGCACGGCTTCGTCCGCAGCTTGCAGGCGGGGAACCGCCTCGCGCCCACCTATCTGCTCGGCATCGGCGCGATGACCATCCTTTACTTCGCCGGGCCATTCGTGGTCCTACTCGCCCTGCTCCTCGGTGGGCGGCGCGGGCGACCGCTCGCGCTCGCTGTCGGGCAGGTGTTGGCGCTGCTTGGGGTACGCACGCTGGTCGGGCGGGGGTTGCGCCAGCCTGCGCGCGAGATCGCGCTCTTCCCCTTCGGGGCGTTCGTCCTCGCCGCTGCCGTGCTGCACACCCTCTGGCGAACGCTGCGCGGTCGGCAGATCGAGTGGCGCGGGCGCGGCTACGACCTGCTGGATCGCCCGTAGCACAGCGGCACAAGACAAGGCGGGCGTGGCACCGCGTTTGGCAAAGCGCAGGTGGCCCGCGATAATCTCCCGACTGGATAGTGAGCACGGAAAAAGGTGGGGCTAGATGGCGGAGATCGAGCAGGGACGGTTGCAGATGTTGATGGGGGCGCACCGGCAGACCTTCGGGGAACTTCCGGCGCTCGTCGCGCAGGCACCGGGCCGGATCAACCTGATCGGCGAGCACACCGACTACAACGACGGCTTCGTCCTCCCCGCCGCGATCGACCGCGACGTGGTGATCGTCGCCACCCCGCGCCCCGATCGCCGGTTGCGCCTGCAATCGCTGAACTCGCCCGGACTCGGCGAACTCGACCTCGACGAGTTGGAGCCCTCCGGCGCGTGGCACGACTACGTGGCCGGGGTCGCCTCGGTCCTTGGCAAGCAGGGCTATCCCCTCTTCGGCATGGACATGACCCTCGCCGGGACGGTGCCGCTCGGGGCGGGGCTCAGCTCGTCCGCCGCGCTGGAGGTCGCCGCCGCCTTCACCTTCGCGCTGGCGAGCAACCTCAGCATCACTGAGGAGGAGATCGCGCTCCTCTGCCAGCGGGCCGAGAACGACTTCGTCGGCGCGAAGGTCGGGGTGATGGATCAGTTCGTCAGCGTCTTCGGGCAACCGGAGCAGGCGATCCACCTCGACTGCCGCAGCCTGGCGACGACCGCCATCCCCCTCAATCTGCACGACCACGGCCTCGCCCTGGTCGTCTGCGACAGCGGCGTGCAGCACTCGAATGCCGGGGGCGAGTACAACCGCCGTCGCCGCGAGTGCGCCGAGGCGGTGGGCATCCTGCGCGGGCAGTACCCGGCGATCGACAACCTGCGCGATGTCACCCCCGCGATGCTACGCGCCGCCGAGGGGCGCTTCGGTGCCGAGCAAGGGACAATCCTACGCCGCGCCCGCCACGTCGTCACCGAGAACGCGCGTGTCGAGCAGGTCGTCCACGCGCTGCGCCGCAACGACTTCACGGCGGTCGGCGCGGCGATCTACGCCTCGCACGCCAGCCTGCGCGACGACTATGAGGTCAGCGTGCCGGAGATCGACATGCTGGTGGAACTGGCGCGCGCGGTGCCGGGCGTCCTCGGCTCGCGGCTGATGGGCGGCGGCTTCGGCGGCAGCACCCTCACCCTGCTGCGCCGTGAGGTGCTCGACACCTTCACCGACACCATCGCGCACGGCTATCGCGAACAAACGGAGCAGGAAGCGACGGTCTACCCGGTCGAGATCGTCGGCGGGGCGCGGGTCGGCTGGGTCGAACCCTCCGAGCAGGAGCCGTAGTAGCGCCGCACAGCACGGTTGGTAATACGGGGGGTGGCATCATGGAGGTCGCGAGATCGATCACCCGCTCCCAGTCCGCGCAGGCGGACCTCGCCGGTGCTGTCTATGGCTGCCCGCAGCCGGGGGTTTTAACCCCGCACCCCGCCGCCTGCGGGCGGCACCCCTCTCCCCAGCCGAGGAGCGGGGGCAGCGCCATCGTGAAGATGTATTCCTAAGCCGGAGTGCCGATAGGAACCACCTACCGCGTTCTGGCTGTGCCCAGTCCCCGGGGGGGACTTCGTGGCGGCGGAGCCTCCCGTAACCAGCATCACCCTCGCCGGGCTCGGAATACCTTGCCCCACAATAGCGTTATGTAGAGTAACTAGCGGTATTCGGCAACCTTCGAGGCAATACTAGAACGGATGAGTTATTCTCTGTTCTGGCCGTCCAGATGCCGGATTTTGCCGTTTTGACCGCTGGACGCTGTACGTATGGGTGGTATACTAATTCCGAGCGCCCTCGTCGGTGCCAACGTGGCACAATTTACGCGATAGCGTACGACTGGCGAGGCTGCTGAAGACCGGCACGCAAGGGCGGAGAGAAGAATGCGGAGCGACAAGATCGTCGTCCACGGGGCGCGCGAGCACAATCTGAAGAATATCGATGTCGAGATTCCGCGCGACAAACTGGTGGTCCTGACCGGCTTATCCGGTTCGGGAAAGTCGAGTTTGGCTTTCGACACGATCTATGCCGAAGGGCAGCGCCGCTACGTCGAATCGCTCTCGGCCTACGCCCGGCAATTCCTCGGCCAGATGGAGAAACCGGACCTCGACTACATCGAAGGGCTCTCCCCGGCGATCTCGATCGATCAGAAGGGGACTTCGCGCAACCCGCGCTCGACCGTCGGGACAGTCACCGAGGTCTACGATTACCTGCGCCTCCTCTTCGCCCGCATCGGCCACCCGCACTGCCCGAATTGCGGCCTGCCGATCGCGCAGCAGTCGCCGCAGCAGATCGTCGATATCCTCCAGGCGATGCCGGAGGGGACGCGGCTGATGGTCCTCGGCCCGCTGATCCGCGAGCGCAAGGGGGAACACCTCGGTCTCTTCGAGGATGCGCGGCGGGCCGGGTTCGTCCGCGTACGGGTCGATGGCACCGTCTACGAACTGGACGACGTGCCGAAACTGGCGAAGTACAAGAAGCACACCGTCGAGGTCGTGGTCGATCGCCTCGTCATCCGCGCCCACAACGTCGACCAGGAGCTTCACGGCGACGGTGCCGACCCCGATCGCACCCGCCTCCTCGACTCGGTGGAGACGGCGCTGAAGCTGGGCGGCGGGGTCATCAACGTGGTGACCGTCCCGACCGAGCCGGAGGTCGAGCCGGAAGAGTTGACCTTCTCGGAACATCTGGCCTGCCCGAACTGCGGTTTCAGCATCGGCGAGATCGAGCCCCGCAACTTCTCCTTCAACGCGCCGCAAGGAGCCTGCCCGGCCTGTAGCGGCCTCGGCACGGTGCAGGAGTTCGATCCCGAGCTAGTGATCCCTAACGCTAACCTGACCCTGGCCGAGGGGGCGATCCAGCCGTGGGTGCGCGCCTCGCAGAGCGCGTCGGGCTACTACGCCGCGATCATCGACGGGCTGGCGTCGCACTACGGCTTCTCCACGAAGATTCCCGCCCGCGAACTCTCCGATGACACGATCAAGATGCTCCTCTACGGCAACGAGGGCGAGTTGGTCAAGATCGGCTTCGAGAGCAACAACGGCCGCAAGCGCATCCACGAGATGCCGTTCGAGGGGGCCATCTCCAACCTGCGCCGTCGCTACTCGGAGACGAGTTCCGACTATGTGCGCGACGAGATCCAGCGCTACATGACGATGCGCCCCTGCGCGGCCTGCAACGGTGCGCGCCTGCGCCCCGAAAGCCTCGCGGTGACGATCGAGGGGCGCTCGATCGCCGACGTGACGAACGTCTCGATCACCGATGGGCTGGCGTGGGCGCAGGCGCTCGAAGGGCGCGGCGAGAATGCATCGGCGACGCCGCTCACCGGGCGCGAGGCGCTGATCGGCAAGCAGATCCTGAAAGAGATCCGCGAACGCCTCGGCTTCCTGGTCGATGTGGGGCTCGACTACCTGACCCTTAATCGCTCGGCGGGGACCCTCTCCGGCGGCGAGGCGCAGCGGATCCGGCTGGCGACGCAGATCGGGTCGAGCCTGATGGGCGTCCTCTACATCCTCGATGAGCCGAGCATCGGCCTGCACCAGCGCGACAACGCGCGCCTGATCAAGACCCTGGAGCGTCTGCGCGATATCGGGAATACGCTGATCATCGTGGAGCACGACGAGGATACGATGCGCGCCGCCGACTGGATCGTGGACGTGGGGCCGGGCGCGGGCGAGCACGGCGGCAAGATCGTCGCGGAGGGCGACTTCGATGCGATCTGCGCCAACGAGGCCTCGCTGACCGGCGACTACCTCAGCGGGCGCAAGCAGATCCCGATACCGGACGAGCGCCGCGAAGGGAACGGGCTGGCGCTGACCGTCAAGGGGGCGCGCGAGAACAATCTGAAGAATCTGACGGTGGAGTTCCCGCTCGGCAAGTTCATCTGCATCACCGGCGTCTCCGGCTCCGGCAAGAGTTCGCTGATCACCGACACCCTGTATCGTAAGCTGGCGCAGCACTTCTATCGTGCCAAGGAGCGACCGGGCGCGCACGATGCGATCCTCGGCCTCGAACACCTCGACAAGGTGATCGAGATCGACCAGAGCGCGATCGGGCGGACGCCGCGCTCGAACCCCGCCACCTACACCGGCCTCTTCACCCCCATCCGCGAACTCTTCGCGACGGTGCCGGAGGCGAAGCTGCGCGGCTACAAGGCGGGGCGCTTCTCCTTCAACGTGAAGGGCGGGCGCTGCGAGGCGTGCAGCGGCGAGGGGATCATCCAGATCGAGATGCAGTTCCTCCCCGATGTCTACGTTCCCTGCGAGGTCTGCCACGGCAAGCGCTACAATCGTGATGCCCTGGAGATCCGCTACAAGGGCAAGTCGATCGCCGACGTGCTGGACATGACGGTCGAGGATGCGCTGAGCTTCTTCGAGGCGATCCCGTCGATCAAGAATAAGTTGCAGACCCTCTACGATGTGGGGCTCGGCTACGTCCGCCTCGGGCAGCCCGCCACGCAGCTCTCCGGTGGCGAAGCGCAGCGGGTGAAGCTCGCCACCGAGCTCTCGAAGCGCCCGACCGGCAAGACGATGTACATCCTCGATGAGCCGACGACCGGCCTGCACTTCGCGGACATCGACCGCCTGCTGACCGTCTTGCAGCGCCTCGCCGATGGCGGGAACACGGTGCTGGTGATCGAGCACAACCTGGACGTGATCAAGAGCGCGGACTGGCTGATCGACATCGGCCCGGAGGGGGGCCACCGCGGCGGTCGGGTCGTGGCCGAGGGGACGCCGGAGGAGGTCGCCGAGAATCCGGCATCGTTCACCGCGCAGTTCCTGCGCCCGATGCTCCGTAGTCGCGAGGCGGTCGCGGCAGATTAGCCGCCGCAACGATCCGAGGGGAGGCCGTCGCGCTCGTCGCGACGGCCTCCCCTTTTCTATGATACTGGAAGGTCGGAGGGGCGATGAACCCGCCACAGAAAGTCTTCGATTTCCTCGATCAGCGCGATCAAGAGCACATCCACTATACCCTGACCCGTGTTCGGGATTATGCGCTGATGGTCGAAGTCGTTGTGCCTGGGGAACGCTGGGAAGTCGAGTTCTACGCCGATGGTCAGGTGGGGGTAGAAATCTTCCGTAGCGACCCCGACGGTATGCTCGGCAAGGAGGCGCTCATTGACCTTTTCGGGCGGTTTAGCGACTGACACACCACCTTCAAGGCGCATATCTGTCCTCTCGAACAGCCCGGCCTTGCACATTCCATATGCCCATTCAGATAGTTCGTCCAGATCGCCGAAAACCTCTTGCCAGCGCCCCTTTCGACTGATACTATTGACTTATAGCGAGGAATGTTGCGACGGTGCGATCGTCGCGTTCCCAATAGGGGGGACGCCGTTGAACGCCCAAGTGCTCGTCCTCAATCAGAATTACGAACCCCTCAACATTTGCAACGTCAAGCGCGCCCTGGTGATGGTCTTCACCGGTAAGGCCGAAGTCCTCGAACAGGATGGCTTGATCCTGCACACCATAGACAACGATTACCGCATCCCGTCGGTAATCCGCCTCTCCGCACTGATCAAGCGTCCCCGCCCGCAGGTGAAGCTGACCCGTCGCGAGGTCTTCATCCGCGATGGGTATACCTGCCAGTATTGCGGACTGCAAAGCCGTGACCTGACGATCGATCACGTCATGCCGAAGTCGCGCAATGGCCCGCACACCTGGGAGAATCTCGTCAGCGCGTGCAAGACCTGCAACCACCGCAAGGGTGGCAAGACTCTGCGCGAGGCGCGGATGCAGCTCGCGCGCGAGCCGTTCCGCCCGCGCGCCGGGGCGTACTACACCATCCAGCGCAAGGTCCATCAGTCGGTGCGCGATGAATGGTCGAAGTTCATCCCCGGTTTCGAGCCGCTGAGCAGTTACAGTACCCTGGCCTATGGTGGGGAGGATTGACGGCGGCACCGCCGCACCACGATCGCGTACAATCCCCACCCTGAGGCCCTACCGGCAACGTAGGGTCTTCTCTTTGCGCGCGATTCGCAGACCCCAGGGACACCGCAGATGATCGACCGAACCGCGACGACAGCCGCATACGCCGGGCGTTTCCGACGGCTGCCGCTGTGCGCCCACCGCAACGCCACCAGCAGGAGTTCCGGCCCCTCGCGAGGAGGGGCGAGTGCGGCGTTGTGGTTCGCTGATAGACACCGAAGTGGGAAATGAGGATAGACGATGCTCGATCTCCGCTACATCCGTGAGCATACCGACGAGGTGCGCGCCCGCATCGCGACCCTCTACACCGAGGCTCCGCTCGACACCATCCTGGCACTCGATGAACGCAACCGCGCCCTGCTGAGCGAGGTCGAGGAGGCGCGCGCCGAACGCAACGTCGGCTCGAAGGCGGTCCGCCAGGAGCGCGACCCCGAGGAGCGCAACCGTACGATCGCGGCGATGCGCGACCTTGGCGACCGGATCGCCGCGCTCGATGTGGAGTTGAACGGCGTCAAGGAGCAACTCGATCGCGCCCTGCTGGAGATGCCGAATCTCCCCGATGCCGATGTGCCGGTCGGGAAGGACGACGGCGAGAACATTATCCTGCGAGGGTGGGGCGAGCGGCGCGACTTCCCATTCACCCCGCAGCCGCACTGGGAGCTCGTCGCGCCGCTCGACATCATCGATTTCGAGCGCGGCGTGAAGGTGTCAGGCTCGCGTTTCTACTTCCTGAAAGGGCTCGGCGCGCGGTTGCAGCGTGCGACCATCGCCTGGATGCTCGATCTGCACATCGAGCGGCACGGCTACACCGAGATCTATCCGCCCTACCTCGTCCGCTCGGAGTCGTTGATCGGCACCGGGCAGCTGCCGAAGTTCGCCGACAACCAGTACCACGACGTGCCCTCGGACCTCTGGATGATCCCGACCGCCGAGGTGCCGCTCACCAACATGCACCGCGACGAGATCCTCGATCCGGGGGTCTTGCCGCTCAACTATGTCGCCTATAGCGCCTGCTTCCGCCGCGAACAGTTCTCGGGCGGGCGCGATACGCGCGGCATCAAGCGCGGGCACCAGTTCGACAAGGTGGAGATGGTCCGCTTCGTCGAGCCGGACGCCAGCGACGCCGCGCTGACCGAGTTGGTGCAGCAGGCCGCCGACGTGTTGGAGGCGTTGGAACTCCCCTACCGTGCGGTGCAGATGTGTACCGGCGATCTCTCGTTCACGGCGGCGAAGAAGATCGACCTGGAGGTCTGGGCACCGGGGTGCGACGAGTGGTTAGAGGTGTCGAGCTGCTCGAACTTCCGCGACTTCCAGGCGCGGCGGGCGAATATCCGCTATCGCCCGGAGGCGGGCGCGCGTCCGCTGCACCCGCACACCCTCAACGGCTCGGGCCTCGCCCTGCCGCGCACGATCATCGCGATCATGGAGAACTATCAGCAGGAGGATGGCTCGATCGCCATCCCGACGGCCCTCCAGCCCTATATGGGGGGCCGCGAGGTCATCGGGCCGGGGCGGTAGGGAACAGTAGCGGTAGACGAATAGAAAGGAGCGGCCCGCACCACTGATGATGCGGGCCGCTCCTGTATCACGCGTGAGGGGGCGGGCTTAGCCCTTGACGCTCCCGGCGGTCAACCCTTCCACGAGGAAGCGTTGCGCGTAGCCGTAGATGATGACGACCGGCACGGCCATGATGATCGAGGCGGCCATCAATTGCCCCCAGGGGATCACGTCGCCAAGAATCAGCCCCTGCAAGCCGACCGGCAGGGTCTTCAGCCGCTCGTTGGAGAGGAAGACGAAGGCGAAGAGGAACTCGTTCCAGGCATTGGTGAAGGTGAAGAGCGCCACCGCCAGCAACGCGGGCTTCGCCAGCGGCAAGGTGATCTTGTAGAACGCCTGGAAGCGGGTCGCGCCATCGATCATTGCCGCGTCCTCCAGGTCCTCCGGGATACTGCGGAAGTACCCCATCAGGATCCAGGACGCATAGGGCAGGGCGAACGTTGGATAGGTGATGATCAGCGACCAAAGCGTATTGATCAGCTGGAGTTGGCTGAGGATCTGGTAGAGCGGGATGAAGAGGAGCGCGCTCGGCAGCAGATAGGTCAGTAGCACGAGCACGGAGAGTGTCTGCGCGCCGCGAAACTTCAACCGTGAGAGCGCATACCTGGAGAGCGAGGCGAGTGCCACCGAAAGCACCGTCGTGGCAAGCGCAACGACAACGGTGTTACGGAACCAGATCCAGAAGGGGTGATCGGTCACCAACTTGCCGAACTGTGCAGTTGTCCACGGGTTCGGCCAGAAGACGTTGCCCTGCTGGGTCGTCTGTTGCAGTTCCGTTTTGAACGCGGTGATGATGATCCAGTAGAACGGCGCGAGCACGAAGAAGAGCAGCACGATCATCGCCAGCCGCGTGGGGAGTTGCACCCCGAAGGCGGCGATTGGGTTGCGAGCGCGGCGCTTACCTCCTGTGATAAAGAGGGTGCTGAAACGACCGAACGCGATGCCGAGGCCGACCAGCACCGCGACCAAGACCGCCGAGCGAATGAACAGGGTACGGTCCAGGGCGAAGAGCCCGACGACGAGGATCACCACACCGATCCAAAGGAGTACGCGGCCATAGCTCGCGGTGAAACGATCGAACGCCGTCTCGCGTACATCCCCTCCTGTGCGCCGCATGTATCGCGCCAAAAAGAAGATGACGACGGCCAGGATCGGCATCATCAGGATCGCCACCGCCGCGCCGGAACCGAATTGCAAGCCCTGGATGGCCTTCTCATACGCGAAGATGACGAACGGGCGCGTCGATCCGCCCGGGCCACCACCGGTGAGCAGATAAATGATGTCGAAGGTGTTGAACGTCCAGATCGTCGAGAGCAGGATCGTGATCATCATGATGTAGCGCAGACCCGGCAGGGTAACGTTGAGGAAACACTCCCAGACGGTCGCGCCATCGACCGCCGCCGCCTCATATTGCTCTTTGTCGATCGCTTTGAGGCCCGCGAGGAAATTGATCGTGAAGAACGGGATACCCTTCCACACATTGACCAGGATGATCGATTGCATCGCCAGATGCACATCGCCTAGCCAGGAGGCCGGAACCCGATCGACGATATGCAAGCCGACGAGCAGGCTGTCGAGATGCGTCAGCACGAGGAATTTGTTCAGGCCACCAAAGATCGGATCGAAGATCGAGCGCCAGGCGAGTGCCGTGACGACCGTCGGGATGATCCAGGGCAGGAGCACGAGTCCGGTCAGGATCGAGCGGCCCCGCGTGAGATGGTGGAGGAGGAGGGCCGAGAGCAGGCCCACGATCACTTTGAAGACTTCCGAGTAAACGGTATAGAGGATCGAGATCTTCACCGCATCACGGAAGAAGCGATCCTGGAGCAGATCGCGATAGTTTCGGAGTCCGACGAAATTCGTCGGATTCGTGATCGTCCGGGCGGTGAAACTCAGCCGGATCGCGTCAACGAAGGGATACAGAATGAGCACCACCATCAACACGATCATCGGTAAGACGAAAGGGAGGGCGATCTTCCAATCGGCCCCGAGAAAACGTTGCAGCCGCAACGCCCGCGCCGATGGCTCCCCCGGACGAGAAGCTCGGGCAGATTGTGGCAAGCTCCTGGCCATGATACCCCCACTACGCACGAGCACCGGAGCGCACTCTCGCGCTCCGGTGCGGTGGTAAAGACCTACTGCTTGAAGCCGAACTGCTCGTAGATCTTGACCATCTGATCGTTGGCTTCCTTGACCGCGTCCTGGACCTTCTGTCCTTGCTGGATGATCGAGGCCATCATCGTCTCCAGCACCTTGCCGGAGACCGCCGCGTCGAGGGCCGGGTTAGACGGGCCTGGGTAGTATGTCTGGTTGTAGCCGCTGGCGTCGCGAACTTGCGTCTCAAGTTGCGCGAAATTCGGGTCGCTCTTCCAGTAGTCGCTCTTCCAGTGCGCCTCGTATGCCGGGAGGATCAGGCCACCGCCCTGCGTGGCGATCTTGTTCCACTGCTCGGGCTGGAGGAGATACTTGGCCGTCTCCTTCGCCATATCGATGTTCTTCGCGCCGCGGTAGATCGCCAGATAGCCGAGCTGGCCGCCGGTGAGGGCCGTCTTCACCCCCGGTCCCTTCGGGCGGGTCAGAACGTATGTATTCTCGAAGACCGGGTTCTTGTCATCCTTCGCCTTGGCATAGAGGGTGAAGGCATTGGCGGTGAAGCCGACAATCCCGTTCAGCCAGGCGGTGTTATTGCCTGCGCCGTCCCAGGACTCGTAACCGGTCGGCAACATGCCCTTGTACTTCGGATTGGTGTAGATGTCCGAGAGGAACGTAATACCCGCGATCGTCTCGGGAGAATTAAAGACCACCTTCGTGCCTGTCTTGTCCTGGATACTGCCACCATAGGAGTTCACGACGTGGGAGATCAGCTGCGGACCATCACCCACGGCATAGGGGGAGAAGCCCCAACCGAAGAAGTTGTTGCTCGGGTCGGAGATCGCCAGCGCGGCGTCGCGCACCTTCTCGTAGGTGTCGAGCGACTTCGGATCGATCCCCTTCGCCGCCAACTTATCCTTGCGTGCGAACCAGGCGTCGGAACTGGTGAAGAAGGGGATCGCGTAATACTTCCCATCCTTCGTCAGGCCGGGCGGAACGATCGGCATCACCGCGCCATAGGCACCGGTTAACTGGGTGACGAGATCGGTGACGTCCTCAAGGAGGTTCAACGTGATCAACTGCCCGATCCCGGTACCGATGTCATCGCCGAGATCGAACGGGCTACCGGCCTGAACACCGGCCTGGATCTTCGCGATATTCTGCGCGCCATCGGTGCTCGCGATCGCGAGATTAACCGTCCCACCGGTCGAGGTGGCATACGCCTTGATGGCGTTCCCGATCTGGTCCTGCACCGCCTTATAGTACTGGACCTTCTGAAAGTAATTGAGCTCTTTGCCCTTGAAGATATCGGCACCGGTCTTCGGAGCCAGCATCCCCGTACCGGTGGATACGGCAGTAGCCGCTGCCACCCGCTGCGGAAGCCGTCGCACGGGCCGCTGTGGCGCTCGGGGCAGCGCTCGCCGCCGTCGAGCCACTCGGCGCGGCGCTCGCCGCTGTCGAAGCGCTCGGGCGTGCGCTGGCCGC
>JAABUU010006599.1_pt1 | contig 12362 bp, 15 predicted proteins | sample 5559301 | NCBI WGS metagenome assembly JAABUU01 (sample SAMN10711884, study PRJNA513360) | rock metagenome | isolation source: Antarctica rocks | place: Antarctica: Victoria Land, Richard Nunatak white
GCCACGCACTGTCGATCCTGGCCACCGTCATCTCGGTAAGCCCGGACTACGCCGTCGCCGACGTGGGGTTGAAGTCGTTGGGCATGGACCACGGCAACCCCACCATTGCCGATGCACAGGTGTGGTTCTGCAGCGACGAGCACACCACCTTCGCCCCTGCTGAGCCGCTTTCGGTCGGGGCTCGCGTCCGCGTGCTGCCCGCCCACGTCGATCCGACAGTGGCGCTGCACGAGGCGATGTGGCTGGTAGACGGAGACCAGGTGCGGCAACGCTGGGCGGTGGACCTGCGCGGGTGGTAGTCGCGTTATGCTCTGCCGCGGCGCTGACGAGGCGCGGGTACCGATGAGGTGCCATGCGGATGTAGTTCAATGGCAGAACATCAGCTTCCCAAGCTGAACACGCGGGTTCGATTCCCGTCATCCGCTCCGCTATAACCCCCGGTCAGAGGGTGTTTCGGCAGGCTCCGCTTGCTTGTCCCGATACCGATGACGCCGCGGATACGCCGCGATCGGGTCGAGCGCGGACTGCGCCAGGTAGGCGGTGGTGCGCACCATGAGACCCTCATAGTGGTCTGTCCCACCACAGTGAAGGGCTAACAGCAATGCTCGACAAGAAGAACCGCGTACGCCTCGTAATGGAGGTCACCGAGAAGGTCGACGGCCTGAGCTGGGACCACGCAAACGTCTTGCTGCGTACCTACGGGTTGCCGGGCATGCCGACCGACCAGTTCGACACCTCCGTCGCGGAAATAATCAATGACGCTTCCGACGACCAGTTGATCGAGCTTGCGTCTGATCTTGAGCTGCAGACACCTACCGATGGAGCGCCAGCCGCCTCCGTGACTTCAACAGTGAAGAGCGTTGAACCGCTCTTCATGTTCGCGTCTCATTTGTCGAAACACCGTGCGCTCGTCGGCGAGGTGGCCAACCGACTTGAGGCTTACGGCATTGAACTCTTCGTCGCCCACGATTCGATTGAGGTTGATGCCGCTTGGCAAGACGAGATCGAGAAGGGGCTCGATCGTGCGGATGCCGGCCTAGTCTTCCTTCATGACGGGTTCGCTGCCAGTCCTTGGTGCGATCAGGAGGTCGGGTGGCTCCTTGGGCGACACGTTCCTGTTCTGGCACTTCGCTTTGACCTTGCACCGTACGGCCCATTCGGAAAGCACCAGGCGTCCCCAGCCGGGAACTTGTCACCAGAGGATATCGCCGACGAGACAGTTGATCGTGTCCAAGCCAAATCCGCGTTGGAGCCGCACCTCGCCGCTTCGCTCGTTCACGCGATGGAGGTATCACGCAGCTTCAAGAGCACTGACACCGCGTGGAGCAAGCTACGAAACTTGACCTCGCTCGACAGCAACCAATGCGCCCAACTCTTGCAAGCGCTGAAGTCCAACACCCAGATCTATTGGGCAGACGCCGTCCCGGATAGCAGGCGACCATACAACGTCGTAATTCCGAAGTTTCTTCGCGACCAGCCAGGCGCAGCTGTTATCGCAGCAGATATCGACGCTTACGACCAGTACCTGTCTGAACTATGACCCCTAACTGATACCGGAATCGGGATCACGTTGCCTGAGTGCGGGTGAGCCTGTATCTGTCGGTACCAACTGCGATACTGGTCGGCATGACCGCAGTGGCGTGGGGCGTGGTTGTGGCGCTGATCGTGGGAGTCGGCAACTTGGCGCTCGCAGGGTTTACCCTGCGACTCAGCCACGAGAATCGCCAACACGCAAGGGAAGAGCCGATCCGGCAGCGGCAAGCAGTCCTTGAGGCGAAACAGCGGGAGCTGCATGAGCAGTTGCGGATGATCTTGGAGAACGTAGGACAAGAGTTGACCGACCTCCGGGACACTCTTCGGAGCGGTGACGATGTACCTGAGAGGCCGACTCCGGGAATCGCCCGTGCTGATAACGAACTGGCGCGGATTGCGAGGCGCCTGACAGATACCCACGCCCTGGCCGGGATTTGCGTAACCAGGGCAGACGCTGCACGATTGGTGGCGTACTGGCTCGGAGCATCAGGCGTTCAGCGTGGCACCTATGTGGTGAGCGTAGAGACCGCCACGACCGGCGTCGGGCCAGAAGTAAGCAAGCGAGACCGGCAGGTGCAGGCAGCCCACACAGAACTCCGCGATGCGGTAATGACCGCGACTGTTCAAGTCAACGAGGACATCGCGTACCTAGACGGGCTGGACAGGGGCGAAACTTCCTGACGCACGTCAGCCAACCGCTCCGCGCCGGATTGGGACCACGTTGTCCGAGTCGGTGTGCCGAGGGGTCCCCATCGCGCTAAGTGCTGCCATCGCGTCGCTGTGGTCGTCCTCGAACAGGTGCGCGTAGATGGTGAGGGTGGTCGTGACCTTCGAGTGGCCCATGAATTTGGCGATAGCCAAGGCTGGGAGTCTCGCCGCGACGCACAGCGAGGCATAGGTGTGCCGCAGCGCGTGGAACCGGAGCGCGGGCGGTAGACCAGCCGAAGGGGTGAGCCGGTTCGCCCGCAGCACGGCAGGCCGGTACACGTAGCGGTAGAACGAGCCGTGCCGGAGCATGGCGGACCAATCGAGCGTGAGCTGGTCACAGGCCTCCTGCACCGACAGCGCTCCACGCACCTCCTCAGGCGTCGGGATGACGCGCCGACCAGCGTTGTTGGTGGCGGCGAGACCCGTGGGCTTGGACGGGGTGAGGCCGAACCCAGGGAACAGGGGCGCTGTGGGCTCGTTACGGCGCGGGTGGACTGCGAGGTAGTCCCGCAGCACAGCGGTCAGCTCGGGCGGCAACGGCACCGTACGGCGGCTCCCGCGTGTCTTCGGGCTGTCGTAGGTGAGTACCCCGTCGATCTGCAGCACGGTCCGCTCCACCCTCAGCACTCCCGGTTTCGCGGGCGCGTTGGGGTTGAGGGTCGTCGCAGGCAACTCCACATCACCCACCTGGAGGCCGGCAATCTCCGCAGCACGTAGCCCTGCCCACGCCGCGAGGTGCACCGTGACGTTGTACGGCCAAGGCGTGGCGGCCACGAGGGCCGCGATCTGACCGGCGGTGAGGAACTGCGCTGGGTCGTCCACCACCCCAGCAGGAGCCGCGCCGGTTGACCGCTCGGTGGGCAGCTTTACGTAGTCAGCTGGGTTCGTCGCCAACCGTCCATCCACGACGCCCTGCGCCAGGACCATCCGCACGATGAAGAACGCATGCCGCACAGTCGACGGCTTACTACCCGCTGCCGCCATCGCGCTCACCCACTCCGAAATCTGGGTGCGGGTGATCTTGTTCATCGGGTAGCCGCCGAACGTCGCGTCGATGCTCAACGCTGCGCGCTTGGCCCTGCCCGCTGCGTTGTCAGCGTCGCGGCGCGTGTTCTTCACCTCGGTGCTGCCTTCGGTGGACTTCGGGGCGAGAGCGGCCACGTAGCCCGCGTGGGTGGAGCGCTTCAGGTCGTGCCGCGAACTGAGCCAGTCCTGCGCGGCCTCGCGGAACGAGACCACGCCTGCCTTGGGGTCGAAGGTGGTCGAGCGGCGCTGGGCATAGTCCACCTCGTTGACGTAGTCCTCGGCTGCACGCTTGGTCGGGAAGCCGCCCTTGGTGCGGTGCTTGTCGTCCGGCGTCCGCCAGCGAACCTGATAGAACCTCGTGCCATCCGGCCTCGTGATCTTTCGTACGTTCGCCATTGGTCAGCTCGCCTTCTGCTCGTGGGTTGCTTGGGCTGCTTCCTTGGCCGCCGCTGAGGTGTAGATGCGTCGCACTGATGACGATTGCCACGAGTCGAGCCCTGTCGGGCTGAGCACGCCCTCGTTGGTGAGGGCTCGGGCGATCCGCGCGAAGGACTGGCCTGCCCGACGATCCATAACGATGCGCCGGACGATGGGCGCGGGAGCTGCACAGGTCCGGCCCACTGGTTCGCCGCGACGCTTCTTGGCGGCGAGGGCTGCTGAGGTGCGCTCTCCAATCACGCCCCGCTCGAACTCCGCGAAGCTCATCAGCATGTGCCCCATGAGTCGCCCTGAGGCAGTGGTGAAGTCCAGGTTGAGGTCGATCACCACGAGCGACCATCCTTGCTTCTGGGCTCGCTCAGTGATCGTGGCTGCGTGGATGACGCTGCGTGCGAGCCTGTCCATCTTCGCTACCACCAGGCCGTCACCTTGCCCCGAGCCCAAGAGGTCCAGCACCTCGCGTAGGCCCTCGTTGACGAACTTCCCTGACTTGCCTTCATCACGGAACACCTCAAGGTCCCAGCCACGCCGCTCAGCCTCAGCTCTTAGCACTGCCTCCTGCGCCTCAATGCCGTTGCGGGACTCTGCTTGTTCCTCAGTGGACACTCGGACGTACCCGAACATGTACGGCTTCTCGATCTTGCTCACGATCATCTCCCTGCTTGATGTGGGGCGTAGACGAACGGTTCCGCCTTCCGCCTCGAACCGCCCCGACTCTACGCCATCGTCCGTCCACTCTGGATTGCTGTGTTTGCCTGTCCCACTACATGTTTCGTGTACTTCTGTCGCCAAACTTGCGGGCCTGCGCAACCTCGCCGGATAAACGACCCGAACCGGGCCGGTCTCGGGCGGGAGCTGTGGAGCTAGGCCGCAGCAAAGTGGGTCGAGGTAGGACGGACCGCGACGAGCGACCGAGCGAACCCGCGAGCCAAGGCGAGGTGGAGTGGTGAGTGGGTGCCATGAGTGGGTGGTCATCCGCGTCGGTGGTAGGCGCGGTCGGTCTTGGGCCACTGGTCCACGTCTGCCATCGCGTCTACGTCGGCCCACGCCTGCCTGTGCCGTGCCTCGTTGGCCGCGCGCAGCTTCTCCAAGCGGGTTCTCTCCAGCTGGTCTTCCCAGGCCTGCCCGTGCGCCGCGTGCCACGCCGCTTTGTCCTGTGCCTTGTCCATTGCTGTCCTCCTGGTGCTTGGTCCTGCTACTGCTCCCGTACGCGAGACGCCGACCGAGTGGGAACGACGGTCTATAGCGTTTCATAGCCGAATCTAACAGGAATTGTAGAAAACGGACCACACTTATTTTGCTTTGCTTTACCGAGGCGGGTTCTTTGCTGGCACTCGACCGCCGCCAAGTTCATTGCTTTCTCACCATTCGGGTTTGCCGTCATTTCACTCCGGTTTTCAACCTCGTCCCTTTCAACCTCGTCCTATAGGCGGACGGACGGGGGACGATGTCGCCCCGTACCCGCCCTGCCCTTCGACCTCACTCTGTCAACCTCGTCCCCCGTAGGGACGAGGTTCGAAACCCACCCCGACCAGGGGAAACACGACTTCGTTTGGCAACCTCGTCCTACCTCGTCCCGATAGCGGGGACGCGGTTCGATTCGCCGGTTTTCAACCTCGTCCCCTCGGTCTCGGCGAAGTCGGGGCGAAAGTTCCAACTTTCTCGCACCTTTCTCGCAACTTTCCTGGCCATTCATGCCGTGTCTTCCTCGTCCTCACCGGTCTGGTTCTGGTTCTGGTTCTCGGCAGGATTGTCACCCGTTACTCGGAGGTGCAGCTTCCCGTCGCCCGGCCCGAGACCCAGCAGGGATCTGGTGACCTGCTGTGGGCTATCCCCGCGCTTCTCGGGGCGCTTGCGCTTTTCCTCCACGACGTGCCCATAGACCAGCGCATCCTTCATCGCAGCCCGGCCCAGCTCGGCCTTGCCTCCGATATGCTTCAGCGCGTCGCTCTGCGTGACAAGCCACTCGTTATCCCGCACGTACTGGACAATGGCCGCAATCAACTGCCCCGACTTCTCCGCCTTGGCTGCGTCGGTCTGCTGCGCCTTATCGGCAATCGGGTTGGCCTTTTGGATGCTCCACGACACCCCGTCGCGGGCTTCGCTGCCCACCGCAGAGGGAACGTGCACGCCGTACTCGTCCTCCTCATACGGCAGCTTCCAGTCCAGGTCCCATCGCGCACCCCCGGACGTTCGGCGGGAACCGAACGTCACCTCAAGTTGATACGTGCCGGACTCCCCCGACTTCGACGCCGCGGTGCGGTGGCGAGCGAGAAACCACGAATCCGCCCACTGGCTCATCCCGGCCTGCGAGATCATGTTCAGGTCCAGCGGACCCTCGTTGACCTTGTTGAAGTGGTCAGCCACCATCAGCGCGCATCGCCCGCCCACGAGCTGGGAGAGCCGCGTCAGCATCGCCCCACGCGAGTAGAGGTTCTGGGCTTCGATGCCTTCGGGGTGGAAGGCATACAGCGGGTCGATAGCCACCAACACCGGCTCGTGCTTGTCGATGCGCCGGGAGAGTTGCCCGCGGAAATGCGGGTCATCGAGGGAAGCCACCGTGTCCACGACTCGGATCGGGAGCGTGTTCACGCTCAGCCCCTGCTTCTCGCAGATGATCTGGAGGCGGTACTGCACCGTCTCCTGACCACCCTCCCCGACGTACACCAAGACCGGACCCTTGCGCTCCACCGGGAACTTCCCAAACAGCGGCTCCCCAGACGCGACCGCGACGGCCATCGCCAGCAAGTTGTACGACTTCAGAGTCTTCTTCTCCGCACCAATCGGGCCGTAAGAGTTCACCGGCCAGACACCCCGGATCAGCCACTCCAACGGCGGGACGGGTTGCGCGAGTTGGGTAGGTGTGATGATGGGGAAACGCTCATCGTCGGATTCCTCGTCACCTTCCAGCGAGCCGAACGTGCGCGGTCCGCGCGTCGGTGTGAGCCCCTGCTTCTTGATCTGCTCCCGCACCCGGACCTGTAGAGCATCGAGGTCTTCAGCCTGCGCCTGCGCAGCGGCCCACGCTGCGAGAGCCCGGAACTCTTCGGGGTCGGCGGTAGTACGCCCGACGACGCGCAGCGCGCCCTTCGTGGAGGTAGAGGTGCTGAACGCGGCGTCCCACGCCCCTTCCAGCTCGTCGTAGACGGACTGAGCCGAGCAAACCAGCCCGGAGTAGGCATCACGAAACCCCCAACACAACGCCTTGGCCATCGCATCGTGACGACCAACGCCAGGGCTGTCGTCCGTCGTGCCCGTCTCCGCCAGAAACTTCGACGCCGGACCTCGCGCCCAACTCGGGAACGGCTCAGCCGTGTAGGCATTGAGGAATGCGGCGAGGTCGGAGTCACTGAGCGGGCGCTCGTTGTGCGCCGCTTCGTTGAGCTTGTCGGAGACCTTCACCGGCAAAGACCGCAACCCCAGACGCTGCCAGACGTAGTGCCCACCACCATCCGAGCGCGGATGATCGGACGGTTGCGTCATGATGACCCCGTTCTCGCCCCGGACCTCCCCCCACTGCTCCTTGCCGGCCAGCGCCAACGCGCCGCGACTGTTGCTGTAGCTGCGCCCCGACCGCTTGCGGAACACGTAGTGCCCCTTGCGTGGCACCGCATCATCCGAAGACTGAAACGCCGCATCATCCAGATAGGGCCACAGCCAGCCCGGCACCAAGTCGGGCCGATCAACGTCCAGTGCGACCAAGCCGGACCTCCCTACATGGATCGCAATCTCAGCCTCAGGCCACTGCTCCCACCACTCCCGAAGCTTCTCGGGGCTGCGGGATGACAACGCATCCCATCCTCGCCCGAGATATGAGCCGGGGTTCTTCCCGCTGTGCCTCCTGTCCTTGGAGTCAGGCACGAGCGGGTGGACCGGGATCACAAACACGCCCGCCTCGGCTAAGGCCAAGGCGGCGTCCAGTTTCGACCCGTCACTGAGGCCCGATGGAATATGCCTGCGCGGTTTACGCCTGCTTTTTGTTTGTCGCGCGAGAGCGCTTTGTTTCATAGTAGAGTCGGTCACGTCGGTTCCTCCATGTAACGGGTCGGGACTGTCGAGGCCGCAACCTCATCTGTTCGGCGTGCGGCCCTGGCGAATCTCCTTTTGCCAGGGCCGTTTCGCATTTTCAGCACCACGACCGCGAGCAGCCCGAGCAGCCCGAGCAGCGCCAAGTCGAGCAGGACTGCGAATGACGCGCTCACCGGTCGCCACGTTGTCCGCGTGGGCGAATGAAGTCGGGTCCCGTTGTGCCCCTGAGTAGTTCAGCCTCACAATCGCCGCAAGAGCTGAACAGCTTCGCTACGGCACCCCCGCTCACAAGCAGCCCCGACGTGACACGGTTCGGACTTCTGCTGCCGTACCGCGCCCGGTTACTGAACCGGAGACCGCAGATAAAGCAGCCGCCTCCCCACTTCGCCAGGAGGTGGGAGGCCATCGACTCAAAGTTCCAACCCATAACCACTGGCCACAGTGAAATCTCATGAACCGCGCGGCCATCGGCCCAGTGGATAAACTGCGCTCCCGGCACGCGGTCCAGTGCGTTCTCGAAGGCTTGGTAGTACAGAGCCTGGAGGTCGGCGGGCCGAATCGAGAGCCCCGGCCCAGAGTCCGAGTCCGCAGCCAGCAGCGCCGACTTCTCGACAGGGAAGTGCGGTGCGAGCAGCTCCAGATCGTCGGTACTCCAACGCTGTCCCCGTAACCACTGGATAGCCTCACTGATGATCGGCACCTCGTGCGCGCCAGGTGACCAGACCTTCGGCTCACCGTTCTCGTCCAACTCATCGCGGTACCCGGCGTCGATCTGCTCACCCATCGGGCTACGGTCCGCGCGTGCCTGGACCTCAGCGTCAATCTCGTACTTCTCCAACAGTTCGTTCGCTTCGTCCTCCGACATGCCTGATGGTGGCTTCGGAGAATAGAGCTTGCCCCCATGCCATCCGTTCTTCTGGACCGCCTGAAACCCGCGCTCCATGTGGGTCTGGGGTCGCTTGGCGGCACTCATGCTGCGTCACCGCCCGCGTCACTGTTGACCGGGCGGCGCATCGAGACAATCCACTGTCGTAGGTCGCGCTCGCTGTACTTGACTCGGCCCACGACCTTGCTGGAAGCAAGTTCGCCTCTCATCGTGGCGTAGTGAATCGCGCGGGGGGTCATGTGGTCAATTGCCCAAAGTCGGCACAGCGCTGCGCACTCTGGACGATTGAACGCGGGCATGGAGTCGTCGTAGCCTTCGGCACTTCGGATAGCGACAACGCGCTCTTCGGCGCGATCAGCTGCCTCGGTCTGTGCGGCGGTCTCGGTAATGCGGGTCATGGTGTCGTCCTTCTGGGTTCAGGGCTCCATCCACGACGCACAAAAGCCGAGCAGCGCGGACAGAACCCAAAGATGGGTTGTGTCCACTGCTCGGCTACACGGGCATATCGGAAACTTCTGCCAGCTCTACCGCAGGTAGCGTGCTGGTACCGCACTGATGCGGCGTCCCTATCCTTCGCGCAACCGCTGTTAGTCCTCAGGTTCTCGTCTATAACGGCCTTCGGAACAGCGGGGGTTCATTCAGCGGTCGTTCTACAGCCTTTCTACGGTCTCGCTACGTCGCGGGTCCGTAGAACGAACGATACCTCGTCGGAGATCGATAGTAAAACCCCGTAGTGACGCCGTTGCCCGGTAGGGTATGTAATTCATTACATGCCGGAACAATGGTGCAGCAACAAATGTCGAGAAAGCTTTTTGGGGTGCGAACACCTCAATACAGCAAACAGCCTCCACAATGGACCTACGGGTTCGGCGTGGGGGCTGTTTGCTGTCTCAGGGTGGTGAGTCGGAAAGCCGCCGGTCAGGGTGCCGGGACACGTCAACCGATCAGCACGACGCCTAGCCAGGGCGGTGACAAGTCGAACCCCAACCTGGCTACAACCGCGCGGTGGGGCGGACTAAGGCTCCCCGCGCGGAGTCTCTGTGGAGTTGTCGACCGAGTCGAGCGCGGTAGGTCTCGCCCCGCGCCCGAACCCGCGCTACCGACGCACTTTGCGCCCAGCTGACGCTGAGCGAGCCGGAGTTGCGCGAGCCTTACCGCGCGTCGTTCCGGTCGGAACTTTCGAGCCCACAGACTGCGCGTGCATCTTCCCGGCGGTCGGCTTGCCTCGCCCTGGGTTCGGCTTGGCAGTCACCGTCGCAGTTCGAGTGGCCCTGTTGTATCCAGGGGTCACGTCGAGCCGTCGCTGCGGCTTCCCGTGGTATCCCCCGATGCCCTTCACGAGCACCCCGCGACCACCAGGAGTGCGGAGCTCCGCGCCGATCTTCACGCCCTTGTACTGGCCGCCTTGGCCGACGTGAGAGTTCTTGTGCAGGCTGCCCGCGACGTACTTGGGTCGGTTGGCCTTGATCGCGTTACCGGCTCCGACCGTCCACCGGCCAAACGCATCGCGCGGGTGCAGGCTGGGATTCCACCGACTCGTCATGATGCACCACCTGGGCCAGTGCGACGCGCCTCAGCACCCCGTGCCGCTGACGCGGCAGCGGGCGACGTGTCCACCGGCGGGGCCGTCCCGTGATACCGACCGCCTTGGCTCGGCAGCGCATCCGCCAGACCGGGTGGGGTCAGGCCTGCGCCCCAGCTGAACTCGGACTCACCCGGCGGACGGCCATGCTTGTTAGCGTTCATTGCCATACCCGGTCACCTACTTCGGGAAAACGGGCGGCGTGTAAGTGGTGGCGGTCGTGATCTGCATTACAGCTGCACCACCCCGGTGCCGCGTGCCCGTTCCGAAGCCCAGGCTATAGAACGATTCAATGAGCGGGTACCGCTGGTCTCGTCCCGGAATGATTCGGAGCCCTTGGTATGCGGGATTTACATGGGAACGCAGGCCGATTGGGTTACCCGCCGCATTCGGGCCTGCGGAGGCAACAATGGCAACATATCCACGTGGCATGAAAGCGGAAGAAATGACGTACGCGGGACCGTAGGAACCGAGCACAGGCAGGCCACCCCATTCAGCGGGAGCTTTCTCGCCCACGATCTGTTCGTGCGTGAGCCGAGGCGGCGCCGCAGCGCTCGGGATGAAATCGTAAGAACTGACCGTGCTGTCCGGCTGCGTTTCTCCAGCGCGGAATCGCGCAACCTCATCAGCCTCGTCAGGGTTGACCAGGACCAGCAGCTTTCGACCGCTGTCCGCGCCAAAGCCTTTCAGGGACACCTTGCGCATCAACGCCTCAACGTCGCTGGCGTCGATGTTCGCCGCACCGCTGGTGAGGTAGTGGGTATCAGTCGCGGGGTCGAACTCTCGGCCCATGTACGACGGTATGAACATACCGTCACCGTTGTACAGGCCGTAGATCCGGTTGCCCTCAGGGCTGACCGAATCCGCGGGGTCGAAGAGCCGACGCAAAATGTCCGTCGTCATGAGACGGTTCGCCGCCTCCAGAATTGACGCATGAACCGCTTCGACTTGCCGCGCATCGGCATCACGAAGATACTTCCACGTGAAGCGCGAAGCAATGTCGTAGTCCTCGAAGTCGTAAGCCAGCTTCAACAAGTCATTGGGCATCCGAGCGCCATTCGGCACACCGAACTCTGAGGCTCGCTCGAACTGCTGCCCGACGACGGATTGCGGCACAGCGTCAATCTGTCGAGTGGTCGGATAGGAAAGCAGCGAGGTAAGCGCAGAACGGTGCTGATTGAAAATGTTCAGCGTAGCCACAAACTCACTGAAAATCTGGTTCAGGTCAGTGCCCTCGCTTGTCCTATTGACGAGCACGTCGCCTTCGGTGTTGTAACCGCTTTCCGCGCCAAAGAGCTGGAAATACTCGCCAACACCATCCGCAGCCGGCATCAGCATCGGCGCAATAGTTGCGGCGTTGCCGAGGCGCGGTGGGTGGGTGAGGGTGCCGTAGGGCTCGGGACGGTTCGGGGTCGGACGGGTCAAAGACATTGAGTGCTCCAAAGATGGGAAGTGGGGTGGATCCACCCAGGCGGGTGAATCCGGTCAGGCCAGGTACCTCGTCGCGCACAGCGCGGAGTGAGGGCGGGCCACAAGCCCATCGAGCAACGTTGTTCACAAGCAGGTGCAGCAGAGGTGGAGCCGGGGTGCTTCCAACACTTGGGCGTCGCGCCCGTGGGGCCGTCGTCGGTCGGCGCGCTGCGAGCGCGGGGGCGACCTACGCCGACGACGCTACGCCATCGCGCCGGAACGGTTCGGGACCGTAGCGGTACAGGCAGACGCCGCGAATACGCCGCGAACTATGGCGAACTGAGCCCGTACCGACCCCGGACCGAAGGCGTACCGATACCGGCCATAAACAGTCTCTGACCTGCGAATACCCTACCGGGCTCGGCCCTGTTTCACCCGGTCGCCCGACCCCACGATTGTGTGTGGAAATAGCTTCCCAAGCTGAACACGCGGGTTCGATTCCCGTCATCCGCTCCGCTCGTGACCGACAGAACATTGCAGCGCCGCTGTCGCTCGGGGGTATGGCAGGGGTATTCCACGGCGTCTATGCCACCACCTCTGGACCGCTGATCCGCCCGGCGCTGCTGACCGCGGCGCTGCTCTACGGCGGCCCAAACGCGATGCTCAGCCACCGCACCGCAGGCGAAGAGTGGCGCATGCTTGCACCGGACACATCAATGCCTGTGCACATCACGCTGCCCTATGGGATGT
>JAABUU010006601.1_pt1 | contig 12358 bp, 19 predicted proteins | sample 5559301 | NCBI WGS metagenome assembly JAABUU01 (sample SAMN10711884, study PRJNA513360) | rock metagenome | isolation source: Antarctica rocks | place: Antarctica: Victoria Land, Richard Nunatak white
AACTGACGACACCATACATTCACAGATCAAAGCCCACAAGGATAAACCCTATCATAAAACCCGGCAGGCGTATGGATGCTTTCTTCATCCCCAACGCTGCATCGACATTGAAGACGATACACCTCAAGTACCTCTGTGGACGGTGTCCATAGAGATCTCTTCGCTCACAAGATCTCACTCTAGCCAGGAGGTTATGCCACATTACTTGCCCTCATGATAGTGGCCCAGGGATCTACCAGAGACTGAGATGGTCGAGATGGATTCGAGCTTCCTGTTTGGCTGCTCAGACGACTGATCGGATCGTCACACCAGATCAACAAGCGCCGTAGGTATGATTGTCACAGTAGCGGATGATGATAATAAGATCCCAGTTTATAGAAGGACCCACCACACAGATTCGAAGTGGATGTTCCCCGCCCGAGTAGGTATCTCGAGGGAGAGGGAATGTCTCTGCATTCATCCGGCGCAAGGTTTATCCGTGACTTGCAGCTTTTTGATATCAATAGCCTTAAGGTAGAGGTCAGTCTGCACATCTTATGCCTGGTATAAGTATTTAAGAAGGCGGCCTGGTAGCCTCTTGGCTGCTACCCAACATCAATCAAGCTTGGGAAAGAAGAGGACCTGCTCGACAAAAGTACCTTTGGTTGTGGAAGAAATGAGATCACGTACCGGATGGTATGACCCCACGGTGTTCATTCTCAGCTCTCGAGACTCTTGAGTAACTTGTTTCTTAGTCTTACGTGCCGGCAGAGGAAGCTGAAGTGCGACGAAAACAAGCCATCATGCGGTCAATGCCGGAAGGCATCTCGACCTTGCCAACCGAGCTCAGGAATCGTGTTTCGACATCAGCAGAATGCATCTATGAATGGGAGTGACGACCGATCTGGTAGTGAGGGGAACTTGAAGAGCTTCTATGCCTACAAGAACACATTCGATGAGGCCAGTGTCTGGCTTGAAGTGCCCAAGCAAGGTACAAGATGGGAGCCGCGCAATCTGCAATGGGGTTACATTACACTAACCAAGGAGACAGTAACCTTCGTCAACAACTTCGATCCCTACGCTGAGCCATTGTCGCCAGAGCTCGAGGGCATCACTCCTTCGCCCCACCCAATAATATTGGACCGTGCCCAGGACCTGGTATGGGGAAGACCAGACCAACTTCAAAGGTCGGCAGAAGGCATTGCTGCGCATGGGCTGGAGGCATTGTCAGCAGCTGCAACTGGTAACCACTACACTCATCTCCAGCAAGGTATATCTCCTCGGCATGATGTGGCTCAGCCCTCGATTGCCTACCCTGCATCCGAGTTCCATCATGCATGCCGACCAAGTTCACCTGGGCGAGACAACATGCCACCGCCGATGTCACCTCCGATCTCTATGACCTCGTCGAACAACAATCTAGATTTCATTTTGAACCCCTCTTCCACGATATCACCAAGCATCGACCCAAACCTCCAACCCCATTTCGAGCACCGTGAAGCCTTCTTTTCCAGCGGCACTCCGGTATCCAAACAGCTGTTACCTGAGGTCCAGTTGGAAAGCGGTATCGAGATGGAACACGAGATTGCCTTCTTACTTAGGCATTTCTCAGAATCACCTGGGCATTGGTAAGTAGCTGCTACGTTCAAGTCCGCCACTGGCTAACCTTGATGGAGGATGGATCTGTTTGACTTGGAGAAATACTTCGCCTCCTACGTCCCCGTCAAGGCGCTTACGAATCCGCTCCTGAAGCACGCTGCTTGTGCCTATGCCGCGAAACAGCTCGGTCAGGTAAAAGGTCAGAAGGCGATCGTCGGAGGTGCTTGTTCCAGGCAAGCGCACATGGAACTGTGGCCTGACGCGGATAAATTGGATTGGTTTTGGATCGGCGCAAAGCATTACGACAAGGCCATATCTCTCCTGATGGAGGTCCTTCAGCAGGACCGTGGCACTACTCCGCTGAAGAGTCCTACAACCTACAGTGAACCCCGAGGCGCAGAAATTAATCGTGAAAATGGGTACGGGAGAGTTAAACGACGTCGGCTCTCAGGCGGAAACCCTAACTCTGATGAGTTGCTCGCAGCTACGGCTATACTCTGCGTCTATGAGTTTTTAGACGCGTCGGGTGCTGCGTGGTCTCGTCATCTCAGTGGGACTAAGTCTCTACTTGACATTGCAGAAGTTGGTATGATATCACTAAAGGTTCCTTTGAACGGCACTTCTCTTCCGTCGCCACAACGTGCGCTACCATCGAAAGCCAGGAAAGCTATTTTCTGGAACTTTGCTCGACAGGATTTTCTGGCTGCATGTAAGTTAATGCAAGACCTGACCTCTGGTGTTGAGCGCTCACCTTTACAGTCCTCAATGAGTGCCAGACCCGTCTGGATCCCGAAAACCTATCGATGTGGGAAGATGCTGGGTTGCTGCTGGACGAAGCTGGCCTTGTCCGACCGAGCAATACCACTGACAGTGGTTTTCTCGAGGGGAATAGCATGATGAAGGAAGATATGATATCGAATGCCCTTGTTTGGTTGATGTCCAAGTTAGTTAACTACATCGCCGCTGGCGATTCGCCCAATTCGGCTCCGGCTGGCCACCGTTCGGGAGAGCTACCAGTTGAGGGCCAGTATCGCGTGGGCGTCAGCCAACCAAGCTTACTCGAGCGATGGTACGAGATCACGACCCAAATCGAAGTGTGGTACACCGGGCTACCAAAAACCTTCAAACCCTGTGCGAGGGTCGAAGTATCACGCACCCTGTCGCACGATGATGATGATTGTTGCAGCCAGGTGTTTTCAGAAATATGGTATAGTATACCGATGTGCGCATCAACCATGCAATCGTATCATATGGCTCGAATACTCTTACTCATCAACAAACCGCACGAATCCAGTGCAAGGCGGAGTACGGCTGGGAATCGGCTGCAATCGTATCGATCGATTGAGGCTGAGATCAGATATCATAGCCACGAGATTTGTGGTATCGCACTGTCGCGACCTGAAGGTTCTGTTCGGATCCATCAACTTCAACCGCTCTTTGTTGCCGGCCAGTGTCTTACTGAACCACGCGAGCGAAGAGTCATCCTCAACCTTCTTAGAAGTATAGAAGCAGACCTTGGTTGGGCTACAGAGTATCGGGTTCAGCAGCTGCTAAAGGAATGGGGCTGGGATGATGGCTTAGATGCTAACCTAACTTGAAACACACCTTACACCATGGCAATTTTTGCAGGGTCCAGTCTTCCTTGGGACTGGGTTGCTTCGTTCGGGAGATGGTGGAGCATCTTCCACCTGCTTTCTGGAAAAGTCTCCCAGCTTTGCTGAAAGCTTTGTCCCCACACCTTCTCAAGTCAAACGATCATCACCCAGTTTATATATGGCATGCTTCACCTGCACTTGTGAGATTCGCTCAGCCCAGCAACGCCCGTCTTCCAGTGAACTCTGTGAATTATGGGAAAGCGTCGAAGGGCTAGGAATACACGGAGCGGACTCAACACACCCTATCGGCCGTCGCAGACTTCCGCATTGTGCAACAATAAAGCTGGTAGTAAGGGTAGCAAAGGTGATCATGGTTACCACGACTCTGTAAAGGATGGCAGGCCCAGGTCAGATCGCCCCAACGGTCGTTTACACAGCGATCCTGGCAGATTACAGACTACAATGCAAGGACACCGTAGCCTACCACGCTCATCTAATCCCCCGAAGGTTGGGAAGCAGGCGACAAGCTCACCGGCGCCATCTCTAAAGAACCTTTTCGATCACAAATACGACCGTGTCATCCGCGACGTCGTCATCCATGGCACCGTTCTCGCGGAGAAACTCAGAATCTTGATTGACAACTTGACCAAGATCAAGTCCGACCCGGAGGACATGGAATGGGAGATTACCAACACAACCTACCTGGTCCCAGAGCAGCCGCCATGCCTGAAAGATGTCAGTTTTGCGAAAATATCGTCGCAGGCCTCATATCGACCGCCTCGACCGTGAGCGCTGACGCTGGTACATCACATACAATGCTCCATGGATACTCCACCCGGTCGAAGGCTTTCTTAGGCGTTATCGGTGGGCCCGAATCCCATGGGACTAGGATGAGGGTGGGACTGTAGTGAGGAGGAGCCGTGGCTGCTGCAACAGCTACGTTGGCATTACTTGTTAGACAAGATCATTGTTGGGACCAGAAGTATATGTGCGTTATGTCAACGCTGAGCTGAGCGGTGTTGATATGAGCGTCGCTAGAACGGCAGACGATTCCTCGGTTCTAGCAACAGGCACAGTACTAACAGTGCAGTTGGAACACGCGGCATACACTGCTTGCCAGCTTCCCTGTGGTAGGAAGCAAAACACGTTGCCCATAAGATGTGAGAGAGACTGCCAAATAAGTGACCTGAAAGTGAATGTATAGTACACCATACGGCTTGAGTAGTATCTGAGTAGTCAAGGTACCTTAGCTGAATGGAATCCATAGTAACTCACATCAGTTTGTTAGATCATAGGGCGGGTAACTAGACTGGTATCTGGTAAGTCACATTTACAGCAGGTACCGTGAAGTGCTTGCAGTAGTCACTTCGTAGGCGCGCGAAACTACCGCGCGTCCACCACTTTTTGATACGCGACCCTGAGCTTCACTAAAGGCGTTGTCTACCAGTGGCTGGGTTGACAAAAGCTCCACATTCGGTTACACACCTGCTTCGCCTGCCTATCCTCTCCTGGACTTAGTCAGTACCAAGTTCATGATCGCTGGTAGACAGCTTTCTTCTGCCACTCATAGCAACTCCTACATCCAAATACATCAACCCGGACGCTCACCATGCAAGTGTAGTCATTTCGTCATGCGGTCTTACCTCACTCTCACTGATCTAGGAACTAACGTGTTCCTGTAGGGAGACCTTCGAAAGCATCCACCTCGATCTATCCAAACAACCTGGTAAATGCAAGATAGCAGAGAGTGGGCTAGGGTGGAAGGCTTCGGGCGGAGGCGATCCTTTCACGCTGGACAGCAGCAATATCGTCGGAGCACAATGGAGTCGGGCAGCCAAAGGTTACGAGCTCAAGATCACGTCCAGGACAGAAGGGGTCGTTCAGCTAGACGGATTCGAGCAGGAGGTGAGCATGCTCACTCGCATAGTGTTACCGAAGGAACATGGCCTTACAAGGATAGGACCACGATCGCGTTGCGAAAGCCTTCAAGCTTTGGTATGGTGTCAATGTGGATACTAGGGAGCATGCCTTGAGAGGCTGGAATTGGGGCAAAGGGGAGTTTGGCAAGGCTGAGCTTGTTTTCAACGTTCAGAATCGACCGGCTTTCGAAATACCCTATTCCGAGATCTCTAATACGAACCTCGCGGGGAAGAATGAAGTCGCGGTGGAATTCTCGCTACCAGGAAACGGTAGTGAGGCGGCGACAAACGGGCACTCGGGGCCCGGTCGGGGTAAGGGCAGAAAAGCAGGGGGTGGAAGGGATCAGCTGGTGGAAATGCGTTTCTACATCCCTGGGACGGCAACGAAGAAGGGCAAGGCTGAAGACGGAGAGGATCACAGCGTGGACGGAGAGGACGCCGAGGAACAGAATGCTGCTAATCTATTCTACGATACCCTTATGGATAAGGCAGAAATTGGAGAAGTCGCCGGTGATACATTCGCCACGTTCTTAGACGTTTTGCATTTGACGCCCAGGTACGAGCGCAGAGGCCCCTTGATGAGCATTTAAACGGTGCTAATCTAGTCTACAGAGGGCGGTTTGATATCGACATGTACGAGAACTCCTTCAGGTTACGAGGTAAAACCTACGACTACAAGATCCAGTACGAAGCAATAAAGAAGTTTATGTTACTTCCGAAACCTGATGACCTTCATACTCTTATCACCATTGGTCTCGATCCACCTTTACGGCAGGGTCAAACCAGATATCCATTCCTAGTCATGCAATTCAAACGTGACGAGGAGGTCATCATTGACCTCAACATGACCGAGTAAGGCTTCATTGGCAAAGTCGCCCATTCATGACAGCTTGTGCGTTGGCTGATACTGACATCTGACGGTAGAGAATTGCTTAAAGAAAAGTACAACGGCAAACTCCAGTCACACTACGAGAGCCCCCAGCATGCCGTGGTAGCACAGGTCTTCCGCGGTCTGGCCGGGAAGAAGGTAGTAACACCCTCGAAGGATTTCGTCAGCCATCACCAACAGTCAGGAGTCAAATGCTCGATTAAAGCAAACGAAGGTCTTCTCTTCTGTCTCGACAAAAGTTTTATGTTCGTCCCGAAGCCTGCCAGTTATATATCATTCGACAACATCTCAGTCATTACTATGTCGCGTGTCGGTGGCGCTATCTCAGCAAGTCGAACTTTCGACATTTCAATCACGTTGAAGGGAGGCCAGGGGGAGCATCAGTTCAGCAACATAAACCGGTAAGACTCTAGTATGCGCCTCGTTATTTCCGACAAGCACTAAGCTGTGACACGCAGCGAAGAGCAACAGCCCCTCGAAGACTTTTTCAAATCCAAAAACCTCAAAACAAAGAACGAAATGCTAGACGACGTAAGACACTATTTGTATAAGTTACGGAAATTACTTGGTGCTGATCTCCGAGAAACAGTCAAGCGCCCTAATAGCCGCCGCCCTAAAAGACGAAGACATGGCTTCTTCGGAAGAAGAAGTCGTCGCGGCTCGAGCCGACCGCGGGTCCGCAGACGAGGATGAGGAATCGGTCGACGAGGACTTCCGCGCCGATTCCGATTCAGATGTTGCAGAGGAGTATGACTCGGCGCACGAGAGCAGCGGAGGAGACAGTGACGCCGAGATGGGTGATGCTGACGCCGATAGGGACTCAGATCCGCCCGCGGAGGTTGCGGAGAGGCCGAAGAAGAAGGCGAAGACGTCGGCGTGAGGTTGAAGTGGTGTTCTGGTTGCGAAAGCTCTTGGCTTTATGATATATGGCCTTTGTATGATAGATGGATATTACCATTGCCTACAGCACTTGATTATCGTGTCTGTATCAATCTCTGCAGAGAATCTAGAGGATGATGGTTATTGCTATAAGAAACTGCATCAGCGCCCAAATCTGTTTCGCTCCCTACTGGTCTCCATTGACGCTGATTAAACGCAGTCTCATAAAAGGGCAATCTAACATCTCAAGTAATGAGCTTGCAGTCAACAAATTTCCCATCATGAAGACATAAAGATACGCGGTCTATTTCGTAGGGCTGTTAGCGCAAACTCAAATACCCCGTCGCGTCGTGGGGAAACAAACCCCGCCAAAACCTCCAACCAATTCATCATCTCCTTTCCAGATCTATCAACGCCCCTCACAACAATGCCCGGAACCATCTCCTCCAACAACGCCCCCTCCCCCTCCCCACCACCTGCGCCTCCCATCGCCGAAACCCCCGGCCCACGCGCCTCGAAGCTTCAAACGCTCTTCTCCAACGCGCTCACGCACACGCTGAAGACGTGCTCCTACGCCAACTTCAGCGCCTGCTTCCCCACCCCGGCCAAGCACGTGCCGGAGTCGCTCCAGGCGCTCTGGAAACAGATGAACGCGCGCACCGAGGAGTTTGCGAGCCGCGAGTTCGAGGCCATCGTGCGCGAGAGGGACGTGGTGCGGAATCTGAACGAGCTGGATCGCTTGGTGGCGGAGGCGAGGAGGCGGAAGGAGAGGGGGGAGATGGGCGAGGCGGATGTTGGGTCGTGAGTCACGCACCCTACGTCCCATATGTCGGTGCTCGATGGGTCCGGTGCTGATGATCTTGTCGTGGAGATTGGTAGGCATCATACGCTCCCTCCGCAGGCGCTGTACTTGGCGCATCTGGCGCCCCACCTGGCCCAAGCGCAATCTACGTTGAATGCGAAACTGCAGACGACGCAGTCGCAGAACGCACAGCTTATGGAGAAGATCACGGAGCAGAGGGGGGAGATTGAGAGGTTGGTAGGTGGATTGGAAGGGTTGGTGAGGGATCTGGAAGAGGCGAAGGATGCGGTAGGTGCGGTGTTTGAAGATGGGGAGCTCGTGAGGGAGATGTTGAATATTGATGGGGAGTTGAGAACGGTGCAATAGGTGGAAGAATCTAATGCTAAGGGAAGGGTGGTATGGAGGGTTTGGCAGGCGAATGGGCGTAATGGCGAACTTGATCGTATACCAAAGTCGGAGTCACGGTGGGAGGTTATGGCAGGACATGGTCGTATACCTTAGGGGGTTTGAGGCGACAGCAGCTTTGGCTGGATACGTCCTATACAGCATCGGACGTTCAACTTAATAGGCTCAGGTTATACCGAGTTTTTGCAACCACTCGCTTCCTACAATACCATCCTCGACCATCTCCTCCACTACCACGAGGATCGCCTTTCTCTCTCTAGCGTCCAATCCGCTCTGGTCACCTTCGTCGCCCGCTATAGTCCCAGAAACAGCCAGTTTTACTGTCGCCTCTCGTTCCTCATCTTCGAACCCATCATTCCTAGCCAGGGCGGCTGCGCCACGATAGTATGTCTGGGCATTCTTCAGCAGGATCGCCGCCGATCGTTTGGCAGCAGCATGCTCAAGTGGCGATTCCCCCAGGCACAAACGGCGAAGTTCCACGTCCCCGCGTGCAATGTTGATCTTCGCCAGGTTCGTGGCTGATGGCAGCTTTGACGCGGAGGTTAGACTTGTTGAAGCGCTCGTCAGCTGCTTCCAGAGGAGGTTACTCAAGAAAGACAGTTCCTCTCGGCTCTTTGCGACTGTCAACGAAACGCTTTCGAGGACGGTCGACGTGAATGTGATTAGAGCATCCGCACGATCACAGAGGCCCTGAGGATCCTGTGAGAGGTCTAAGTCCCCACCAAAAGTAGATTTCAGTTCTCTCTCGTAGGTCTCAAGGTCGATCGGTCCAGTACGATAGTTTGCATCCGCCAACGCACAGGTGAAGTTTGCCATCGCTAGGTTAAGTTCATGCTGTCGGTTTGTACCTTCGACGTAAGTCGCTATTTTGCATCGCAAGAGGTTGTCAGAATATTCTTCAAGCCATGTGAGGCCGCCTCCGGGATCTGAAGTCAGCAACCCACACGCGATAGTAAGCGTCTGTAGCTGAGCTATTGCGGTATCAACCAAGGTATCTTTAGTCACCGGCTCAAGCACCGAGGCCCATTGCTCATCTTCCGCCGCGTCCGAGCTGTTCGAGATCATCTCCCGATCTCCACTATCGTCACCATTTTCTGCGCTCGGAGCATCCTCGTCTCCCATCTGCATCATCTCCTGTGATCCTGAGAACTGAAGTTCCTGAACGGTTAGGCATCGTTGAAAAAGCTCCAAGCCCTCGTGCAGAAATCTCAGGGCATCATCTCGATTATTTTGGGACGAGCGTCTGCCCTCCGTTATTACTTCCGCAAGGCTTGTAAGTACCTGCGCAGTATTGCTGTCATACGGAAACGTGGTCAGAAGTTCGAACATCAACTATATGCAGGAGCTCCAAACCTACAACAAGGCATCCGCATCATCCGGACGTAACCTTAAGGCATACCGATGCGAATCCAGCGCCGTCCTCAATAAATCCACTAGAGATGTAGCGTGTTGCGCCAGCAGTCTCGGATATTGTGTGGTCTGATACTGTACCCTTGCCCTACTCCATGTCAGTACACACACGCAGTAGGCCAAAGGTGCGTGCCTGTCAGCAACGTGGTCATGTATTACCTACTTGTTGTAGGCCAGGTCAAACGACTGCGGGAACGCGTGTAGTCCTCTCTCGTACTCGTCGATAGCCCGAACGAAGAATCGTGTGGATTTGGCGGCATCCCCTGCTCGCCATTTCTCGCCGGCCTCTTCGAAGTCGACGCCCGCTGGTAGCTTGTCAGAGAGGTGCAACGGATGGTTCGAGCCAACAGTACCTGCTAGGAATTCATCTGCGGTCTCGGGTGCCTGGTCATGGAAATCAGCAATGTCGAAGATCACGGGCTTGGCGCTGAGGGCGTTTGCACCTTGCTCTGCTGCTTTCCTTTCTTTCGGTTATCTTTGAGGAATTGTTTTGCCTTGGGCATCGTTGCAGTCCTTTACTATGTCCTTCCCTAGCCCCGTAGGTTAAGACCGGAGCAAGCCTTGTATTACACGCCCTTCGCACAGATGATGAAATATGCATAAGCCCGAGATCGAATCAATTCTCGACCCAGTTCTGACACTAGCTCATGCGCGAATTTCTCCTCTGGTGCAGGTGGTTGGGAAAGTCCTCGAGGCTACCATCACTCTGTCAGACCTCATGTCACAATGCACTTGATTGTGTGAATCGGTCCGTAGAAAGTTGTCCCTATTCGTTTACACTATGTAGAGTATATATAGAAAATGATGACTAAGACATAAATAGGGACACTTAGTAAGAGATGAGTAAGCAATGATATCACATTCTTTCCTACTGCACAGTCACAACAGTTCACTGATGTGAATGCAGAGATTTGCTTGACATTCTGTAAAATTTCTGTCTGCAATTCACATTCACATTGTTTTATCTCACTTCACATCACTATTGTCATTCAAAAGCAGCTAGAAGTGTAAGTCATTATTATCATAATGATGAGATAAATTATTCACTATCTACTCTGCCTGTCTATATCATTAATTACAACACTCTTAAAAAAAAAGTTCTTTTCTTTTCTTCTAAGTTTTCAATCACACTTCAACTTCTGTTCACTTTTCTTATTATACTTATCAAATTTTTATTCACTTTACTATCATATAAGCTTTTCATGATTAATTCATAATGCATCATTAACAATTTATAGATCTGTCTTTTAAGTCTGTATTCTGCATGATTTTATTGTCATTACTTCATCATCAAATGCAAATAATAACAATTCAAATTGTTGTAAGTCTGCTTCTAACTGCTCTTACAAGATCACTGAACAGTTTCATTATAAAAAAGATATAAAAACTCTCTTTTACAATATGTTGTCATCTCTGTTTCAGTTTGAAAGCTAATAGATTATAATGTTAATTAAGTTTTCTATTCTTAATGTTGCTTCTTTCTTCTTTGTCACTGATCTCAGTAATGCTGCTGTCATCATTATTATTAATAATACTTTTATTAACACTACAATCAATATTTCTCTTTCAGATTATCTTAATGCTGCTCTCAGTATGCTGTCAATTATTTAGCAAATTACTTCTTGTATCTTGCTTGCAGAAAATTGATTTAAAGATCATTTCTTATATGCTGTTGCTGCTGTGACTTACATTTATAACAAAGTCATCTCAGAAGAATGTAAGCATTGTGTGTAGAGATTAGAGTTATTTACATTATGTGTACAGATTAAGTATCATAATTAGTCATTATTGTTGAGATTATATACAAATTATCATTGAGGCAATCAGAGCAATCATTGTATTCTGCATTAATGTTGTTTTATATTTATGTAAAAGCTTGCTAACTATTTTAGATCATATTAAGTCTTCATTTTCTTCATTTATTAATTCAGCAACATCTCATTATCAGCAAGCTGCTGTTCTGTCTGTTATCTCTGTCATCATCATTAATAACATTACACTTTTCATTAACTACAATTACTTGTCAGTCAAGAATGTTTTAAGCACTGTAGATAAGTTAAAGACAGCTGCTGAGATTTTTTGTTATTAAGTTAAAAGACTTAATGTTGATGTACTTATTGCTTTACTTACATCATTATTCTGTTTACATCAGTTACATTCTCACTCACTGTTGCATCATCACAGTAAACAGTAGTTTTACTTCAGCTTGTGACTTTTTTTTTTCTTTAATAGATAGATAATTAATGAAATTGCTTTGCTTCTGATACTATTATCTTCTAGTTTATAAGAGTCTTTTTCTTAAGTCTCTTATGTAAATTATATAAGCTCATATTTCTTTTACAGATCATCATCAAATCACTGTTAATCATTATTGAAGTTAAGACTTTTTGACTTTTCTTTTTAGCTTTATTTCTTGTTTACTTTAACTTCAACTCATCATGTTATTGTTACAAGTCTTTACTGAGTTATTTTTAATCATTCAGTTTTTTCTCAGTACTGTATAATGCTGAGACTTTTACTTTCTCTTAATTACATCTTTCTTCTATCATAAATGTTAAAGTCAAATCATCAGTGTCTTTCTGACTTTTAATAATCTTCTGTAATGTATTCATTACATTATTCACTTCAGTCAAGATCAGTTTGAAAGAAACAATGCTTTAATGCATTTTTAAAATGTTCTGTAACAGAGATACAGATAAATTTATTCATTCATAACATTTTTGTATCTTATAAATTGTCTTTTAAGAAAGATCTTCTTTCTTCTTTACTAAAAGCTTATGTAGCTCTTTCTTTTATCTGCAATCTCATTTGACTCAAGATATGATTAAGAGTTCTTTATAAAAAGACAATGATAACTTTTTCTATTTAAGAATCTCATCAA
>JAABUU010006602.1_pt1 | contig 12357 bp, 11 predicted proteins | sample 5559301 | NCBI WGS metagenome assembly JAABUU01 (sample SAMN10711884, study PRJNA513360) | rock metagenome | isolation source: Antarctica rocks | place: Antarctica: Victoria Land, Richard Nunatak white
GACTTTGTTTGCTTTTTCAGAGCTTAACATACATAAAAATGCATTTTCTTGCAATTTATGTCATCAAGTTTTGTTGAATAAAGAAAACATGAAGAGACATTGTTCAAAAAATCATTCAAGTGATTTTTGTTAGAAATCAGCATAGAGCGAGTCATATGAAAGTAATGTAACGAGTATATAAATGCTAAGAAAGAAAAGTATTTAGAAGAGAAGAGTTGACTATCTATATGACTCAGAAGAACATAAGCTAATTCTGAATAAAGTTGATCTTGAAACAACTCTATAGTCTAGCGACGAGCGATCGATGATAGTCATCAACATAGTCATCAACATAGCTATCAACATAGATGCGTAGCTAGAATCGTAACATTACTTCTTCTCTTCAATGATTCATGTTTGCATGAATGTATTTTCTTAGTCTTGTGTAGAATCGAAATGTCTATTGTAACAGACTCACTATGCGAGATAGAATGATGTCATTGTAGCAGACTCACTAGTTGCACATGAACATTTGATCAGATTCACTGATGAATAGAGTGATGAGAGCGAGTAAATCATTGCATTGAGAATGTCATTGTAGCAGACTCACTAGTTGCACGCGAACGAGTCGACAGATCGATTCACTGATAGATAAAGTGATGTGAGTAGATGAGTCATTGCATTGACGAAAGATGTCATTGTAGCAGACTCACTAGTTGCACATGAATGTTTGATCAGATTCATTGATGAGTAGAGCGATGTGAGTAGATAGATCATCGCGTTGACGAAAGATATCTTTGTAGCAGACTCACTATTTGCACATGATTGAATTGACGAATCGATTCATTGATAGATAGAGCAATGAAGATGAGTAAATCATCGCTTTGATGATGTCATTGAAGCAGACTCACTGATCGACTTGCTCATTGAAGAGATTGACTTTGAGCTCGTCATTGTAGCAGACTCACTAGTTGCACGTGAATGTATGATCAGATTCACTGATGAGTAGAGCGATGAGAGCGAATAGATCATTGCATTGAGAATAGATGTCATTGAAGCAGATTCACTGAGAGTTTGCTCATCAAGATAGAGACTTCACGCAGTTCTAGACTGATCTCTTTGATTGCTCTTTGAGATAGAGACTTCACGCAGTCATAAACTGACTTCGTTTGATTGTTTAACAAATTTGAAGAATTTCTTGCGAATCTGAATGAACGATTAATTCGCTGATCTTTGATCTAGTTGAATGATTTCGATCATTTATTTAACCTCGCTGATCAGCGCACGAGAAAAGAAGAAAGTGAGTGTTGCTGATGATTGCAAGTCGACTAGATCAAATGTCGATAGTGAGTTGAAGAGTCAACAGAAGCACTCGAGAATCGATGCAGATTATTTCACTTCGTCTGTAATGAAGAAGCATTTATATAATGTTAGAAGTCAGCATAGAGCGAGTCATATGAGTGTAATGTAACGAGTATATAAATGCTAAGAAAGAAAAGTATCTAGAAGAGAAGAGTCGACTATCTATATGACTCAGAAGAACATAAGCTAACTCTGAATAGAGTTGATCTTGAAACAATTCTATAGTCTAGCGACAAGCGATCGATGATAGTCATCAACATAGTCATCAACATAGCTATCAACATAGATGCGTAGCTAGAATCATAACAATTTTAAACATACTGTTACTTCTTGCATTCTAGCACAATCTTTACTTAAGAATAGTTTTTTCTTTCAAGTACAAGCACGTTCATTATCAACTGTTTCAAACATTGCATCAGATATTCAAAGTATTGAATCTGACAATGATAATGATTTACAATCTGATCTTGCTGTTTCAACTCTTCTGTCTTCTTATGAGAAGAAAGTTGAGAAAATTCAAGCAAAATCTGAGATCATTGATTTGAAACATACTCGAGAAGAACTCTCTGCTTTTCAAATTCAAACTCAATATTTGAATTTCTTGAACAGAAGAAATTATTCTTTCGTGAATACTTTTGTGCAATCAGCAGATAAAATATCTGAACACATTCTTTTTGCACTTTCTTTACAGATTAAACAACTTTTTCAAACAAGTCTTTCACAAGTTCAATACATGTCAAGACAGCATCTTAATGTGTTGAACAGTTTTGAATTAAATAACATTCAAATCAAGAGTTTCAAAGCTACGCAGAATTTATCTACTATTGATAAATATGCGAAAGTTTTCACTCAATTCTTTTGTTTTTTATTCAGAATTGCTTCAGTTACAAATAAAGAACTGACTTTTACATCTGCAATTGAACTTGCATCTTCAAAAGATGAAAAAAGATCTTTGAAAAAGTTGTTTCATTTATCTGATAAAAGTCAAGCTTTGATTAATGATTTGCATGAATTTGTTGAATCTAACAAAGTTGATATTCTTTTTGTTGAAGAAGAAACAAAGAAGAAAAAGAATAAACAATAACAGAAACAAAAGCAAGTTTTGCGTTCATCTTCATCTTTGTTACGATTCTAGCTACGCATTTATGTTGATAGTTATGTTGATGACTATGTTGATGACTATGTTTCTGACTATCGTTGATCGCTCGTCACTAGACTATCAAGTTGTTTCAAAGTCAATTTTATTCAGAATTAGCTTATGTTCTTCTGAGTCATATAAATAGTCGATTCTTCTCTTCTAGATACTTTTCTTTCTTGACATTTATATACTCATTACATTACACTCATATGACTCGCTCTATGCTGACTTCTAACATTATATAAATGCTTCTTCATTACAGACGAAGTGAAATAATCTGCATCGACTTGCTCTGCTCGATTCACACGACTATTGACTTTGATCTAGTCGACTCGCGATCGTGCAGACACTCATTCTTCTTTCTCGTGAGCTGACTCAGCGAGAATAAACAAAAGATTCGAACTCGTGCGCTGATCAGCGAGTATAAACAAACGATTGAAATCATTCGACTAGGTCAAAGATCAGCGAATACATCGCTCATTCAAATTCGCAAGAAATTCTTCGAGTTTGATGAGCATTCAAACGAGATCAGTCATAGAACTGCGTGAAGTCTCTATCTCAAAGAGCAATCAAAGAGATCAGTCTAGAACTGCGTGAAGTCTCTATCTCGAGAAGCAAACCTCAGTGAGCCTGCTTCAACGACATCGTCAATGCAATGATCTTCTCATCGCTCTATCTATCAGTGAATCGATTCGTCTATCAGTTCACGTGCAACTAGTGAGTCTGCTTCAATGACATCTATTCTCAATGCGATGATCTACTCGCTCTCATCGCTCTACCTATCAGTGAATCGATTCGCCTATCAGTTCACGTGCAACTAGTGAGTCTGCTTCAATGACATCTATTCTCAATGCGATGATCTACTCGCTTTCATCGCTCTACCCATCAGTGAACCTGATCATACGTTCACGTGCAACTAGTGAGCCTGCTACAATGACGAGCCCAAAGTCAATTTCTTCGATGAGCAAGTCGATCAGTGAGTCTGCTTCAATGACACGTTCGATAGTGAGTCTGCTTGAACGACATTCGAAGTGAGTCTGCTACAAAGACAGACAACAATTGATCTCTTGATTGAGTCGATCAACGAACGAAACAAGCTCTACTATGTAGTAGGTCTGAATCAGCAGTGAGTCTGCTTCAATGACACGATCACAATCGATCTCTTCGATGAGCTAGTCGATTCCCTTCTAGTGAGTCTGCTTCAATGACATCAGCCAATAGTCGATCTCTTCGCTGAGCAAGTCGATTTCTCCCTACATAGCTAGCCTGCTACAATAGGCATTTCGATTCTACACATGACTAAGAAAATACATTCATGCGAACATGAATCATTGAAGAAAGAAAGTACTGTTACGATTCTAGCTACGCATCTATGTTGATAGCTATGTTGATGACTATGTTGATGACTATGTTCCTGACTATCGTCGATCGCTTGTCACTAGACTATCGAGTTGTTTCGAAGTCAACTCTATTCAGAGTTAGCTTATGTTCTTCTGAGTCATATAGATAGCCGGTTCTTTCCTTCTAGATACTTTTCTTCCTTAGCATTTATATACTCGTTACATTACACTCATATGACTCGCTCTATGCTGATCTCTAACAATATTAAAGTCAAGCTATCATCAAAATATCAGAATTTTCTAGACGTCTTTGATCAAGCTCAAGCAGACAAGCTATTGTCTCATCGTTTGTATGATCATAAGATAGAGCTTACTAGTGACGTAACATCATCTCATTGTCAAGCATATCAAATGTCTTTCTACAAGCTTCAGAAAGTAAAGAAATATCTGAATGAAAATCTTTTCAAAGAATTTATAACTTTTAGCAAAGCTTCGTATTTCTCATTTGTTCTGTTCATCTTGAAAGCAAATGAAGATCTACGATTCTGCGTTGACTATTGAAAGCTCAATGCTATTATCAAAAGAAATTGCTATTTTCTATTGTTCATACATGAAGTAATTGACAAAATAGTTGATTGCAAACATCTGACTTGATTGAATATCATTTCAACATTTAACAAACTACGAATGCACTCTGATAGTGAGAACTACACTATCTTTATTATCGCGTTAGAAGTGTATAAATCAAAGATGCTATTTTTCAAACTTATTAATGATTCTGTCTCGTTTCAGCAGTATATGAATGATGTTCTTTGAGACTTTCTAAATAACTTTTGTCAAGTCTATTTAAACGACATTCTGATCTACAGCAAAACTTAACGAAAACATCAACAACATGTTAAGATGATATTAAATCATCTATGAGAAGCTGATTTACAAGTAGATATTTGAAAGTGCAAATTCAACGTAGAAGAAACTGTCTTTCTAGAAGTCATAGTTTCAGAACAAGATCTTTGTATGAATTTTATCAAAGTGAAAATCATAGTCAACTGAGCTACGTTGATCAATCTAAAGAAAGTTCAAAGCTTCGTAAGATTCATTAACTTCTATCGTTGTTTCATTAAGAACTTCTTGAAGCTAGTCAAATCATTCACTCAGCTGACTAGAAAAGACACGTCTTTTGTTTGAAATGAAGTCTGTGTTCAAGCTTTTGATGATCTAAAGAAACAAGTCAGCTTGATCTCAGTCTTACGACATTTTGATTCAAAACGACAGACTATTCTGAAAATTGATGCATCTGACTACGTCAAAGATGAAATACTATCACAATACAATGATGAGAATATTCTTCACTCAATAGCATTTTACAGTAAGAGCATGATTCTCGCTGAATGCAATTATCATATCTATGACAAGAAATTGCTAGTCATTATTCAATGTTTTGAACATTAAAGACTCAAGCTTAAATGCACTGAACTATTCATTCAGATATTCATCAATCATCAGACTCTGAAAATCTTCATGAAAAATAAGCAGTTGACTTGACATCAAGTTAATTATCTAGACATTCTATTCAAGTTCAACTTTCAGATTATATTTCAATCAGACAAAATAAACACTAAAGTTAATGCTTTAATCAGAATGTCTTTGATCAACGTCTCTGAATCAACTCAGCGTACTGAAAATTGCTATCAGATCATTCTAACACTTGATAGAGTAAATGTTCTAGCTATCGAATCTGAAGTTGATCTTTATCAGCGAGTAAAAGATGTCAACAAGACAAATGAGCTTTGCAATGAGTATAAACAAGCTATAAGCAAAAACAAGCTTAAGCTACATAGCACTGAATTGAAGCACTGCAAGATCATTAATGACGTTCTATTCAGAAAAGATCTACTGTGAATTTCTGAGAATATGCATATAAAATTACTAAAGAAAATTCATGATCAGTCTTTCATCTCTCACTCTGACAATCAAAGAATTACTGATCTAGTTCAACGTTTTTACTATTGATCAGATCATCAAGCAATGATTAAACGTTACATTTGAAACTGTCATGTTTGTCAACGAAGCAAGACATCTAGAAATAGTATCAATGAACTTCTTCATTTTCTATTGATTTCTCAGAAACGCTGAAAAGATATAGCTATGAACTTCATCATTGAACTATCTTTATTGAAAGATTATAACGTCATTTGCACAATCATATGTCATCTCATCAAGAAACGTGTCAGAATCGTGTCTAGATGATACAATAATGAAGATCAGAGTTGATAATGCTTAATCTTTAGAGATAGCTATAACTGAATATTAAGAATACAGAAGAAGATTGATACAAAAACTTTTATTTATGTAATGTTCAGAGACTGCGCTAGACTTGAAAGAAATGTGTTTGTGACATGAAAAGAAAATGATGTAAATGAACAAGATGTTGATGAAAGAAAAGAGTGTTGAGAAAGAAAAAGAATGTTGAGAAAGAAAAAGAGTGTTGAGTCATATCTGAGTCAAATCTGAGTCAGATCTAGATCAAATCTCGACTAAATCATTGATTAATTCTAATCATTACACAGAGTACTTGCTAGCGTGCATTGCGAATTGATTAAAGCTTCAGTCTTATTGATCTTGATACACTTGTAACATTATTTCTCTCTTCGAAAATTCATGTTTGCATGAATGTAGTTCTTTTGCTAACTTTTGTTAATAGTTATTTCGATATTTAGCGCAGTTTGATTGAATATAGCTTATGAAATTCATTCAAAACTTTCTCTGAGTCATTGAATTTTTCTTTATTGACATAGTATTATTCGTTGTTTCTATCTAAATCTTTTCATTTGACTTTGTACTGTATTCGATCTCGATAGCATCTGAAGTTCAATATATCGTTTATCTCTCAATGTTCATCGTCTTTGATAGTGATTGATCTGAGTGATTCTGAATGTTGTTCTGATAGAGAGTCTTCTGAATACAATCATAGTAGCTTTGATGATCAGCTTAGTTTTTTTCAATTGTTGATGATCGAAGTTCAATAGCTCTTTCATTCAAATGACAACATCATCTGCTTTTTTAGCTTCAATTCGTTCATGAGTGATTTCATAGTCAATTGTATCTGAATCGAAACTCATTCAAAAGTGAAATTCTTTATTGAAGTAGAAAGAAATCATTGAGATGATCAAGAATGTATTGACATTGTCACTGAACTCAATCATAGATATTCATTTAGCTCAATTATTCTGCATATAATTACAGTAGATTCTGAGTTCGCGTTCAACATCTTGATTGACTCGCTCTGTTTGATCATTGATCTCAGAATGATAAGCAGTGAATAGACTAGCTGTGATTTTCAGTCGCTTGCAAAGACTTTTTCACATAGTTGATATGAATTGAAAGTCTCTGTTTGAAACAATAGAATTGAGTAGATCATGCAGTTGATAAACGTTTCATAGCATGATTAAAATCATTTCTTCAACAGAGATGTCATCGTCTTTTCAATGACAGAGAACATAGTGACGTTCTTTGATGAGATGACATATGATTATGCAAATGATGTTATAGTCTTCTGACAGAAGTAGTTCAGTGATGAAGTTCATAGCTATATCTTTTCAGCGTTTCTGTGAAATTGAGAGAGAATGATGAAGTTCATTGATGCTATTTCTAGAGACTTTGCTTCGCTGACAAGCATGATAGTTTTGAATGTATCATTGAATAGTAGCTCAATGATCTGATTAATAGTAGAAACGCTGAACTAGATCAATGATTCGTTTATTGTCTGAGTGAGAGATTGAAGATTAATCATGCACTTCTTGTAGTAATTTCATGTGTATGTTCTCAGAGACTCACAGTAGATCTTTTCTAAATAAAACGTTGTCAATAATTTTGCAGTTCTTTAGTTTAATGATATGAAATTTGAGCTTGTTCTCGTTCATAGCTTGTCTATATTCACTGCAAAGCTCATCTGTTTGATTGACTAATTGTACTCTCTGATAGAGATTGACTTTCGATTCAACAGATAAAACATTAACTCTATCAGAGATCAGAATAGTCTGAAAATGATCTTCAAGACGCTGAGCTGATTCAGAGATGTTCATTAAAGACATTCGAGTTAACGCATTGACTTTAGTGTTCATTTTGCCTGATCTAAAGATGATCTGAAAATTGAACTTCAATAGAATGTTCAGATAGTTGACTTGACGTCGACTCAACTGTTTATTTTTCATGAAGATCTTCAGAGCTTGATGATCAATGAATATCTGAATGAGTAATTCAGTACATTTCAGCTTGAGTCGTTAATGTTTGAAACAGCAAATAATGATCAGCAATTTCTTGTCATAGATATGATAGTTGATTTCAGCAAAAATCATGCTTTTGCTGTAGAAGATCATCAAGTGAAGTACACTTTCATCATTATACTGAGACAGTATTTCATCTTTTACATAGTTCAATGCATTAATTTTCAAAATAGCTTGATGTTTGAAATTAAAATGATGAAGAACTGAAGTGAAACTGATCTGTTTCTTCAAATTTCTGAAAGCTTGAATGCAGACTTTATTTCAAACAAAAGACGTGTCTTTTTTAGTCAATTGAGTGAATGATTTGACTAGTTTGAAGAAGTTTCTAATGAAATGACGATAGAAGTTCACAAATCTCATGAAGCTCTAAATTTCTTTCAAATTGATCAAAGTAGTTCAGTTGACTATGACAATTATCTTGCTTGAATTCATGCAAAGATCTTGTTCTGATACAATGACTTCTAGAAAGACTGTCTCTTCTACATTGAATTTGCACTTTCGAATATTCATTTGCAGTTCAGCTTCACATAGTCGTTTCAATACTAGTTTGACGTGATCTCTATGTTTCTTTCTTGTTTTGCTATAGATGAGAATGTCATCTAGATAAACTTGGCAAAAGTCGTTTAGAAAGTCTCATAAAATGTCATTCATATATTGCTGAAAGAAGATTGATTCATTAGTCAGTTCAAATGATAGCATCTTATATTTATATGCTTCTAAAGCAGTGATAAAAGTGATGTAATTCTCGCTATCAAAGTGCATTTGAAGTTTGTTGAACATTGATATGATGTTCAATCTAGTCAGATGCTTGCAACTCATTATTTTATCAATGATCTTGTCTATCAACGATAGAGAATATCTATTTCTTTTAAAAATGACATTTAGCTTTCAATAGTTCACGCAGAATTGAAAATCTTCATTTGCTTTGAGAATGAATAGAACGAGAAAGAAATAGAAAGTCTGACTGAAAGTGATGAATTTCTTCAACAAGTTCTCATTTAAGTACTTCTTTACTTTCAGAAGTTTGACAGAGAATATTCAATAAACTCGACAGTGAGAAAACGTTGAATCACTGATGAGCTCGATTTTATGATCATAGAAGCAATGAAAGAGTAGTTTATTCAATTGAGCTCGATCAAAAACATCTAGAAACTCATGATATTCTGAAGACAGCTTGACTTTAATAGCTTTCAAATTCTGAGTAGTTTTCTTGATGAAAGAGACGTTCAGAGCATTCAAATTGCACTGAGTGTTGTACGCGATTTCTCTATCAATATTCTTCATGAATAGAGCGAATACTTCAGTCTAATTCTTCTTTGAGTGATTCAACAGTGTTTTAAACGAAGCAACGTTTATGCTTCAAATTGAGAATAACTTTTTCTGAATCGTAGTTGAAACAGATCGTTTGAGCATTCTAGAAATCTTTGACTGAGAGATAAAAGTAGATGAAGTTGATCGCGATCAACTTGAGTGCTTTGAATTGAGAGAGATCAAAAAAATCGAAATGAGAGTATTTAATTGATTCAAAAAAATGATGACGTCGATTTGCATATTCAGTAATATTTCATTTTTATTCATTCAAGATTTTTCTAATATGACTTCGTGATGATCAATGTTAGCTATTAACATAGAAACAGTCAATTTCTTATGACTTTCAATGATGAGATTCAATAGAATTTTATGAATGATAATCTTCTTAAATATCTTTTCATCATATTCTTTTATTAACTTCTTTTTTGTCAGTGATATAGATTGAATTTTCAGCTTTTTACATACTCTGTCAACTAGATTGATATGTATGATCATATAGACAACTGAATCACTGTCTATCAAAGAGCGAAGACTGAATGATTCGTTCTGCAAAATGAGAAGAGCATCGACTAAAAATGACTTATCAAAGTAATTTTCTTTCGATAGAATTTCGTCTAGATTGCACAAAGATATAATCTTTACTTCAGTGACTGTTGAAGAGATGACTAGTTTTTTGACTTGAACTCTGATTTAGTATTGAGTTCAAAATGATCATAGTTCTCATTAACTGCATTAACTTTGATAGATTGATTCAAGCATTCTCTGAAACTATGATCTGATTTGTGATATACAAAACAGATTTCAACTAGAACGTCTGCATTCTTGACGTTAGTCAAAACTACGCTGCGCGACTTTGATCAGTTAAACTTCAAAGTCGAAGACTGAACAGCAATAATTACTCTAGAAATGATGATTTTTGAATCATCATGTTTGAGTAGTTTGTTCTTGATCTTTTGAACTGCTCTATGTTCATTGTTCAAGCAAATCAAATAGTTTTGAATATCTGATAGCTTGATGAGCGATTTCACCTGAGCTGTTCAAAAGATTCAAAGATGAGAATTTATTTCATTCTTTAAATCAACGACTAGTACGTTTTTCTGATACTTTAGATAAATGTATAGTCGTTGAAATTGATTAAAGAAATTGCTGAATTTCTTTGATTCTTGAATTAAATTAATATATTTTCTACGATAGTTATCTTTCTTATCAGAATCATGAAACGATTAAGCTAGTTTCTTTAGAAGTTCATTGATAGTCAGATAAAGATTATCACAGTTGAGATTGCATCTGACTTGAGTGATTTCAACAACGTCATCTGCTAGTCAAGAGTTTATGTAGCTCAGCTTGTAAAGTTTATTTGAAAAGATGTTGACGTTAATTGCTAGCTTCTTTCGTATGTCAAGAGATCAGTTCTTTCAAGTAGAGTTCTTTTCATCAGTGAAGATTGAAGAATCGAATATTTTGTGATATTTAAATCGTTCAAAGTAAATGTCAATCAAGAAAGCAGTGATGATTACATTGACTGTGATAGCAGTGAAAGCTTGTAGTTTTGCTTTCAACTGTTGAATTTCGCTCTTGTCTCGTTGTTTCATCTCGATGAGACGATTTGTTTCTCTATTAAGAGCATAGATACGTTTCTTTCATACTTTCATATCATCATGTATAATGATTTTAACGTTTGATTCGTTGAAAGCAATGAATGAAGAAGCATGTTGTGAGTCGACGATAAAAGAGAAAGCTTGTGAACATGTTTATTGTGAGAGATCAACGAAAGCTTTATCTTTATCAGATGTGTTTTTAGATGTCATAGTGAAGAAGATGAGAGTTGTTTGAAAAGAGAGTTAAATGAATGATGATGCTTGATGATTTGAAAAAGAAAGACGTATGTTTGTTCAACAAAGAAAATGTTTCTGAGAGCGATTGATCTTAAAGCAATTCACGAAGATTCTTTATTGTAATTTTCTTGATCGATTTGATTCTTTAGCAATTCACGAAGATTCTTTATCGTAGATTCTATTAATCGATTTTGAATGAATGCATACTGAATGAGTGATAGATCTTCTAGCAATTCAATAATCATATGTTCTTATTGATTTTATGAATTCTCTGATGTTGTTCTTGTCTTTCGAGATTGAATCATCAGATAAACAAATTTCTTTAGACTCGATTCGTCTGTACGAGTTGATTGAATGAATAATGAGATCAGTATCATGTGATTAATGAATTCTTAATATAATGTCAGAATCATGTCTAGATGATACAATCAATGAAGATCAGAATTAATAGTGCTTGATCTTTAGAAATAGTTATAACTGAATATTAAGAATACAGAAGAAGATTGATACAAAAGCTTCTATTTATGTAATGTTCAGAGACTGCGCTAGATTTGATAGAAATGTGTTTGTGACATGAAAAGAAAATGATGTAAATGAACAAGATGTTGATGAAAGAAAAGAATGTTGAGAAAGAAAAAGAATGTTGAGAAAGAAAAAGAGTGTTGAGTCATATCTGAGTCAAATCTGAGTCAGATCTAGATCAGATCTCGACTAAATCATTGACTAGTTCTAATCATTATGCAGAGTACTCGCTAGCGTGCATTGCGAATTGATTAAAGCTTCAGTCTTATCAATCTTGATATGCTTGTAACAAAACATCACTATTGTTGAAAACAAAGAACAGTACTATTATCTCTATGATTAGAAATCTTCGCATTGATTCAACGAAGCAATCTTCGCATTAATTCGACGCTAGTGAATGAGTATTTACTCTTCGCTCACTTCTTTTCTTCTGTCACGATTCTAGCCTTGCCAGATCTATTCTAGCTTCGTCATCTTGACTAGTCTCTATTGAGTCTAGCGTCGACTGAGAAACACACATATGTAGTCAGCTTCTTTTCTGTAGCTATCTTTCTTTCTTAGCATTTATCTTCTAGTTAAATGAC